>Ga0209345_10005847_pt1 | contig 11285 bp, 6 predicted proteins | sample Cruoilmetagenom7_FD_187294 | JGI IMG/M metagenome (GOLD analysis project Ga0209345, IMG submission 187294) | Oil polluted marine microbial communities from Coal Oil Point, Santa Barbara, California, USA - Sample 7 (SPAdes) (version 2) | ecosystem: Environmental > Aquatic > Marine > Oil seeps ...
ACGCCTGACTACATTTGCATTCCAGGATTCCCTGCCTTTTACCTTTTCGGCTGTTGTGGGATCTGCTTTGATCATGGCAGCATATTTGTCCCGTTCAGCTTTGGCAAACGAATATTCCCTTTCTGATATTTTTAACTCCGGCAGATCAATGATATCTACTTCATGGGATAATTGTACACTGGATTGTCGCTCATTTTTTACCGTTTCATAGGTCTCTTCAACGGCCAGCACAATGCGCCTGGCTATCTCTTCAAGGCGGGTTAAACCACGCAGTTTTCTCATCCTATCCTCAGCTGACTTGCGGTATATAAGATGGGGTGACTGATCACCTGAAACGCCTATCCATCCTACAATGCATAATTCCTTACCAAATTTCTGCTGCAGCTTTTGCCTCACCGGATGCCAGTAATCAGCATTAATGGTTCTCCGGCTTTCAACCTCCTGGGCAGGACATGGTACATCAATGGCTATGGCCATCAGTTGGTTTTCCTGATTCCAGAAAAACAGTGAATTGACATCATCCTCAGCCATACCCTCAAAATGTCTGAAGTCAGGGGAGTCAGGATTCCCATACATCTGAGTTGTGCCATTCAGGAATGGTCCCGGGTCAGTTGCCCGTGCAGCATGAACCAATCTGCGATTACTGGCAATGGAAGCATGTCCAAGACCCCATGTAACACTTCCAGGTGAACGATTCTTCCAGGCCTTTACGATGGCATCGCTTACCTGCTGCGTAAAAAATGCCTGGTATTCCTCAGGCTGCAAAACACCTTCCCTGGGAATGGCATATTGCATTACGGAATTCCCTCCAAGTACTGGCCCTGTATGCGTATGTGTTGCATTGATGAAGATCTTATTCACATCCAGGTCTGGCAACTTATTTTTCACTTTACTCCGGACTAAACTTAAATAACTGGCCGGGATTTTCACCACATCACATGACACCATGATGGCCATATCGAATGCTTTATTTGCATCATTTGACTCCAGGGCTATCACATTTGCAGTCAGAGGTGATTCCACTGAATCAGCCAGGCGCAGATGAAATTGTCCCGTGATGGCAGTAGGCAATGAAGGAGTTATATCCGTCTGGGCAGTACCGACAAGTAGTTCTCCTGCCTGGGCATTTGATACCAGGCATGACATGCTGAGAAAAAGGATTAAAACCAAATTAGGATTGATCATAACAATACTTATATGTTATTAAAGGTATTCTGTTTTATTAAAAACGCTGTATCAGATAATACATTGACTGAAACTCTTTCCCGATCTCAAACCGGAATACACCGTTATTATATGCTGTTGGCATGTACCCAGTTATCATTCCCTGGGGATTGATTGATAAGACCCTCAGATCGCGCTGGTCCGTTTCAATTTCAATGACGGCTTCTATGACCTCTACCTGTATGGGGCCGTGGCCGACATCCAATACCTGATTCCGGTCCTCGTTGTACTTCATATCGGTGTTTTCAGCGCGGCCTACCGCGGTTAGCAGCATATTTCCGGAACGGGTGATCGGATCCTCATCCAGTGAACTGATGGCCAGGGTGGCAAAATCTGTCTTTATTTCCACCGTGGTATTGTTCAGCTTGATTGCTCCGGCTTTGCCCACAAAACCATAGACAGCTTTTGTGTTTGGTGAATCGATCCAGCCAAACTGCTTCTCCAGGTTCCTGTAGAGTTCCCTGGTATCTGACAGGATCTCCGCCACATCCGGTCCTATTAAAGTCTCATCAGAACTGATAACCACATCCCCCCCGGGCGTCATTCCCGGCAGAACGGTTTCCACCCTGTGTTTTTCTGCACTCATCTCCCAGTTATACCTATTGCTCATTCGGAGGTCATTGTCCGGTATTATATTCAGGGTCTTCTCGGCGGGTTTCACATCACCACGCCGGATGATCAGTGCCGCATGATAAAACAATCCAAACTTCGCAGGATCGTTGAAGGTATCGAAGCTCCCCCCCCTGTAATAAACTCCATTCAGGGCAGAAGCAGTAATGGGCTTGGCAATCATATCCACATCTTCATCCAGCCCGTACCGGTAGGTATGTATGGTGTATCCTCCCCACCCCTGCATAGCACCTACAGCAGCCAGTAAAAGAGAACTTTCCGCCCGCCATTCGCTGGGCCATACATGATCCCATTCCGACACAAAAAATGGCTTACCCTGAACCCTGTAGAAAGCCAGCCCGGGGATCATGTTATTCCGGCTGCCGGTCATTGCATCGGTCCGGAATCGTTTGCTGCCGTCACCCCACAATCCGAAATTATAGAAATAGGCATGGGAATCTGTAAAATCACCCGCCAGCTGGGCAGTTAAATGCGCTGTATTCCTGGACCAGTTGGTGCCGGCTATGGGTATTTTCACCCCTGTTTCTCGCATATGCTGAATCATCTCTTCATAATACGCCCGGGATAGATCCCTGTAAAAAGGATACATCTCGATATCGTTAGATTTAAACTCCAGCTTCTCCTTCCCCACCCTGATCTTTTTATCTGTGGCCCATTCCCTGTAAAGCTCCTCCAGTTCTGTCCTGTAGGGCTCCACAGTCACATCCCGTGAGAACAAATCATTCTCATTCGTAACTTCAACAAGTACTATGGCCGGATCATCGTTATAGGCCAGTTTCGTATAGGGATTGACATGCGTCCAGATATCATGATTGAATTTTTTCTGTAGTTCAATCAGCTTCCGGTTATATGTGCTGTAAGGCTTTGCTGCATCCTGCAGTTGATCGGCGGCCTCCACTCCGTCTCCTGTTTTAAAGCGCCGGTAAGTCAGCAGATCCATATATGTATAAATGCCCTCCTGCTTCAGGCAATGGATCAGGTAATCCAGCCTGTCCATGCTTTCGGGATCGAGGGTCAGGGTATTGAGCCTGTTTTCTCCCCTGGAAAACTGAAATATATTGGGCGTTGACCATTCTCCGTCCAACTGATGGAACCTGACCATGTTCACTCCTATCTTGGCCAGCCGCCTGGCAACCTTTTCACTATGATCATGTGGTGGAAAACATTGGGCACTGTTGAAGTTGGTGCCCCAGAACCTTGCTTCTGCCCCATCTTCAAATACGAACCTGTCGCCTTCTACCGTCAAAAAACCATGCCTGCCTGCTGGTTTTTCATCTGCATACACAAAGGACAGATCAATGGGCATATCATCCCAGGGCAGCGTGTAAGGAATGGTTTTTCTTTCAGTAGTGATCTTATTTTCGTCGCCGGAAACATTTTTAAAAAAAAAGGTCGAACCGGGGCCGCATAGAATCACTATCAATAGGCCAGTGACCCAGATTTTCGGAAAAACAGTTTGTTTCATAATTCTTCAATTTGTTGTGCCATTCCATAATGCCTGGCCTTACGCGATAATGCAGCCATACCCAAATTTAGACTCAATTTAACGTTCTTTGTCTGAAGTGCATTTTCCAGGTACGGCATTTTATTTAATGTGGTATATCCGCCCATACAGGGAATTCTTCAGCCTGAGGTTCTCAGGCGCCAATTCATATTCTCGCTCCAGAATATCAAAGACCTGGTCCAACTGGTTTGACCATTCAAGGGTCTCAAGACTGACAATGGTTTCATCATACTGCGTCATGCTGATAAACAATAAAATTAACACCAAGAATTGAAATGAGATTTTCAGTCCAACTGAAGCCTCTCCAATCGTGCATTGATAAGTGCTAAATATTTCTCTTTCATCTCCTCTGAAAGAAAGCTGATACTTATTTCATCCCTCCATTTTGGGATTGCATGAGTGATTGAATCCAATACCTTATCAATTACTTTATCAGTCAAATCACATTTTTCCTGGCCAAAATAGTTAATCAGTATGTTTCTAGTCAGATTCTTTTTTTTACCCTTGATGGGCAACGCTATTTCGTCTTCCGGATTTTTAAACTCAATGATGGTATTTACCAGATCATAGCAAGGTGATAATTGTATTTTCCCATCAAGATTTATAATTGAAAAGTTCTTTAAATGCATATCATCATTTCCGGTTACAAAGCAGAATAATACCAGCTTAAACAACTTAACTTTCTCAATGGCTGGAAAAGTACAGTAGGAATCAATAAGTTTAATAAGCTTTTCCATGCTATAGTTATATTTCGTATCACGACTTAAACCTGCAAGCTGCGCGAAATCTTCCAGCGGGACCTTATCATTCTGACCCTTTCTATCGAATCGTTTTATGAAATATGTTAATGTATTATCCTTTGACCATATCATCCCATGCAAAGGGACATCCAAACCCGTTATCTCTGCTAACCGCATTGTCAGGTCTTCATTCTCCGGCAATTGAGGGAAATAGGGATGCTGGGGTTTGAGTATGTACCGTCCACCCCGGTCAACAATTTGGAATTTCTCGTCCTTAATATTCAGAATTGCGCTGAGTTTGGGCTGCACACCCTGTATCGACATTTTCGATGCACGGTTAAAGGCCTCTATGCGCTGTTCTTCAGCAGTATATTCAAACAGATTTAGTTTGGATATTCCATAAGCCAGCGACCTTAACCCTTTCTGACTATAGTGACTCTCATCCACCAATGAATATGAAATAGGACATCGGCTCATTCCCACATTTCTTTGACGGTGATTACTCCGACCAATTCATCACCAACAGCCAGTAGCTGGGAGAATAGATCATCTTTGTCTATTTTCTTAATCTTCAATAAGCCTTCCAACTGTATGCCTTCAGGTAGCAATCCTTCAAAGAAAGGAGGAAACTTATCGAAACTATAAAGCTTTCGATCTGTCAGCATTGTTCTTGAAACTTCAAGACCCTTATAGTCCTCAAGATATTCAAAGCAATATTCTGTACCTTGTTTTAACTCACTCAGAATTCCTGCTTCAATTCCTATCACATACACCCTAGCCTTTCTCATTTTCAACGATTTGATCATTATCCATCAGAGGACTTACCATAAGAACCTTAATATTTAACACCTTCAGGATTTTCCTCAACGTGCTTAGTTTAATAGTCTCCTTGCCTTTTTCAATATCGAAAACAACTGTTTTGCCTACACCTGCCAGTTCTGCCAGTTGTGATTGACTTATTTTAGCTGCTTTACGGTGTTTTTTAATGATTCTTGCTAATGTTTTTGGTTCCAACATAACTTACTGTTATAGCAGTAAATATATGAATTGTATTTGAAATTAGCAAGCTTTTTTAATATTTTTACCTTTAAAGCGGTATAATTAGCTTAAAAGTATACGACGTGATATGAAATGCGCATTAATTACTGTCATGGCGGCATTATCATCGCAATGAAGTTGAATGTATAACTTGTTTAAAGGTTTTTATTGACAAAACTGATGTATTATTGAGTAACTTTCACGAGTACCTCTTATAATTTGGTCCTTTGATTTACCAGCGTAAAGACAGGGCAAAATTAGTGCGATACATGAAGCATTATTCAGTAAAAGAAAAAATCAACCTGTTAAGAAACCTTATCAAAGGAAGAGAGGATGTATTTGCCCGGTACTGGGAGAAAGGTAAGAAAAAAGGCTACATGCCGGCCTACCAGTATGATCCATACATGTACCGGCTCCATGTAATTAAGGGGGGTACCTTTGATGAATACAAAGACAAAACACTACTTCCCCTTACCGATCATGAGATCTTCAAACACCTCAATGGTGAACAATTGATCGGTATCTACCCCTTACTGATGGATAACACATCCTGGTTTATAGCAGCAGATTTTGATAAGGAAAACTGGGAAGCGGATTGCCGGACATTAATCAATGCCTGTAAAGAAAGAGAGATACCCGCTTATCTCGAGCGATCCCGTTCCGGCAAAGGAGGCCATGTCTGGATATTCTTCGATCAACCCTGCCCGGCTATCATCAGCCGGAAAGTCATTGCTGCACTACTCGAACAATCAGGTATTATTTCGATTTTTGATAAGGGATCCAGTTTCGACAGGCTGTTTCCAAATCAGGACCACCTGTCCGGTAAAGGTCTGGGTAACCTGATAGCAGTCCCTCTGCATAAACCTGCCTGGGAACAGGGGAACAGTTGCTTTGTTGATGAGCAGTTGGAGTCATATCCGGACCAGTGGGACTTTCTTTCATCGGTTCAAAGAGTTCCGCTTTCCCGTTTTGAAATAATCAATAAACCGTTTGAAAGGAGCACCCCTCTAGCACCCACTCCAACCCGGCTTCATGCTGATAAGCTGCAGATAATCCTTGACCATTCGATCCACCTTAACCGCACAGGTCTTACGCTGGTGCTGATTAATTTCCTGAAAGAACAACTCACGTTTGCTAATTCCGAGTATTTTATCAAAAAGAAGACTGGTAGGAGTACATGGGGTACAATGCAGTATTTCAAATTCATTGAAGAATCGGATAATAAAGTTATTGTTCCAAGAGGTTTTATCGGAAGACTGCTCCGGTTCTGTACCCAACAAAAAATAGATTATGAATTTCTGGATAAGAGAAAGAAAAAGGACAGTATTGATTTTTCTACAAATCTGAGTCTCAGGTCACATCAAAAGGCAGCATTAGAAGCAACAAGACGGAAAGGGTTTGGAGTAATCACCGCACCTCCGGGATCTGGTAAAACCGTTATCGGATTAGCCATCATTGCAGAAAAGAAACAAGCTGCCCTGATCGTTGTTCATCGCAAGCAATTGCAGGAACAATGGATGGACCGGATTGAGGCATTCCTCGGAATCCCTAAAAAAGAAATCGGCAGGATTGGACAGGGAAAAGCCAGGCCGGGCAAGGCTATCACTGTAGCCATGATCCAGAGTCTTATCAAGTTTGTTGACAAGCAGGAAAATACAGAATTTGTACAATCATTCGGAACCATTATCATCGATGAATGTCACCACATCCCAGCTGAGACTTACAGAAAAACCATTTCCAGGCTTTCACCTTATTACCAGTATGGATTGACTGCGACACCTTTCCGCAAGGGGAATGAGGGAAAAATAATCTTCATCCACCTGGGTGAGATAATTGCAGAAATCAAAGAACAGGAAATTGAGAAATACAAACACGCCAGGATCATTGTTAGGAACACTTCCCTGGATATGCCATTCAATCTGAAAACAGATCCCTTTGAAGTTTTATCAAAAGTACTCGTCCATGATTCGGCAAGGAACAGGCTCATTCTGAACGATGTATCTGCAGAACTGAACAGGGGGAACAAAGTAGTTATAATTACGGAGCGAAAGGAACATATTACCACACTTCATCAATTTCTGAAGCAATCCTTCGAAACGATCACATTAAGCGGAGAAGATTCGGAAAACAGCCGGAAAACAAAATGGGAAATGCTCAATGAAGGAAATTTTCAAGCTTTGATAACAACAGGTCAATTTTTTGGTGAAGGTACTGATTTACAGAACGTTTCTCGTTTATTCCTTGTCTATCCCTTTTCATTTAAAGGAAAACTGGTACAGTATATCGGTCGTGTACAGAGATCAGAGATCAACCCGGTTATTTATGATTACCGGGATTATAAGATTGACTATCTGAACCGCCTTTTTCTGAAAAGAAATACGTATTACCGGCATCTTGACAAAAATGCCTCTTTGTTCGACAAACTGGAAAATAACGAAAGCTTATCTGAACGTACTACTACAATCAAAAAAACGGCTAATATACCATTCGATTTACTTGACTTCCGTTATGGAGCGGTTGCTTTCAAATACAATATTCCTGAAGTACAAACGGAACTGGAATTTGAGATAGAAAATGATGAGATACGGCCGGAATTTGATGTGCTGAAACCCTATTTTGCCAAAGTTCTGAAGTCAAAAAATGTGCAGGTCGAGATACAAGCAGAATTCGATCAGGGGAAACTAATTTCCCAAATGGCTGTTTCCGAGGGTGTGGAAAAGATCAACCGGGAAATTGTTGAAAGTGCAAAATTTCGCTTTCTCGAAAAGGGTATTGTCGGAAGAAATTATTCTCCGGGAACTGAAGAGAATTTGCTCGATATAAAGGGAGTACAGGATGGGCAAAACGGTAAATCCTTCTATAACTCGGAAGAAGAATTGCTTAATGATCTTTTAAAAAATAAAAATGTCAAGCATTTCAGGCATTTGAGATACCTGGCTTCCAAACATGACGGTTCTGTTTGTAAACTCCGTTTTGTACTGGACCCTTTCTCATTTGTGTTCCTGCTCAGTGGAGCGGAGCAGTATCATGTTGTCCTGGAAACGCTCAATACAGAAGAAGCCACTTACATCTGGCACTTTGATAAAAGCAGATATGCTCTTTCGGAGAAAATCCGTGAAATTGATCAGGATTTAAATGTGATTAGAAACAAAGGCAGACAGCATTTCCTTGAGAATCATCCAGAGAACTTCAGCAGGATCATCCATGACTACTCGGAAGAAAGAAAGGGATTTGTTATATGGAGAGATTTGCTTGAAGAAAGACTGGTGTGAAATTCCTGTGCATTCGAATAATGATTTCTCCTAATTTGCATTAATTAGGAGAATTAATTATCTTTATTTTCAAAAAGATGATAGATAGGGCATTATATAACCGGCTGAAGCAATCATTGATCCATTCGAATAAGGTCATATTATTGTACGGAGCCAGGCAGACCGGAAAAACTACCCTTGTCTCGCAGATCATAAAGGATTTGCCATTCAGGTCCCTCTCTGTCAATGCAGACGAAATCAGGTATCACGATGTATTATCCTCCCGTGATTTGAATAAGATAAAAATGCTGACGGAGGGTTATGATTTGCTTTTCATGGATGAAGCTCAACGGATCGATGATATCGGTATTAACCTGAAAATACTGCATGACAACCTGCCGGATCTTAAAATCATAGCCACTGGTTCCTCATCACTGGAGCTGGCAAATCGTACCAGAGAACCATTGACAGGCCGTCTTGAAAGTTATGCCCTGCATCCGGTTGCATGGTTGGAATTATTGGATCAGCACTCACAATTTGAACTCCGGTCAAGGCTTGAGGAATTTATGATTTATGGCAGCTACCCGGAGATCTTTTCCATCCCGAATGCTCAAAATAAACAGCAGCACCTGCTGGAACTCTGTTCTTCGTATCTATATAAGGATGTCCTGGAACTGTCAAACATAAGGCATTCAAGGAAACTGGCTGATCTTCTAAGGTTACTGGCTTTCCAGATCGGATCACAGGTCTCACTCAGCGAGCTTGGTGTCTCACTTCAAATGAGCAAGGAAACCATTGCCTCCTATATTGACCTGCTCGAGAAATCCTTCATCTTGATTCGCTTAAGGGGATTTAGCAGGAACCTAAGAAAGGAAATCACTAAAATGGACAAATTGTACTTCTCGGATCTCGGTATCAGAAATGCGCTGATAAATAATTTTAATTCAATCAAAATGCGCAATGACCATGGTCAATTATGGGAAAACTTTCTGGTTACGGAAAGAATAAAATATCAATCCTACTCAGGTCTTTTCTCCAACAACTTTTTCTGGAGAACATATACCGGAGCCGAAATTGACTGGATTGAAGAGAGACAGGGTAAGCTCTATGCCTATGAGTTCAAATACGGAAACAAAACCATCAAAATGCCTCCCTCCTGGAAAGAGAATTATCCGGATTCAGAATACGAGACGGTAAATCTCGAAAACTACCTTAATTTCATTGGATGAGCCTCTGTGTCATATTCCGGCAATAAATTACCTTTAGAAATAATTCAAGATACCCATTCACCCGATGCCAGGATCAGAAAGTAAAAAGAGGGTTCCCTATTCCAGGAAACCGCGGGACATGTCCCTGGATCAGTGGCAGGCCGGATTGAGGAAACAGTTTGCCTCGGAAAAGAAATTCAGGATCACAAAACTGGGGGAGCACCCTGTGTATTCAGATTTTGAAGTATTTAACCCGGAAACAGATAGGACATACAAGGTATCCATCAGGGATAATATCAGCAGTTTCAATTACTGTTCATGCCCGGATTTCAAGATCAATACACTGGGAACCTGCAAACATATCGAATATGTATTGCTTAAACTGATCCGGTTTAAAAAGAACCAGAAATTCTTTACCCAGTTGCAAAGGAATGAGTATTCTTCCCTGAGCATCCTCTATGGCCACCAGAGGCTTATCCGCATGAAAAAGGCCGATACCGGGATCAGGTATGAAAATGAGGACAGATTTTTTGACAGACAGGGTATCCTTTTACCCGACAAGATCTTTGAACTGGATGATTTCATCAAAGGTGCCAGGGAGGCGGATCCTTTATTCAGGATCTACCCGGATGTATTTGAATTCATCATCCAGCATAAAAAGAACAGGGAAAGAATAGAAAAGTTAACCGAAATCTTTCCCGAAGGATCGGAGAGCAAAATCCTTGACAGGCTGATCAACACCAATCTTTACCCCTATCAAAAAAAGGGGATTTTCGGGATCCTCAAGGCAGGACGGGTATTGCTGGCAGATGATATGGGACTTGGTAAAACCATACAGGCCATCGCCGCCGTTGAGATATTTGCCAGGTACTTTGATGTAAAGAAGGTCCTTGTCATATGCCCGACATCCCTGAAGTACCAGTGGAAATCAGAGATCCGGAAATTTACCGGGAGAAATGCCAATGTTGTAGAAGGATTGGTCCATAAGAGAAAAGAGATTTACCGGCAGGATGATTTCTATAAAATCATCAGTTACGGGATGGCTCGAAATGATACAAACCTGATCAATGAATGGGAGACAGACCTGGTCATTGTGGATGAGGCACAGAGGATCAAGAACTGGAAAACACTTACCGCCAGGTCTGTAAAAAAGATCCATTCCGAATATACTATCGTGACAACGGGAACACCGCTGGAGAACAGGATAGATGAATTACACTCCATCGTCGAATACATAGACAGGTACAAACTGGGGCCCCTGTTCCGGTTTCTGAATAATCACCAGTTGCTGGATGAAAACGGGAAACTGACAGGCTATAAAAATCTAAGGTCCATAAATAAAACCCTTGAGGATATTCTGATCAGGCGGACAAAAAAGGAGATCCTGGACCAGCTTCCGGGAAGAATTGACAAGAACTTCTTTGTTGAGATGACCGATGAACAGAAAACGGATCATGAGGATTATTATAGTGTAGTTGCACGGTTGGCCAATAAATGGATCATTCAGGGATTCCTAAACGAAGAGGACAGACAGAGACTGCTCATATGCCTGAATTGTATGCGCATGGTTTCAGATTCCACCTATATACTTGATACAAAAACAAATTATGGCAATAAGATAGAGGAAATAAAGTGCCTCATTCTGGAACTCCTGGAGGATCAGGGCAATAAGATTGTGATCTTCAGAGAT
>Ga0209345_10005848_pt1 | contig 11284 bp, 12 predicted proteins | sample Cruoilmetagenom7_FD_187294 | JGI IMG/M metagenome (GOLD analysis project Ga0209345, IMG submission 187294) | Oil polluted marine microbial communities from Coal Oil Point, Santa Barbara, California, USA - Sample 7 (SPAdes) (version 2) | ecosystem: Environmental > Aquatic > Marine > Oil seeps ...
TTGGGGAAAGGAGAGATAACAGAACAGCCCAAGTTCTTTTTAGTCTAAGCGAGCTTCGGTTGAGCCTCCGATAATCTCTCAAAAGGGATTACCAAGGGGAGATTATCGGAAAATATGGAGGGCATTTTTTGAAGCTGATTTTGCCAAAATTTGGAGTTAGAAGTTGAAAAATCAGGGCAAAGAGGGGTAAAATTGACACCAGAAAAAGAGATTATCGGAAAGTGTCCCTATTAGCTTTGCACCTTATAGCTGGAGAAGTGGAGCGGTGAGAAAGAACCTAATCCTCGAAAGGGGATTGAAACAATGTTTTCTCCCAGGAGCAAAAGGATGAAGCATACAGAGTGAGAAAGAACCTAATCCTCGAAAGGGGATTGAAACTTCAACTACATATATCTTTTCCTCCTTAGAATGATTATACCGTGAGAAAGAACCTAATCCTCGAAAGGGGATTGAAGCGTCCTTGAAGATCGACCACTCGAACTTATTGGGTGGCCCCGTGAGAAAGAACCTAATCCTCGAAAGGGGATTGAAACACCACAGATAAACTCCATTGCCTTATCGTTACCAAAGATGCATAATATAGATGCTAAAATTTTGTGCTGAAAGGTGGTGTGAGATGCGTACTACCATCGATGTGCCTGACGAGCTTCTGGATGAGCTGATGCGGCTCTGTGGAATACGCAAGAAGAAGGAAGCCGTGAGGCTCGCCCTGGAGGAGTTCGTAAGGCGAAGGAAGACGGAGCAGCTTCTTGCCCTCCCCGGGACTATAGAGGTGGCAGATGTAACTGCTGAATTAGAGGAGATGGAGCTTGCCGAATTCAGCCGTGCTGATTGATACTTCAGTATGGGTAGATTACCTTCGGGGGCAGAATCAACAGCTCGTAGAAATGGTAAAAGGGTTGATCATCACCCAGCGGGCTAGGTTATGTGGACTCGTTTTGGCTGAACTCCTCTCAGGAGTGAGGGCCAAAGAAGATCGAGATGTCCTGGAACGAACTCTGGAGGCATTGGCATATCTGGAGGTCTCCAGGCTTACCTGGACTCTGACTGGTGAAATGTCTACCGAGCTGAGAGTCCGAGGGGTTAGAATTCCGTTGACCGACCTAGTAGTCGCTGCTCTGGCCATTGAACATGATTGCGAGTTTTTAACCTCAGATGGACATTTTGACCATGTCCCCAGGCTGAAACGCTTTAAGCCAACAAAACCTTGACCCCCGGGAAGGTAATAGAAAGGTGACCAGATAGAGATCTGAGACAGTAACAGAGAAGGTGAAAAAGGCATCTCTATCCGAGGTGTGGAAACGTTCAAGTTCTAATTGCTTTATGTAAAGATAAGCGCTATGTGGAAGCTCAAGATTATGAGACCCTATATCAGTGGTGCAATGAGATAGCGAAGATGCTGAGCGGACTTTTAAGCAAATAATCTCTATCTCTGTCTCTATCTGAATACCCTAATCCTCGAAAGGGGATTGAAACTAGCCCTAAGGGTGCCTCTTCCTCTGCCTCTCCAAATCTATCGTAATAAGCACACCAACTCCCATCATCGTTTTGTGTAGATAGTAGCCATTCATAGGCCGATCTTGCCCTCTCATGCTCTCCGACCAGGTCCAAGGCTATAGCACAATAGGTATGATCCCAGGGCTCTATCCCCCAAACTTTGTACCATCCTATTTCTGCTTCAGGTGTTACCACCAATGGGATGCCTCCGGAGGAGAGCTGTGCGGCGAGGATAAATTCCTTCTCCTATCCCCTTCCTTGAATGGCTATTTGATTTTAGCTTCAATCGGTATGGTGGCATGATATTTTACTACTAACCTCTACATGGTTAAAATTATGGTGCTTTTACAGATGGAATTTTTGTCAGCAGAGCTTGATGAGATAAAGAAGGTGCATCTTTATCGCCAGTTGAGGTTGATTGAAGGGGAGCAACAGCCCACAGTAGCTATCAATGGCAGAAAGGTGATCAACCTGTGTTCTAACAATTACTTAGGACTTGCCTCCTATCCACAATTGAAAAAGTCAGCCAAGGAGGCTATAGACAGCTATGGTTGCAGTGCCTCTGCCTCACGGTTGATCTGTGGCAATATGGAACTCCACGAGCGCTTAGAGGAGAGGATTGCCCAGTTCGAGAAGAGGGAGGCGGCATTACTATTTAGTACTGGATATATGGCTAACCTAGGGGTTATTTCAGCACTTATGGCTAAAGAGGATGTTATCTTTAGCGATGAACTAAACCATGCTAGCATTATTGATGCCTGCCACCTAAGCCGGGCTGAGATAAGAGCCTTTCCGCATAAGGATGTGAATGCTCTGGAGAGACTCTTAAGCCAGTCTCGTCGATCGAGACGGAGACTAATTGTCACTGAAGGGCTGTTCAGCATGGAAGGCGATCTCGCACCCCTACCTCAGATCGTTGAATTAGCCACAAGATACTCAAGCTTGGTCATGGTAGACGAGGCTCATGCTACTGGGGTGTTGGGCCATGATGGAAGGGGAACTGGGGAGCATTTCGGGATTTCGGGCAAAATCGATATAATTATGGGCACTTTGGGGAAAACCCTAGGTGGTTTTGGGGCCTATATTGTGGGGAGTAAACAACTAAGGGATTTTCTGATTAATCGCTGCCGTAGCTTTATCTTTACCACTGCCCTTCCTCCTTCAGTGCTGGCGTCGGCTCTAGCTGCCTTGGAAATAATACAAGAGAGTCCCAGGCTAAGGGAAGAACTCTGGCAAAACGTCTATTTTCTTAAACAAGGTCTAAAAGAATTGGGGTTCGCAGTGAGGGGTGAGGCTCATATAATCCCCCTCATCATTGGGGAGGCCGAACTAACTATGGAGATGAGTGAGCACTTGCTCGCCGAGGGGGTTTTGGTTCAGGGTATTCGCCCTCCTGCAGTACCGCCAGGAGAATCCCGCTTACGAATCACCCCTATAGCCACTCATACCACAGGGGACTTAGAGAGAGCACTGGCTGCTTTTGAGAAAGTGGGTAGGGAGTTAGAGGTTATCTAAAGATAAATCTTTTCCATTGCAAGATAAGCTTTGGATGGTTGTAGACACTGTGTTTCAGCCAATACAGTGAGCCTGACAGTTCATCAGCTCAATTATGGTATATGGGGCGTAATCGGGTGAGCTTGCAGAGGAGGCAGGATGGTGGTTAAATTAGCTCAGGATAAAGGAGAGTGCTACTATTATTACCGGCTGTGGCGATGGGCACAGCCTGATAGCTGTAATGGGGATGCTGTGGCAGCTACAGTAGCTTTGCTTATTACTTCAGTGCCAGCTTTGGGGCCAATAATACGATAGTGTCTACTGACTGTCCTGGGGCATCCAGTTCCAGCGCCGCCAGCAGCTCCACATCGCAGCTTGTAGTGGGCCAAGTTTATTTAAAATTTTTGACCTCGTTTTGGTTGCATTGTGGAACTGAATGTAGTATAATCCCTATGAGATTTTGGCAGTTCAGCGGCAAATCGGGGCGAACAGCTTCCTAATACGCTTGAATTGAAGCTGGAATTAAAGGGGAGGTGATCCGCTATGAGATGAGGGAAATAAAGAGGGCTAGGCAGTAAAAACAAACGAAGGAGGAGGTAAAATGCGCAAAGTCTTTGCTGGGGTTATGATGTTGCTGCTGGTAGCTAGCGCAGGCATGATCGGTTGTGGGCAAGAAGCTGAAGAGCCAGCTATAGCACCAGTTAAGGAGCTTGCACCCGTGGAGGTAAGGCTGGCAAGCGTGTATCCTGATTTTGCTGGTAAAGAGAGTATCACATTCTCCCCAGTGTTCGTTATCTCCAATCCCAACGATTATATGGTTACTGTAGACACTTTGGAGTATTGGCTCTCTGGTGAGGGTAAGCTGATCGCTGCAGTACAGCTTACTGATGACCTTTACATCCCTGCCAATACCGAGGTGAGCTTAAAGGATTCGGTTACCGTAGGAATCGAGGGATTGATCGGGGAGAAGGTATTCGCCGAAGGGCTGCCCATACTTCAGGCTATGCTGGCAACATTGCCTCTGTGGCATGTCTTAGGTGGCCAGTGTATTCCAGCACCTGCACCTGGAGCTGAAGACGCAGTTAAGGGGATTTTGGGCAAGGTAATGACGACCGCCGAAGCCATGGGAATGACAGAGATGTTTCAGGGGCTGCTAAAGGATTGGACTGGCGAAGAGGAGCTTGCCAAGCAAGCTAAGGTGATCGCGGAAAACCCTGAGGCCTATGAGCAGCTGCGCAATACTCTTGCCCAGATCGGCCAGGAGCTACCCAGCACGGTAGACGGGCTTCGCTTCCTGGTGCAAGGAGAAGTTGGCAAGATGATTACCGGAGCCTGGGAGGAGGCAGCGGGGAAAGGGGCAACCTTTACCGCCGAGGGAACTGCCTATATAACTAGCGAGGCGGGGAGCCTGGAGCTAAAGTTTGCCGGGCTAAGCTGGCAGGCCGAACCAGCACCAGAGATAGCAGGTCACTAGAGCTTGTGAAGATGGTGCTTTATGCCGTTTCTGGTGGCTGAGAAGTGGTTTTTAGCTTCCCAGCCACCAGGATAGGCAGTCGTCATTTTGGCTATAATGTTTGGGACTTGAAGAGGGGGAATCCCTCTGTTAACCAAAACTCGGCCAGGGGCATTGTTAGGGCTAAATATGACCGGGAATATGGTTTAGGTACAGCTCTAATAGCTGTGCCATATCCAGCGTCTTAAATGCTGGCTTCTGGCATCTTCGGTACACTATTTGGCTGCTCCCATTTTGTGGAATGAGAGGTCAAGGTCATCTGAAGTTCTTCAGTGGAGACCTTTTTGGTCAGAGGACTTCCTGTTTTCAGGTTTCCTGCCTCAAAGAAGCCCACCTTCTGATGAGTTAAGGCACAGAGTATACCAGGTTGTTGCCCTGTGGGGGCCCATGTTCTTATTAAACTGCTGTGTCGTTGGAAATGGACTTCGCCCTGGCAATCGAGAATCGTAATCCTTCCCACGGAAGCATCACCTGTACCGGTTTGCTCACAGTGCATCTCAGGGACTAATTTATACGCAACTATTCTTGTCGTTATATGCGGCAATCAGCCAGATGATCGGTAGCGTTCATAAGCAGCTCTAATCTTGTGGTTATTGGTGGATAGTGGTTGTTTTTAACCAATTCTTAACCTGAATTTAACTAAATGTTAATATTTTTGTGGTATCTTGATAACGGTGCGGGGTTTGAGGATGAAACCGAATTGGCGTTGGCGAAATTCTAAGGGGAATTGGGGGAAGGGATTTTACTGAAAGAGTGTTTTTTGGGATGGTGTTGAGGGCAAACCCGAAAGGGAAATCAGAAGTGACTCGGGGTAGCCTGAAAGGATTGGAATGTTTTGTGTCGCTGGCTCTCTCTTTAGTGTTGGCGCTGATGCTGATCCCCCCAGCTACTTCAATGAGCAATTCCACCACTCCACGAGCTCACATCTGCCTCGCTCAAGAAACGCAAGACAGCGATAGCGATGGGCTAAGCGATGCTGATGAGGAAAAGCTGGGCACCGATCCTCACCACCCCGATACCGATGGAGACGGCATATGGGATGGTGTGGAGGTCAATGGATTCGACATCACACACAGGTTCAAAACGAAGTACGAGAGAGATATAACCATCACCCCGGCTACCAGTACCGAGACCACTACTGCTGAGGAGGAGAGCCGCGAGCAGAAATGGGAGGCGTATCGCAAAGCCACCGAGGAGGCCAGCAAAAAAGCCGGGTGGGAAGCTCACCTCAAGGCAACCCGAAACGCCAAGCGCGAGGCGGAGAATGAGTTAATGGTAGGCTTCCCTTTGCCTCTTCCTATTTTAGATCTGGTCGACTTCGAGCGTGTGGTGGCAATATATATAGAAATCTTCACCGAGGCATATAAGAAATCGTATCAGGAGGAATATACCAAAAGCTATGAGGAGGAGCAGGTCAAAGTCGCCGCCGAATTCACTCAGAAAGAGACAACTGAGGTAACGGGCAAGGTAGTGACTGGGCTAGGAGTATCAAAGGCGGCAGAGATTCTAACAGAGAAGTGGGATGAGCCTGAGGTCACTATAAAAAACATCAAGACCGATCCCCTTAAGTGGGATACCGATGGTGATGGGCTCTCCGATGGGGCAGAGCTTTCTATGCGCACAAATCCACTCGACCCGGATACCGACCGCGATGGCCTTCCAGATGGCGTCGAGGCTATGCTGGGCTCAAACCCTGGCGAATGGGACACCGATCGTGATGGACTTCCCGATTCCTACGAGGATATGGATGGGGATAAGTTGAGCAATGCTGACGAGATCGCCCTGGGCACTGATCCCAAGGTGGCTGATACTGATGGAGATGGCCTTGCTGATGGCGAGGAGATAAAGTGGGGGGCAAATCCCCTGATGGCCGACTCTGATCAGGATGGCCTTGCTGATGGCGAGGAGATAGGGCTGGGGACAAACCCCCTGATGGCCGACTCTGATGGAGATGGCCTCAGCGATGGCGAGGAGGTAAGGCTGGGGACAAACCCCTTGATGGCCGACTCTGATCAGGATGGTGTTGTTGATGGCGAGGAGATAGAGCTCGGTGCAGACCCCCTGATGGCCGACTCTGATGGAGATGGCCTCAGCGATGGCGAGGAGGTAAGGCTGGGAACAAACCCCGTGGTAGCTGATACCGATAGCGATGGACTTTCGGATGCTGAAGAGATAAAATCAGGCACAGACGCCAAAAACATAGACACCGATGGAGATGGCTTGCTGGATGGGGCTGAAGTGTTTGAGTTTAGAACCGATCCTACTAAGGCTGATACCGATGGCGATGGCTGGCATGACTATGATGAGATATACAGAGGTAACACCAGCCCTAATGATCCCAACGATCACCCATGGATCAAATTCTATGACTTTTGGAGAAGGTAGTATGCCGTTTCTTGATAGTGTTATTGCTGACTTCCCCCCTGGCCCCCTCTCACTTTATCACTCACATCAATGCCCGGGGCAAGCTGCTTGCCAGCTCCCCAACTAGAATTTTGCCCCTTTTAGCCGGTTATTGCATTCTCGATCAGCTCTAATCGCTTCACCTTCTCCGACTCGTCCAACTCTATCACCACTACATCGATGCGCCACGAGGCTGGCAACCGGTCATGGGTTTGTAAATAAATTGACGCTAGCGAAATAAGTTTCTCTTTCTTGGCTAAGGTTATTGATTCCTCAGGGGTACCGAAACCGCCCCCTTTCCTGGTGCGCACTTCGACAAAGACTAGCCAGCCATCTTTTTTGGCCACGATGTCAATCTCACCTTGGCGACACCGAAAATTGGTTTGCATAATATGATAACCTTGCCTCTTAAGGAAATTTACTGCCAATTTCTCTCCTAATGCACCTAGTTCCTTGCGTTTCATCAAATCAACCTCCGCACCGGGGCAAAGGATTGGCGGTGAATCGGGCAGGGGCCTAACTTCTCGAGACCCTCAAGGTGTTTTTTGGTAGCATAGCCCTTATGGCAAGCTAACCTGTAACCTGGGTGGACCTTATCCAGTTCAATCATGTATTGGTCTCGAGTTACCTTAGCGATGATGGAGGCGCAAGCGATAGATAGACAGAGCTGGTCACCATGGATTATGCTTTTTTGGGGGAGGGAGATTTGAGGTAAAGCCAGGGCATCAATGAGCAAGAAATCGGCAGGGCAAGGGAGCCGCTCTACAGCTTGGCCCATGGCCAATCGTGTTGCCGCCACAATACCGTGGCGATCAATTTCTTCCGGGGGGACCATGCTCACCTCCCAAGCTAAAGCTACCTTTTGGATCGACTCTGCCAGGTAGCGGCGTTTTAAAGGTGACAGCATCTTGCTATCCCGCACCGAAGATAGCCAAGGGGCGTCATTTTGACTAGATAGGATGACACAAGCAGCGGCGACCGGCCCAGCTAAGGCACCACGCCCCACCTCATCAATTCCAGCCACCCTAGAATAGCCCTGCGCCCACAGTTTGCTTTCCTCGGCGAAGCTAGGAATCTTCATCCCGAATACCGCCTCCACTATCTGACCTCGCGGTTTCCTCCCACGCTTTGTAAGGTAAAATTTGCCGTTGTATTGTGCCAACAGATCGTTACCAGCCTCCAAAAGCTAATCGGTATTTATAGTATCCAGAATAACGGGGGAACAAAGGGTTATACTGCCTGTCCCGGAATCTATAGGCACCTTTTCTCTCCAGATAATCTCGGCAGGTAAATAATCTTCGAATGCTTTGCGCAAAATCCACTTGCCCCACACCTTCCCCAGTTCATCCCTTACCTTATACTCCACGGGGATACCCTTAGCGTATTCTGCTACTTGTGGGGTCAAATAAGGAGATTTTACTGCTATGCCTAATGCCTTGCCCAATTCAATAGGAAAAGCAATATCATAATTTTGTAGAATATCCCAGAGATCGCTCTGCAATTGCTGTTTGAAATCTTGGCTGTAGAACTCATCATCCTGTGACATTATAAGCCCCAAGCTCACCATCGAGGGGTAGCCAAAAAACAGCTCATCGCTGCCATCACCGGTGTATACTGAATTGCTGAAGCTCCTGGCGAAGCGCAGTGCAATGTAGTTGGGAGCAAAAACACTCACCCCCACTGGGTCAGGAAAACATTTGCTACGGCTAGCTAAGATTCTCGCTGCCTGGGGAACAACCCGTAACATTTCAGCGGCGGTGAAAATATGGATTTGATGATCTAAACCAAGAGATGTAGCCACCTTTTCGGCATACCTTAAGTCGTTATCCCACCCTTCCAAACTCACCGTAAATGCCTTTAGGTGACTGGTATGTCTTTTAGCTACCAGAGCTATGATGCTGGTATCTAGCCCGCCGGAAAGTAGCACTCCTTCAGCCAGCTCTTTAGCCACCGCCTCATCAATTAGCTGCCTCAAATCCGAGCAAATTTGAGATAATTTCATCATCGCCGCCCCTTCTTCTCCTCATTATCCCCAATCTTGAACAGATGTCAAAACTGCACCGCGAATTGATAAAGATAGTGGTGATAGCATATAATGCTTAGCCAAGAGAAGCGATTACACCAGACCTTGTGGTAGGATTATTTTACAGGCTGTCTAAAAATGTAGCAGGTCTAAAGGCTCAGAGGCAGAAGCTTTAGGTCTCTACTACGAAAATATGGAGGTGAAAAGCCTCCGAGATGCCCGAAATCGAAGCTGAAATCAAACGGGGGAGGAGTTGCATCACTCACAGGTGGCCAAGGGAAGAATAACCTGATGAAAAAGGCAACGAGAAACTATATTGTTGATGCCGTACAGGGTTTGCTCTTCCTAGCCCAGGCTATCTCTGGATTTATACTATGGCATATTTTGCCCTCGGGGCAAGGCGGGATGGGGAGAGGGGGTTACGATTCTGTGTTCATCTTTGCCCGGCATACCTGGCTTGACATCCACAAGTGGGTGGGAGCTGCTTTATTAGCGGCAATTATAGTGCACCTGATTTTGCATTGGCGATGGGTTGTTTATATGACCAGATCATATTTCAGATAATGCCTCTGGCTCAAAGCAGTATGAGATTATTCCGGTGCACCACCTCAGTACCATATTCATAGCCTAAAAGGGGCAAAATTCTGTCTGAGTGGCTACCTTTTATGACAGTGATGTCGGCGGAGCTGTAGTTAGATATCCCCCGAGCCAGACGATTCTCCCGGCAGTCGAAAATGTCAACTATATCGCCGCGCTGAAACTTCCCCTCCACCTCCATAATTCCCACGGGAAGGAGGCTTCTGTTGCGCTCCTTCAAGGCTACTATTGTGCCATCATCAACTATCAGCCTCCCCCGGCAGGCAAGCCCACTGAGCATCCACCGCTTGCGGCTTTCTAGCTTAGTGGCAGTCGGGGAGAAAAGAGTACCAATGGATTCCCCCCGAATTAGCCTAAGGATCACTTCAGGCTCCTTGCCCTCGGCGATGGCCACGGTTACTCCTGAGCGGGTAGCCAATTTTGCCGCTTCGATCTTGGTAATCATCCCCCCGGTGCCCTGATAGTTCATCGAACCCCTAGCTAAGTGTTCAATATGACCATCAATCCTCTCTACCTGACTGATGAGCTGGGCATCGGGATCAAGATGAGGGTCCGAGGTATAAAGTCCGCCGACATCACTGAGCAGTATCAATAGATCGGCATCGATCAGGTTAGCGACCATAGCTGAAAGGTTATCATTATCACCAAAGTTAGCCTCCTCAATCTCGTTGGTAGCCACCACATCATTCTCATTGATAATGGGCACCACCCGTAGCTCCAGCAGTGCCAAAAGGGTATTGCGAGCATTCAGATAGCCGATGCGGCTAGCTATATCTAATTTGGTGAGCAAAGCTTGAGCCACAGTGATATCATGTTGATCAAAGAGCTGCTCATAGATATACATCAGCTTGCTTTGTCCCACTGAAGCGAGTACTTGCCTTGTCGGGATATCTTTGCGCTCCTTAGTCAAGCCAATTTTATACCTGCCCAAAGCTATTGCTCCTGAGGAGACGAAGGCTGTCTCCAACCCTTGTCGGTGTAGCTTGGCCACTTGCCTCACCAAGCTTGCCATCACCTCCAAATCAAGGTGGTCACCGCCTCCGGTGAGCAAGTTAGTGCCCAGCTTCACCACAACGCGATGATATAGGGTATCCTGTGGCGATTTTGCCTCTCTTTCAGCCATTTCTCCTAAATATAGCATGACGGTGGCAGCTTTGTCGACTTAGCAGACACTTGGTTATAGTTCGACATGCTTAACACATATTTTGAGACAGGTGATAGATCGTTACCTCATATTCCTCATCCAGGCGCTATCCATTTACCTCTGAAGGAATTCCACAGGTTATACAAGAACTTCCTTCTGATATACCTGGAGTTGCTCTGCAAGGGTTGAGGAACCAAGCAGAGCCCCGCTTTACGGAGGTAATGAAAATGAGTGCGCCGAGTAAAGCTTGTGCTATCCAGTTGGTGAAAATCCAACCAGAGGAAAGGTTAGCCACCACCTCAGAACTGAACCTTGCACCCAGTTCGGTAACGAACTGTCGTGAAGCCAAGGGAATGGGATACTGGGCCGCAACGCAAGTGAAGGGATTGAGCTCCGAAATCTACCATCGTGTCGGTGGTCGATACTGTTCATTAAGTAGAAGACAGAACTCTCATAACCGCTATTGGCGAGGTCATGTGAGCCCGACGGAGTCTGAGACTGTGGCACGGTATCAAAGGGATAGCATGGGAACTCGGGAGGCCCAAAGTGCTCTCCATAGAGGAGTATGCAATAGCAAGCCTATAGACGGTGAGTTGTTGCAGAAGGCACTTTG
>Ga0209345_10005849_pt1 | contig 11283 bp, 15 predicted proteins | sample Cruoilmetagenom7_FD_187294 | JGI IMG/M metagenome (GOLD analysis project Ga0209345, IMG submission 187294) | Oil polluted marine microbial communities from Coal Oil Point, Santa Barbara, California, USA - Sample 7 (SPAdes) (version 2) | ecosystem: Environmental > Aquatic > Marine > Oil seeps ...
CGCGATTGAGAAGAAGATCAGCGAACTCGGCCTGCGCGCCCGCGACGGCAAACTGTCGATGGCGGAAATGCAGGGCGGCTCGTTCACCATCTCGAACGGTGGTGTCTACGGCTCGCTGATGTCCTCGCCAATCCTGAACCCGCCACAGTCGGGTATCTTGGGCATGCATAAAATCCAGGAGCGTCCGGTCGTCGTGAACGGCCAGATCGTCATCCGCCCGATGATGTACCTCGCGCTGTCCTATGACCACCGCGTCGTGGATGGTAAAGGGGCGGTGACGTTCTTGGTGCGCGTCAAGGAAGCGTTGGAAGATCCACGCCGCTTGTTGATGGACCTCTGACGGTGCGTGCCAGCACGCACCCTACGAGCCGCTGATGCGGTTTATGGGGTGCGTGACGCCAATCGAAGCTGAAGGGAATGATATGCGCATCGATGACCTGAGCACAGAATTCGGCAGTCGCTATCACGTCGCCGCCAATGGCATGAAGGTTGTGACCATCAAATGACCCCCGAACTCCTCACCCTCACCCTCGCGGCGCTGCTGCAATGCGCCCAGTTCGCCGTCATGTCGCTGGCCGTCAATCTCGATGTCGGCCCGTCCAAAACCCTGTCACCGCGCGACCCGCAGCGGCTGGGCAAACCGCTGCATGAGCTGCTCAGCGTCAAACCCGGCCGCCTCTACCGCGCGCTCAACAACCACTTCGAGGGGCTGATCCTCTTCACCATCGCCACCCTCGTCATCACCTTGACCGACCAGTCGACCGCCACCACGCAGGCCGCTGGCTGGACCTATCTGATCGCCCGCATCGCCTATGTGCCAGCCTACTATTTCGGCCTCGCACCCTGGCGGTCCTACATCTGGTTTATCGGCTTTCTCGCCACACTCACCATGCTGATCGCGGCCCTTGTCTGACCCCGTTCATCTTGCCCGAAATACTCTCTGGGGTGAGGCGCACCGCGCCGAGGGGGGCGAAGCGCCCCCTTTCCCCGACTTACAATAGGAGACCTGACATGGCTGACTTTGACCTTATCGTAATCGGCGCCGGCCCCGGCGGTTATGTCTGCGCGATCCGCGCGGCGCAATTGGGCCTCAAGGTGGCTTGCGTCGAAGGACGCGACACACTGGGCGGCACCTGTCTGAACGTCGGCTGCATCCCGTCCAAGGCGCTGCTGAACGCGACCCACCAGTTGCACGAGGCCGAGCATAATTTTGAGAAAATGGGCCTCAAGGTCACCAAACCCAAGGTCGATTGGGAGGCGATGAAAGCCTACAAAGACGACGTGGTGAACGGCAACACCAAGGGCATCGAATTCCTGTTCAAAAAGAACAAGGTGACGTGGATCAAGGGCTGGGCCTCGATCCCTGCCGCGGGTCAGGTCAAGGTCGGTGACGACACGCATAACGCCAAGAACATCGTCATCGCCAGCGGCTCTGAGGCGTCCAGCCTTCCGGGCGTCGAGATCGACGAAGAGGTTGTCGTGACCTCGACCGGCGCCCTGACGCTGGCCAAGACGCCCAAGTCGATGGTGGTCATCGGCGCGGGTGTGATCGGGCTTGAGATGGGCTCGGTCTATGCGCGTTTGGGCGCCGAGGTGACGGTCGTCGAATACCTCGACGCAATCACGCCGGGCATGGATAACGAGGTCGCCAAGGCGTTCCAGCGGATCCTGACCAAGCAGGGCTTCAAGTTCCAGCTGGGCGCGGCCGTGCAAAAGGTCGAGCGTCTGAAAAAGGGCGCCAAGGTCAGCTATCAGCTGCGCAAAGATGACAGCGCCCACGAGATCGAGGCCGATATCGTGCTGGTTGCAACGGGCCGCAAGCCGGTGACCGACGGTCTGGGGCTGGACGCTTTGGGCGTTGAAATCCTGCCACGCGGCCAGATCAAGACCGACGCGCAGTTCGCCACCAACATCGCCGGGATCTATGCCATCGGCGACGCGATTGTCGGCCCGATGCTGGCCCATAAGGCCGAGGATGAGGGCATGGCCGTCGCCGAGGTCATCGCCGGCAAGCATGGGCATGTGAACTATGATGTGATCCCCGGCGTGATCTATACCACACCCGAAGTCGCCAATGTCGGCCAGACCGAACAGGCGCTCAAGGAATCCGGTCGCGCCTATAAGGTCGGCAAATTCAGCTTTATGGGCAACGCCCGCGCCAAGGCCGTGTTTCAGGCCGAGGGGTTCGTCAAGCTGCTGGCCGACAAGGACACCGACCGCATTCTGGGCTGCCACATCATCGGGCCGGGCGCGGGCGATCTGATCCACGAGGTTTGCGTGGCGATGGAATTCGGTGCCTCGGCACAGGATCTGGCGCTGACCTGCCATGCCCATCCGACATATTCCGAGGCCGTGCGCGAAGCCGCCTTGGCCTGTGGCGACGGCGCGATCCATATGTAAGCGCAACCTGTGGCCCATGTACATCATCAAACGGCCCCGCCAACTCCGGGGCCGTTTGTCTAGCGCCGCAGGTCGTGAGCCAACGCCAACACCCGCTTGGCGCGGCATAGTCAGCCGGCAGTTCCCCAAAAAACCGACCGACATTTTCCAGACACCCTGTATCCGCAGTGCTGACCTCTTGCGCCGCCTCGCAACTGCGGCTAAGTCAGGGACAACCTTGGACAACGGTGGGTTGGCGGAGAGGTTACGCACCGGATTGCAAATCCGTGAAGACCGGTTCGATTCCGGTACCCACCTCCAAGGATTTCAATGACTTGCGTCATGTCTTGTTCCTTCTCAGTTGAGTTTTGAAACTCCTGTTGAAACATTTATGTTCTGTCCTTGTTCTGTTCGGCTCTATTCCGCGCCCCTTGTGCTTCCCGTGCCAAGGATAGTTGCCGAACTTTGCCGCCGTATTTCTTGAGCATTTCCGTGCTGGAATGACCTGTCACGGCCTTGACCAATTCGTCGCTGCATCCAGCTTGATAGAGTTCGATAGTCGCGTTCTTGCGCAGTCCGTGGGTGACATAACGCCTTGCGTCGGGGTGCTGCATCTTGGCTTTGAGCGTGCGCATCTCTTGGGCGACGGTGCGATAGATGGCGGGCGAACCGTTTGCATCTGTCACGATTGTCAGACCGTATTTTCGAACGGTCGCCAAATACGCCTTGAGCCGGTCGGTAAGAGGAATGGTCAGACCCTTGTCGGTCTTACCCTGCATCACTGCGATGCCGTCGCCGTCTATCTCATTCCAGCGCATTTTCAGCACATCGCCAATGCGTTGCCCGGTGCCGATGCATAACTCATAAACTAGCCTTGCACGCGGTGTGGCAATCGCCTCGAACTCAGCACGCACATCATCGGGCCAAGGCTCCCAGCCTTCGCCTTGTTGCTTGAACAGCGGGATACCTTTGGCCGGGTTGCCGTGCTCTTTTTTGAGGAAGCCGATCAAACGCGCATGGTTCATCAGAATGACCATAACTTGCACCAAGTAATTGGCCTGCCTCCACCGATCTGCATTGGCGCGGTGGAGTTCGTATATGTGTTGCGTTTCAATTTTTTGCGGATCTTTGGCGCCCCAAATCGTGCGGATATGCTCGATATAATGCCGATAGTCGGCTTTGGTGCGCGGTTTCAATTTTGTGTAACCGTCGCTTTCAAAATAGCTAAGAATCAATGCCTCAAAGTTTCGCTTATTCGAGACTGGTTCACGGCCTTTGAGCAACCGGTTGTAGTGGTCCCAAAACTCCGGCGTTCCAAACTCCTCCTTAATCATCGTAGATTGGCCGCGTGCGCGGCGGATAAACCGCAGGTAACCGCGATCTTCATAGACATACTTAGGCAGGTTTTTTTTGGTCATTTGCCCATCTTCAATTTGCTGCTCAAGAAGTCATCAGACGAGTCAGGGTCCACCATGCCAGCGTCAACGGTTACGCTGCCGTCCGGTTTGATTTCAAACTTTGCCCGCATCCACCCAGCCGCCCGCGCTTCGCGCATTAGCGCAACAACGGTGTTCTTCGCAGCGGTCTGGGTGCTCATTGGTCGCTCACAATCTGGCCTGACGCCGCCATGCCCCTGCTCTGTGGTTTATGCCCACGCTTCGCCTGCACCGAAGGTTTGGCGGGCTCATGTCCAGAAGCCGGACAGCGTTGGCACGGCTAACAAAGAGGCGGAATGCTTGGACATAATTCCAAATATTGGGTGAAAAGCGGATTAGGGACGACTGTGCGCCGCCCCTAAATAGGCCCGGATTATTGGCCGGGGTTCTTGAACCAAGAGGCCGATGATACGAAACGCGCATCGAGCGCCCAGACAAGCCGAAATTCGGTGCCTAGGGTTTCCCAGCCCTGCTTGGACTCGACTCGTGGCGCAGACTGCCCGTCAAGGAATGCAAAGGCCAACCCGTCCGAAGTCGCTGGGTTGCCGATCAAATACCACGCCTTAGGGTCGGTCAAAGCGACTTCGACAATGATTTCAAGCGACCCTGCAAAGGGGTTCGTGTCGCTCGTTTTGGTCGCATTGATTTCGGCCAGAACCTGTTGCGCGGCGGTTTCCAAAGCTGGCGGCACCACTAACGCCCAAGGCTCAATGGCAAAATATTCGCCCTGCTTGCCGCGTTGGCTACGAAGGGCCAGCCGCGCCGCCGAAAGGGTCGCGACGCTAAGCACCGCGCCAGACGTGGCAAGGTTGTCGCGGTCAGCGTGGAAGACGGTCTTATCGTCGGCCATTACATGGCCAAGGCCTGCACCCGCCAACAGCGGTTCCACCAAAACGCGGCGCTGCCGTTCAGTTGCACCCGCCACCATTTTCTTGCCGATCTGGTCGAACAAGCCCAAATCATCGTTGATGATAGCCTTGTTTGAAATGCGAAAGATCGCCGCAAAGTCGCGCGGCGCAGGCTTGGCCTCGCCCGAATCGTCAATGGTAACGTGCTTGATTTCGCCACCCTCAGTGACCTCTTGGGGCATACCAGACCCCGACAGCCCCAACAGTTTGCCCAAGCGATAGTCGGTTGCTTCGACTTCATGCGCTGCACGCATCAAGGCAGGCTGAACCGCCAGCACGTCGCGGGCGACGGTATTGCCAAGCGCCCCCTCCAAGACCTTGGGGAAGTCGCTGCCGGTATGCATCGCCATGCGAACGCCGTCCCGCATGTTCAATGGGCGCTGCCCTTCGGCGCGAACAAACGCCATCGCCGCCTCGCCCAGAGACAGGCCGGCCAAATGCCGCCCCATCGTCGGGACGTGTTTGCGGTCGAGCCGGGCTTGCATCGCGTCCACATGCATCGCGACATTGTTGTCACGAGGTGACAGGCCGTGGCGCTGAAATTGGCCGGGACGTGGCGTGTTGCGGGGTGTGGAAACCAAATCCCGTTTTTCACGCACCTGCATGACGAGTTGCGCAAGTAGCCCCTCTGGATCGGCCGGGTCAACATCGCCCGCCTCGCCTTCGTTTGCGTCACTTGCAGCGGCCTTTGCGCCCTCGATAGCCTTAATAATTGCCGCTTCCGCTTCGTCAGGAGTCAAGCCGTTCATTTTGCAGACGTCGAAGGACGTTTTAATCTGCTCAGCTAATTTTGTGTCCAGATCTTCCGCCGTCTTTAGATAGGTCGCAAGATGCTTTCCCAAGCTTTTGGGAATTCCGATCTCCGTGCATTTCATCTGAACTTGCGCCACGTGCCGCGCAGTCGCTTCACCTTTCATCTGAAAATCAAGCATTCTGTTTCTCCGTGTTTTGATGATCGGGCGATCCGGTCGCCCAGCCGTTTTTCTGTGCAAGTCGCACCAAATCGATGGGGGCAGCGCGAAACCGTGAATAGTCGAATGCCGCAACCATTTGAGGCGCGGTTTCTAGGGCTTCGATTTCGTCGCAAAAATTCAGTTCAAGTGCCTCCTCGGCGGTCAGCCAAGTCTCTTGCTTCATCCAAGCCAAAAGCGTTTTGACCGGGTGCCCAGTGTGCCGGGAATACGCGGCGGCATAGGTTTGGCTCATTTTTTCCAACGCATCGGCGGCAGATCGGTGGTGATCTGCCGTTCCTTCGGCCTTTGCGTAAGGCTCATGAATCATAAACATAGCTGCCGGGTGCATAATGATCCGCCGCGCCGCCACGGCGGGCAACGTGGCGGACGAAGCACAAATGCCCTGAATATAGGTTGTGACATTTCCGTGCCGCTCGACCTCTGCCATCAGCGCAGCGCCTTCAGGGGCGTCCCCGCCTGCGGAATTGATGAACAGCGTGACAGGCCCCGAATTATCATTCAGAAATTGACCAAGAACATCGGCGCAAGCATCACCTGCGCCAATGTCGCCAACAATTTTGAAGCGTGCGGACATATCAACGCTCCTTGTCGAACGTCAGTTCAGGCAGGCAATCTTCAAACCAAGCCTTTTCAACCGAATATTCGGAAGTTTGCCGAAGAAGCATTTTGCCGCCGGAAACGTACTCGTTCACAATGTAGAGCCGTTGCCGAAAGAAAATCTCGTCTTCGGTTTGCCGGACGGCTTCAACCAGACTGAAAACATCCAAGCTGCAAAATGGTTCTGGCAGTTTTAACGATTTGTGGAAGGGTGCAGCGTGCATAGTCGTGCCCCCCTATTCGTCTTCGTCGTTTTCGTTGGTGATCTTTGCAATCAGATCACCATCGACAATGAAGCCATGTTCACGCGCACGCGCTTTCAATAGACGGTAGGCTTCATTGATCGATGCAGTTGCCACACATGGCCCTCCGATAACTCGCTGCGTCGATTTACCGTTTCGGGTTTTTCGAATTGATCCAATCTCCTCGAAAGCAGCACAAATGAGGTCCGTTGCCTCCTCGACGGTGCATGAGCTGGCGATTGCATGTTGCCGCCAGCGAACACCGGTCAAACTATCTTCGATAGGTTGTTTTAGGGACAAAATGATCCGTTGAATCTGAGGCTTTTCATCCGCTACTTCTTCAAGGAATAGTCGAATTGTGCGTCTGTTTTCGCGAACGCGATCACCAGCTTCTTCAACGCTACACCCTTGGCTCATAAGCATTTCAGCCATGATCAGTGCCAGAGCGTGATAGCCCGTATAACGCCGCTGTGGCCCTACGGCGAATTCTTCTTCATCCCAAGGGGCGTCTCCCATTTTTTGAATGTTGCGGATTGCTTCTCGGCTACGGCGGGAAATATCGGCAAGTGTTTGCAAGCGGACTGACGGCTTCATGTGGGTTTTTCCTAACTGGGTTTATGGGAAACCACTACTATGAATAACTGGGTTTCGTCAAACCCTATTTTCCCAATTCAGAAAGTTCACACCAAGGGCCAACCCACTAGCATCCTCGCCTCAACCCAAACTGGATCAGTTTCAAACAGGCATGAAAACTCGCCGTCCAAGTGCGCTATCAGCATTTTGGCGGCAAAATCGGCGGCGCAGGTGCTAGGAATTGCGACTATCTCCGCTTCCACTGCATCGCGCTCGTTGTAGAAAAGCCGATCAAGTTCATCGTCGTCCACAGCACGTGGATGCAGACTCAACGCTTCGTTGATCTCCCAAAACCTCTTCGCAAGGCGAAGGATGGGCGTGTTTGGAGCGACCTCGCAAATGCGCCCCCTGTTCATCCCCGCGCCGCTTTCGGGCTGGGTGTCGTCGGCATTTGTGCCGCTATGCCCTTGTAGGGCGGTATCAAAAGAACGCACGGTGGCAATTGGACAATCAGACAAGCCGGGGGTGTTCCCCGGCATGGGGTTGGTCAGTGTCATAGCGATATCCTTCGTTTCAGACGCTTGGTTGCGGGCCTTCGGCGCGATCCATCGCGGCACGCACGGCCCGGATCACTTCGGAGTTTTGGCTTGCGCCGTTCTTCTCGGCTTCAGCTTCCAGCCATTCCTTGAGGTCAGGCGGCAAGCGAAGCTGCAATGGTTTGCGATTGGTCATTGGGGCCTCATATGTCACGGTGACTTTCACTGTGTGTCACGGTGACGCCATTGCAGTCAAGGCCAATTGTGTGTCACCGTGACATCGACAAGAATATCAAGCTGTGAGAACTATGACGGGACGCGAAAGTGACAAATTCATGCTGCGCCTTCCTGATGGGATGCGTGACCGGATCAAGTCAGCCGCTGATAAGAACAATCGCAGCATGAACGCCGAAATTGTCGGTACTTTAGAGGCTGCCTATCCTCGACCTTTACCGAAACCTGACCTGGAGGAAGTAATCGCGCTTGTTGCCAAAGACGGGGAAGTGCGGGTTCTGTCTCGTGAAGGAAGCGAAATTCACGTAACTAGAGACCCAGTTGGTAGGGTTGTCCTGCAAGTGATCGACAGTCAGGAAAACCGGGACATCTGAATCCGAACGCTTACAGCCTCGTATGGCTGATCAGCGAGACCATATCCTCTCTGAAAATGCTGAGTCTTGAACTTTGCGCACAACGCCTAATCCAATGTCGCACAGTTCGAACCTTCATTGAAATAGGCTGCGATTAATGATCAAATCTACTGTCCGGGTCGGCAACTTGCCCACCGTATTCGTTAAGCAAGTATTTCGAGAACGGCGGACCTATAGTCGCCTTCCGACGCCTGCTTCACGAGAAATTTACGATTTTGGCGACAAACTGCCTCTCGATAGCGATAACTAGCACTGAGCCTCTAGCCAAATCACTTTGGCCTGTGGTTAGCTTTTTCCCATACTAATTTGACACCAGATGCAACTGGTGCCCGTTCAAGGAAGGATGTAACCATGCTTATGAACCCAATCCATACTTCTGATGCAAGTCTACTGCAGCGCCTCAAGATAGCCGCGAGCAAAGGCGTCTCAGCGGCCGAGCTTCACGCTCAGCGTGTCTCATTTATTGTATCATCTGTGAGTGACGAAAAGACCGTGGTTACGCGCGAGATGGTCGAAGCTGAACTCAAAAAACTGACCGGTGAAGCTGCCTGAGGTTACTGCCGAATGATCCTTTATGACCTGAGTAATTCTGAAGCTCACCCGGCATATCAAGCACTGGCGATCTCAAACGGCGATCGCCAGTTTAGTTTCCTGCAGTCTGTTGTAAACGCTGCGCTCGAGACTCAGCAGCTCTTCCTGTCGCAGGCGGTTTTGAAGGCACTGAATTTCCATGCCATTGCATGCCTGCACACTAATGCTGGAGAATTTCGTCCTTGCTCGGTTCATGTGGCCTACCCAGACCCAACTGATAACTACGAAACGCCCGACCACTTCCGCGTTCATGCGCTCATGGACAATTTCATCAATTGGGTGAACTCAAACTGGAAAGAAGCCGATTCGGTCGCCTTAGCAGCGTTTGTGTTGTGGCGGCTTTGCGCGATTCATCCGTTTATCAACGGTAATGGGCGGACTGCACGCGCTGCAGCCTACTTCACCATCTGTGTCAAATCCGGTGGTTGGCTACCCGGCACGGAAAGCATGCCTACGCTCCTCAAGAAGCACGCCGACTACACCAAAGCGCTGAAGCATGCCGATGCGTCACACGCCAAGGGTAGTTTGGATCTCTCTCCACTTATCCTAGTTGTCGGGGAGTGCCTCCAAGTACAGCTGAACTCTGCCAGCGCGGCAACGGCTTAGCGAACCACGCAGCACTTCCCCTAGCCATTTTCGGACCATTCACAGTGAACTTGTGATCTGCGCCGCGCCACAAGGCGATATGGCCGCGCAGTCTCGGGGTTTGCCCACTCACCGAGTAACGGGGATGCTTTGCCGATAAACGACGAAGAAGGCGGGCGCATCCTGCCCTTGTGGGTGTTGAACTATCCGTGCCGACGAAGCCCAACACCAACCACTATTTGCTCCAAATATTTTTTGCCCGGCCCCCACCCGAACCGGGGCGCGAATATCCCGCGTGCAGCCTTTCCAATGGAAGGACCCAATAGCGGGGGGGGTGGGGGCGTTCATTTTCAAACTCGGACCCCGGCGCGGATTAGGTCGCTTTCGTTCACCAAGCCGCGATCAATCATTTCGCTAGCGACCAGTGGACCAATGGCGGAAGGCGCAATGTATCTCCGCGCCTTAACCCTCACGGCCCAAAACGCAGCCAAGTCACCTTTCCCGCAATCGCGGGCGCTTGGTGCAATGTCTGCCGCGAAGTCTTCCCAGCGTTTCCGATCAAGCCAGTTATCAGAAAAGGCGACATACTGCGGATTATTTCCGATATTCTCAGCACGGTACCGCGCTGCTGCACGGACAATCGTATCAGCCGAAGTTCCTGCTTCGATGGCATCGGAAAACAGCTTCGCCGTCCTATCCCGGTTCTTGGGTCGGGGGTAAGATTTCCAGAACTCTTCAAACGCCTCAGAGTTGAGCGTGGTTGCGGTGCCGTCCACACAATGTTCCTTTACAGATTTCTTTACAAGGTTAGTGTCCCGTTTTGAGACACGGCTTTGCGCGTTTTTGAGACACGGCTTTGCATCATTTTGAGACACGGCTTTTTCGGCATTCTGTGGGTGTTTTTCCGTCTGGCTTCCCATCAAATTCTCCTTGTGGTTGCCGCCCTTGCTGCCAGATTTCACGCCGCGTTTAGTTCTCATGCTCGGCTCTGGGGTGCCAAAATCATCCTCGAACGCCAACTTATAGCGCGTGGGCCGTTGTCGTTTGCTCTTGGGGTCAATCGATCTCACTCGGCGGATGAGGCCCCCCGCTTCGAGTTGCGTGAGCTGGCGGTTCACTGTGGCGCGCCCGATCTGGCAAGCGTCCGCCAAAAATTCTTGGGTCGGAAAACAGCCATGCGCTGGGTTGTGGCAGTCAGCGAGAGCCAAGAGCAACAACTTGGCGCTTGGCTTGATGCCCCGTTGCTGGAACGCCCAATTGGTCGCAACGTGGCTCATGCTGAAACCGCGCTGGCGTTGTAGAACAGGTCAACAAAACCGAACCCGCGCACCATCTGACTAGCAGCCCCACGCAGGGTGTGGGCTTTTTCGACGGTCGAAACATTCTTGTTAGGTTCTGGCTCTGTCCGGGGGCTATTTGAAACATAGCCCCTTTGTTTTACTTTGCTTATTGGCTGGATTGCAAATCCGTGAAGACCGGTTCGATTCCGGTACCCACCTCCAAGGCGTTTCAACGACTTGCAAAGTGCTTACCTCTAGGCGGCCTCCTGACCCGAGCCCCCAAAACCCCTCCAAATTTGTACAGAGACCGTTCGGGAAAAAGACGGACGCATGACAGAGGTGGTCCTAGATTTTCGACCAGTTTGCAGCCTATTTTGGGTGGATCATGGTTTCATGTCAGGCTGCTAGTCTCATTGGTTCTGTTGTGCTGCCTGACGCTGACCGTATCGGGGGTGGGGATGATGATTTTCGTCACAGCCTCGGGGCTGACATTGGTGTTCGGCTTGATGGATGTCATCAACTTTGGTCACCGGCG
>Ga0209345_10005850_pt1 | contig 11282 bp, 9 predicted proteins | sample Cruoilmetagenom7_FD_187294 | JGI IMG/M metagenome (GOLD analysis project Ga0209345, IMG submission 187294) | Oil polluted marine microbial communities from Coal Oil Point, Santa Barbara, California, USA - Sample 7 (SPAdes) (version 2) | ecosystem: Environmental > Aquatic > Marine > Oil seeps ...
ACCGCCAAATAATTGGTCCTCACCCGCACCGCCGAGCAAACGGTCATTCCCGCCAAGACCGTTCATAACGTCATTACCGGCAAGACCGTCGACAAAGTCATTGCCGGTCGTGCCAGAGTAGGTGTCGATGTTCTCAGTCAAGGGTTCCGCGACTAAACGCACATCACCATCAGTAAAACGGGCAGTTTCTATGTTAGTTAAAATGGCACTACTTGAGAAAGTCGCTGAAGCAACCGTGACGCTACCATCTGCATTAAATGTAATAGTAAAGTAACTCATTGGGGCGATAAAACGGGCTACGTCTTCACCACCGCCACCATCTATAATATCGTTTCCCAAAACCCCGGTCAAATAGTTACTTGTATCATCTCCAATCAGAACATCGTCTTGGTTAGACCCGGTGATGTTCTCAATCCCGATAAGCACATCACCTTCAGCTTCGCCGCCGGAAACTACGCCGGTAGCCAGATTAATATTTACCCCAACAGAAGATCCAGAGTAGGATACGGTATCATAACCATCCCCCCCTTCAAATCTATCTGCTCCATTTTCGCCTATAAAAGTATCGTTATTTTCCCCGCCGATGAGTATGTCATTGCCTTCACCACCAAAGAGTATATTGCGCGCAGTTGTGCTGCCTGTTATGGTATCGTCCCCGTCAAGTCCGTAGGCAAAAGTAGTGACGGTAGCGCTTGTAAAACTTAAACTATCATTTGCAGAGCTACCTAATTGGTAAACCCGCATCAGATCACCCGTAGTGGAATTGATTATCTCAACCTGTTCTACTCCGGTAAACTGTGTCCATTCCCCAGAGTAACGTGATCCATTATCATTTTGTGATTTAATGTAAAACTCGTAATTTCCGGGAGAATTGAAAACTGGAATAACGAGCATGCTATTGTTTTCGTTGACCTGTATGGTGTCAAAACCATCACCGCCATTCAGGTTGCCAGTGGTTTCACCATTGAGAATAAATGTATCGTCGCCATTTTCTCCCAACGCAGCCATACTGCCACCCTCAGCAACAATAGTATCATCACCGTCCCCGCCATACACATAAGCGCCAGCGGGCCCTATAGTAAGATGATCATTGAATTGTGAACCATATAGGTAAGTAATTGTGCCATTAATTACATCACCTTGTGCGTGACCGCCGCTTCCTAATCCCGTAACCAGACTTACAGTCACACCGGCATCGGAAGTATCATACCGCAACGAGTTGCCACTATCGCCTGCATTAATAATATCTGCGCCAGCACCGGGCGTGAATGCATTGCCTGTCCCGTTTCCGCCATTTAATACATCATCGCCAGCACCACCGTACAGAAAATTACCATTTTGACCATTGTCTATCCCTGTAATCGTATCGTCACCTGCGCCGCCATATGCATAGAAGCTGGTGTCTGTCAGTGGGCCCGTAACCTCCAACACATTGTTTCCAGCATCACCCAAAAGGTAAATGTGATCTCTAAACCCGTAGAAATTCATTTCCACACGCTCGATATTACTCCAAGTAAGAAAAGTAATTCCGCTGGATACGCTAATGATGGTGGCTCCCGATGGGTCATCCAGACCAGCGTATTGCGCGAAAGTATTTAGATTGATTGCCCCAGAAAACACGAGGGTGTCATGGCCATCTCCACCGTCAATTATGCTACCGTGCCCGAAAATCAAACCTAAAAACGTATCATCCCCATCCCCACCGTTGACAATGTCGGTGCCACCAGTACTGATGTCGATTGTGTCATTCCCTGCAAGGCCGTTTATTGTATCATCACCTGCCGTGCCAACAAGATTATCATCTCCAGAGGTACCGTCTATGTTAATGGACAAAGGCGTTTCGGCTTGTGACGTTTTTGCAGTACCCGCCCACAATATCTGATTAAAATCAAAAACCGTCTCTTTGAACGTCCATGCGTCATTAAAAAACGCAATTCTCTCATAACTTCTATACACACCCAGTCTCCATTAAGTTATTATAATGTTCCAATTAGACAAATTCACGTGGTAAATCAAGCCTCCGCAACTAACCCGGCCTAATCCCCGAGTTTTTCCATATTTGCGCCTGCGCGTTTTATGGCATCTTCCATGCGGTCTTCGGCGTCCGCTAGGTTCTTTTTGGGGTCTTGGTAATAGGCCGTCATTTTCATGGCGCGCATCATCAAGCCGTTAAGGAACCGACCCCAGAATTTCATGGGACGATCCCAGTCGAACAACAAAATAACCCGTTCTTCGTCAGTTTCGTTCCAGACCTCGTGATCATAAGTATCGTCCAAGACAAACAAGCTGCCCTCTTGCCACGGATTAATAACATCACCGACACGGATGCGGCATTTTTCATAATCTTTTGGAATAATGAGCCCAAGATGCCCGCGCACAATGCCTTTAGTCACACCTTTATGCGCCGGGATATGATAACCGGGCGCGAGAATTGAAAACCATGAAGTCTGCAAATTGGGAATGGTTTCCAACAGCTTGGTTGTATAAGGCGCAAGCTCTGCGTTCTTCTCTAGCCTTGTGCCAAAACCGTGCAAGACAAATGTCTTCCACTGATTTTTCTTGGCGATGCGGTATTGGTCGGGCGATACGTCCTCAAAGCCGGGAATATCATCACGGTATTTCAGAACTTCCAGAGCTTCGTCGCGAATTTGTTCCCAATTTTCGGCAAATTGCGGCAGAAAATCAAAATGCTCGATGCCTATGAAAGACGTTGTCGGCACCAAAGATTGCTTGGTCTGGATGCGGGAAATCGTTTGCAGTAATTTCTTGCCTGTTTTTTTGATGAAACGGCGGCGGGGATTTGAAATAGATTTAGGGCGCTCGGGTGCCGGAATGTCTTGAATCTGTATGTCTTGGGTTTGTATGTCTTGGGTTTCTATGTCGTCTGCATTTGTCATTATTATTTCTTCTGCTTTTTTGTCGTTTTACGCTTTTTTGTCTCAAGACCTTTTTTTGTCTCAAGACGTTTAAGCTTGGCCTCCGCTTTGCCCATGTAATCCCGTGTGATCGGTAATGCATGTCGGCCTTTGCCAAGTTGCATCTGAAAATTCATGTTCTTGCTATAGCGGAAGGATAGCTCGCTGATGATTAAATAGAACTCCCACATACGACAAAACTTCTCGTCCATCATAGATGACACTTTGTCACGGTTGGCCTGAAAACGCCGCTCCCATTCCAAACAAGTCTCAGCGTAGTGCAAGCGCAAAATCTCAATATCAGTGACCCAAAGCCCGGATTGCTCGACGACAGCCAAAGTTTCGGACAGCGCCGGCGAATACCCACCCGGGAATATATATTTACGTATCCAGCGCGCCGTTGACCCCGGCCCGCCTCTGCGTCCAATAGAATGCAACAGCATAGAACCATCGTCCGTCAGTAAATCGGAGACCTTGTTAAAGAACTCGGAGAATTGCGGCGTGCCTACATGTTCAAACATACCAACCGAGACAATACGGTCAAATGGGCCGGGCAAATCGCGGTAATCCTGTAACAGGATATCCACTTTACCGGTCAAGCCTGCTTTGACCACGCGTTCTATGGCTAGTTTATGTTGTTGCGTCGACAAGGTCACACCCGTGACATGCACATCAAAATTCTGCGCCAGATAAATAGCCATACCGCCCCAACCACAACCGAGGTCAAGGATTTTTTGCCCCGGTTTGATATTCAGCTTGGCCGCAATATGGCGCTTCTTGGCCAACTGCGCTTCTTCCAGCGTCATATCCGGACGCTCATAATAGGCACAGGAATACTGCATGTCTTCGCCCAAGAACAATTTATAGAAGTCGTTGGACAGATCGTAATGATGCTGCACGTTCGATTTGGCGGCTTTGCGGAAGTTCTTTTGATGATAGCGTTTGATACGTTTATAGTGCTTGCGAACCGCCTTTTGCAAAGGGTGACCGCGTAAATTACTGGCATTGATAGCAAATAAAGTCAGAAAGTCGCGAATAGTCCCGTCTTCGACAGTGAGCGTACCGTCCATATAGGCTTCGCCTGCACGGAGTTCGGGATTTAGAAACAAGTCTTTATAAAGCTTTTTATCGTGCAGCCTTATTGTGGCCCTTGGATCATCCGCACTTATGTCTTCTGGGCCAAATTCATGGGCCCTGCCATCAACATCAATGATAGTCAGCGCGCCCGTTTGGACAAATCGTTTCATCATAGTGCTTAATAGGCGCATATTTATTCCTTGCTTTCTTCTTGGTCCCAATCTTGGACTTCAAACCCGTATTGCCCCGTTAATTTAGCCAATCGTGGGCTCGGGTTCACTGCTATACCTACATCAGCCCACCGCATAATATCAAGGTCAGAACGACTATCTGAATACATTGTGATATGGGTGTTAGCGCGGTCAAATTCCGGATCCTGCTCAAGGTATTTTTGCACCATCACCAATTTGCCCTTGCCGTAACAATTCATACCGCCCAATTTTCGTGATAATCTGTCATCAGCATTATAAGCCATCTTGGTGCAAACACGCTCGGCAATATCGAGCCGCGCGGCAATTGGGTCAACAATGAGGTCAACGGCGGCACTGGCAATAATGATGCGTTCACCAGTAGCACGGTGCTTTTCTATCATTTTTTTTGAGCGCAAACGAAGGCCTTCACCGACTTCTTTATCGGCAAAATCGGCAGCTAATTGTTCTAACTGTGCGCGGCTACGACCAGACAGGGTCCAGCGCATCATATTCTCTTTGACATGTTCGCGTGGCCCAAGCCGCAACATATAGATCACTTGCGAAAAAATACTGGTGGCTAAAAACGGTATCCACTTCAAGGGTTTACCCTTGAGGGTTCCAACGACAAACCGTCCCCATGTCCCCTTCCGGGTCAGGGTCTCGTCGAGGTCAAATATGGCAATTTTTTGTTTAGTCATGCTTTGCCTCTAATGTCCTTTTGGCGAGCCATGCCGCTAAAATTACCGCCAGTAGATTACCGCTTATTGCCGCCCACCCCGGCCCCGTTTTACCGATGACAGCACTGAGAACAAATATCAACACCACATATAAAACCAGCCCTGCAAGCCGCGCAAATATCGCACGTCCCGGATTTCCCGCTGCGAAGAACACCGGATAGAGCGGCGCTGCAACGCCCATCAATGCCGCCGCCAGTACCAATAATATAGACAAGATAATGGCATCATTATATTCTGGCCCGAACACCACTGGAATGATCGTAGGCCCGACCAAGGCAACAACAGCGGACAAAGCAAGACCGCCCGCCAACATGATCGCGCCTGCCTTTATGACTATACGCCAGATATGCGCACTTTGTCCGCGCGCCATCATCCGTGCATATTCAGGGTAAATCACCCTATCGAGCAACAAGACGGCTTCGGACAACAAGCGTGCGATCTCCTCAGCCACTTTATATGCCCCGACAAATGCCGGACCAAAAATCGGCATAACCAACAAGAGCGGCAAATGGGTTGTACCAGTGGCTAAAGAGGCATCGATATTGGCCTTCCAGACGAATGGCCACATGCCTTCGTGTCTGGTTTTAAGTTTCGGCCACTCGCTGAACACCGTTTTGAGTAGATTACGGGATTTCAGCTCTAAGAGCGCCAAAAGCGGCAAGGATAAATACCCTAGTAACGAGCCGACAAACCATGCGCTCAGAAATCCAAATACCCCCGCACCGCTCATCACCGCGACAATAACACCAATGAGCCTAAACACGGGCATAACCAAAACCTGCAAAGCCAGTGGTTTAAATTTATCAAATAAGCGAAACACGCCCGTCGATGCACCGCCTTGATGCACAAGAATGAGCAGAGAATAAATCATACCGAGACTGGTTAATTGCTCCACATCGATTAAACCGTTTTGTTGTTTGAACGATGGTAACAAAGGTAAAATGATGTCCAAAAACATCAACCCACCGATTGCCAAAATAAACGCAACTATGGCGCCGACAAAATCCAGAGCAATGCAAAATCTTATCAATCGTCCAAGTGCATGGGTGTCGCCGCTTTCCACATCATGGGTGCCGAACCGGATTACCGCTTGCCAAGACTGGAAGGTCGCCACTTCTGCGAAGAACAACATATAGGCATGCAAAAACAAGATGATACCCACAGAGGCAATAGGTAGGGTCTGTGTGGTTAAGACCAGAGACCCCAAACCGATAATTGCCGCTAAGGCTTTGGCGCCAACCATCCATCCAGTGTTGGCGGCGACGCGGCGCCCGACAGTGCCTTTTTCGGCAATAGTGAGATCTTCATTCACTTGTTTTTGCCTGATTTTTTCTTGAGCAATATTTCCGTGACAAGCTCTAAGTCAGATGGTTTGTCAACGTCAATCGCGGCTTCGGCAAACGGCAAAATTATAGGTTTAGCATTTATATTCAACGACTTGGAAGCATGTTCGAAAGCAATTTTTAGGGTCAAACCACCTGTGATATATTTAAGCAACATCCCAATACCGAGCCTGCGCGCGAGCTTAACCGGCTTCTTGCGGTCATGCTGAGCGGCGCGCCAAAACTTGATAGCTTCCAGCCCTTCCGCGTTGGCAATGTAAAATAAATTGCAGCCGGATACGTGCTGATCTTTGAACTTAAGATAGGTGCGTTTGACGTGCGGATAGGCTGGCTGAATAACATCTTTACCCGCTAAGCCGAGCGTGAAATCCGCGCCAGACGCAACGCTATCTCGTAAAAAATGATCAACCATATCAGACGTCAACAGTGGGTGATCGCAAGTCGTGACCATGAACGGATATGGCAGTCCGGCTTCTGCTGCGACGACAACGCTACTGGCTGGCCCGTCTTCTGACGGCGACTGATTTAAGCTCGCATCAATTAAATCTTTATCCAATCCGCTGACCCAATAAGGGGTGACAAGATTGGCGCTGGCACTTAATGCGTCGAGCACATATTCGGTCATAGGTTTGTCTAAAATGGGGAGCAAAGCTTTCCACTGAACGCCTCCGCCCACCAACAATGGATCAACTACCCTTTCCCCATCTTTGTTGGCTCTTTGGCCCGCTAAAATAAGGACACTGACTTTACTGGTCATTTTATAGGTTTCTCGTACATGCGGTAGGTTTTGTAAGGCACGCCCATGGCTTGCTCGATGATACGGATCATGCTTTTGTTATCTTCTAAAATCCAGCCCATTTCCACATGGGTAAAGCCGCGTTTACGCGCCATCTCAAACACTTTCTCGCTGAGAAATGCAGCCATGGCCAACCCGGTGCGTTTACGCTGAAACTCCCTGCGTACGCCCATCAGAGGAATACGCGCAGTTTTTAGCCCCTTGATTTTCAAGCGGTACAGTAATTTCGCCCAGCCAAAGGGTAAAAGCTTACCGTCTAAACCTTCAATGGCCTCATTTATATTGGGCACCATCAGGATAAACGCTGCGGGCACGCCCTTATATTCACAAACCCAGAAGAAATCAGACATAATGATCGGCTTAAGCTCATTGGCCATATGTTTTATCTGCGCATCAGAGAACGGCACAAAACCCCAATTATCCGACCAAGCATCATTAAAAATGCTCATAGCCATTTGAACTTCTTCCAGGAACTTACCTTTATTCATCGGGCGCACGGTAATATCAGGGTCTTTATCGATATATCCGGTCATCGTAGTAACGATTTTCGGGCGCGGATAGCCTTCGTGCATATTGGTCCAATACGCATGCATATCTATGGCTTTGGTAAAGCCCAAACCTTCAATTGTTGTTTGATAATCGGGGCGGCCATAGGGCATCATCAATACGGGCGGCGTATCAAACCCGTTGATCAGCAATCCGGCTTCTTCGTTAATGCTAAAGCTCAACGGCCCAACAATACGGGTCATCCCGCGTTCTTTTAGCCAGTTTTCTGCCGCAGATATCAATGCTGTGGCAATTTGTGGATCATTTTGCGTATCCAGAAAGCCAAAATGCCCTGTCGCGTCTTCATAAACCGCCAAATGTTGCTGATTTATGATAGCTGCTATACGTCCCACAACTTCGTCGCCGCTAAAAGCTAGAAAGAATTGTGTTTCCAAACCATTGAGGCCCGGGTTTTTCTTGGGGTCTACTTGGTGCGCCCGTTCAAATCGCAAAGGCGCGCGCCAATTGGGTTCCCCGCGGTACAAATCATAGGGCAGTTCTAAAAATTGCTTAAGCCCGGTTTTATCCGTAACAGGAACAACAGTAATACTTGATGATTGTCCAGAAATTCCCAATGCCACCTCGTTTATTCTTTATTGGCGGCTCTCTCCAACTTACGGGCCGCTTTTTCAGCTTTCTTTTGCTTTTTTAAGTCGACAAGTTCAAGGGTTATATTCGTCCCGCCCAAGACTAAATCAAAAGCACTGTCTGAAAATTTAGGGAATTTCAGAGCTTTAATTTTGGGGTTATTGGACAAAGCAAAGGGCTCGCGCGGCACTTTTATCATGTTTTTCTTTAGTTTACGGTTGCCGTCTTTATCATGATATCCGGCGGCTGCATAACGCCCCAGAGCATCTGTGGTCATACAAATGGTTTGCTCACCATCACCCGCAGGCACACGAACCCGACGCACTCTACCCTTTTTGGACAGGAAGTGCTCAGGATCATTGTAAAGCTCGACGGTCAAAATACCTTCTGCAGTCAAGCCCGTCACAGTCATGCGCACTTGATTAACTTCAGGATCGCAAATATCAGCTGCCTCAAATTCATAAATTTCCAAATCAGGATGGCTTAGCACATGATCCGTATGGTCTTCTGCAGCCGCTAATGCCATTTGAGCAAATACCGGTGAAACTATTGCTCCAAAAAGCAATCCAACTGCAAGGAATGTGTTGCGAAATCTTGTGTTCATAATATAGAAACGTTATCAGTTAAATCTAACAAAAAATGGCAACCAAAATACTCGGCCACAAATTCGATATGAATAGGGTCAGCCCCGTTGTAAAGGTAATTATACAGTTTTGGGACAGTTGAATCAATACATTATGCGCAGCGCACTGCGGACTATCGGCGGCTTAGTGATGTTTGCGCTTGCCGTATTGCTATTGGAACGCCTCTTGCGGATTTTCGAAGTGGTCTCCTCGTCCACACGCCCGGCAGGCGATGCAACCCAAATGGTCATTAATTTACTGCCACATTATCTCGGCATCGCCATTCCTATGGCTTTAATGCTCGGAACGATTATTACCATAGACCGAATGTCCCGCTCATCAGAGCTCACCTCTGCATTCGGCTCGGGCATCTCATTGTTCCACATGACCAAGCCATTTATTCTCATCTCTATTGTTCTCATGGGCTTTAATCTTGTGCTTGAAGGCTATATGCAGCCAATCGGACGATATGGATACCGGGAAGTCGTGCATTCGGTCGGGCAAAAATCATTTGCAGCCGTTCTGCGCGAAGGTAAATTCACCAAGGTTGGCAGCACAACCTTTTATGTTGGACCAGGCGGCGGGCCTATTTTTATCTATGAAGAAACGAAAAATGATGGCTTGCGCATTACCACCGCCCTAAAAGGTGAATTGATAGTCCGCGAAGATTCAGGCCAACCCGTCTTGCAATTATCCAACGGTGACAGCTTCCAAGTTACGCCAGAAAAATTGATTAAAGGTCAGCTTGGGTTTCAAACAAGTTCTGTTGCCGGGTCCATAGGCAGTGCAAATTTTCGGGCGCGCGGCAATGACGAACGTGAGTTAACCTCTACCGAGCTTTTCAAAAACCGCGATGGTAAAACCTTCACCAGTATTTCAGTAGAAACAAATAACGCCGCCTTACATCTGCGCATGGCACGGGTGTATCTGCTGTTCCTGTTGCCATTTATCGCCGTACCATTTGGGATAAATTACGGGCGAAATCCGTCTTCGGCTGGCGTTGTTGTTGGCATTGTTTCCTTAGTGACCTTGCAAAAAGCATTAGAGTTCGGCCAAAAATTAGGGGCCAGAGGTGAAATTGCTCCGTGGATGGGGATATGGCCGCTTATGGGTGTGGTTACGTTATCTGCCATTTTCATCTTTAGAAACAGCGCCGTGAAGATGGGGCAACCTCCATTGGCAACACTGTCTATATTTATGGCTGATGTGGCCAAAGATATCCGCAAAGGTACATATGCGCTGATACCGTTCGCGAGACCCAATAATAGTGAAACAAATGAAGGGCCTGCGTCATGATCCGTATTGCTCTTTACATATCAAAAACTTTTATTTTCTCATGGCTTGTTGTCACATTCGGTTTTCTTGTTTTGATCGGTTTGCTCGACTCTCTAGCCAACAGCAATGAAATTGCCGAAAGCGGGCGCGGCGGTGTGGCGACGTTTGAATATATGTTATATCGCGCACCCGTGATTTTCGACCGCGTACTCCTGTTCACAGTGGTTGTTGGCATGTTGTTGACTTATGTGAAATTGATCCGCCAACACGAATTGGTCGCACTTATTGGCTTTGGGTTTTCAGTCCCCAAGCAAGTGGCAATGTTGGCGCCTGCCGTTGTTGGTGCCACCACCTTGGCTGTTCTCTTTATCAATACCGCTATGCCGCCGTCGGTGCGCGCATTGCAAGCATGGGGCGTCGGTGAATATAAACGTACGTCTATCAGCGCAGAAAAGCCCCTCTGGCTGCAAGACGGCACCCGCATTGTCCGGGCCGCAGGTCGCCCTAATATGGAAACTCTGACCGATTTGCAATTTTTTGACCAAGAAGAAACGGGTGAAATTTCAATTGTCAGTTGGGTAGATAGAGCCACATATGATTCTGAGCAAGAAATCTGGATCCTCAATGGCGTAGAACGCGTTACTGCTCGTGACCGCTTCACGCCCGGCCCTTTTGAGAGATGGTCCAGCGAACAAACCCCGACAAGTATTGCTAAATTGGCCGCAGATCCACGGGATTTAGCGCTAAAAGACATGCGTAAATTTCGCACAGAAGGTCGTTCTGGCTCCAAGCCCGGTTTTGCTTACGGGTTTTGGTATTTACACAGAATTACACGCCCCCTCGCCGCCTTGATTTTATTGTTGTGCGCTGTGCCCATCATGCAAAAAACCGGCCGAGAAGACACGGGTGACAAAGCCCTTATCACCGGTATTGCCGCCGGATTTATATATCTGGTTCTGGACGGTGCCCTCTCTACATTTGCGGTTTCAGGCGGGCTTTCTATTGTCTGGGCAGTTGCACTGCCCTTGATGATATTCGGCCTTGTCGGGAGTTATCTTGCTTTGAAAACTGAAGACTTGTCCTTCTAGTACCCATGCCCTCACTCCCGTCCAATTCTGCGTTCATTATCAACCCCCACAGCCATTCCGTGGCAAAACACGGCTCTGATTTGCAGCAAGCCGGTGTAACAAC
>Ga0209345_10005851_pt1 | contig 11278 bp, 4 predicted proteins | sample Cruoilmetagenom7_FD_187294 | JGI IMG/M metagenome (GOLD analysis project Ga0209345, IMG submission 187294) | Oil polluted marine microbial communities from Coal Oil Point, Santa Barbara, California, USA - Sample 7 (SPAdes) (version 2) | ecosystem: Environmental > Aquatic > Marine > Oil seeps ...
CTTTCGAAACGCTGTGATCAAAAGCCTCGTGCGTGACCCCAAGCTTTACAACAGGCTAAATTCACATTGCGCCAGCGGTTGGAGCGGCAAGGGCACTTGGGGTCAGGATGGCAATTACTATGCGCTGACGGATGGCACAATATTTGAGGAATTCCATCCGAATAAAAGCCCGAAGAACGCTGCCCCTGATGGTCGGATGCTGCATCACGTTGCCGAAATAAACCACTACGCGGTGCGCACGATGGAAGAGTTTGATCACAAGAAAGGGCGGCCTGCGGCCTCGGATTTTGCAAATCGCTATACGGATACGTTCAAAGAAAGGCTGGACCGCAACGATCAGGAAAACCGATCGGCCATATCTTACGGTGATCGGTTTGACGTGGAATATGACCGCCTGTGCCAAATTCCCGGCGTGATGCGGCTGCACCACCTGTGCTGTGCGGATTACGTTGCCAGCATGTGCAAATCGCGAGGCGACAACCCCAAAAAAGACCACCGGTTCAAGCATCACAAAGAAATGGCCAAGTCCCTGCCGCGCCATTAAAACAGCGTGGGGTTATTGGGTCGCAACGCGCCCTAGCGCCAGCTTGCGTTCCCGATAAAACGTAAACGCCCCCGTCACCACAACGATCACAATGCCCATCATAGTCAGATAGTCCGGCCAATCGCCAAACACCACAAACCCCAGCAACAGCGCCCACAACAGGCTGGTATAGCGAAATGGCGCAATAAAGCTGATTTCGCCAACCCGCATGGTCATGATGCTAAACAAATACCCGCCGAGGATGAACAAAGCCGCAGCCGCCAGCAAAGAAAATGATTTTCCGCTAACAGCGACCCATGCTTCGCCTTGGATGCCGATGGCTGCAAACCCGAAAACCCCGATTGCGCTGACCAGCGCAATCGTCACCGACGACACGCCCACCGACAGGCGCCGTGCACAGAGGTCCCTCACGGTCACAAAAAACACCGCCACCAGTGCATATAGCGCATAGGTGTTTAGGCCCGTCAGCCCGTCGCGCACGATGATCATCACGCCAACAAACCCAACCATAATGGCCAACAACCGTCGCCAGCCCAATTTGTCTCCAAACAACATCGCACTGGAAAGCGTTACAGTCAGCGGCAACACTTGCAAAATGGCGGTGACATTGGCGATCGGCATATGGAACAGCGCATTGATAAAGAAATAGGTAGCGCCAATTTCCGACAGGCTGCGGGTCAAAACCAGCGCCCAGTCCTTGCCCGGCATCCGAAAATTCAATCCGCCCATCCAGCGCGACAACACCAGCAGAACGACAATCGTCGCCAATCCACGCAAAAATATCGCCTGAAACAATGGCAACTCGCCCAGAACCACCTTCATGCAGGCGTCATTCAGGGTGAAGGCAGCCATGCTGCCCATCATAAGCAGCGCACCACGCATATTGTCCGAGAGCGCCCTCATTGCTGGTCTCTTTCCATGTCAGAATGCCCGTCAGAACCGATAATTGCTGGCCAACGTTGTTGCACCGTAGGAACCAAGTCAGCCCATGTCTATCCACAAATGGAAAAGGCCCCCGCGTTTTCACACGGAGGCCTTTTATCAGATTTTGTAACAGCCGTTTATTCGTCGCGGCTCTCGGGTGTGTCCACCAGACCGCTGTCAAACACATCACCACCGGCAATGTCATCCACAGGTGCGGCCAAACGTGCGGCCTCTTCTGCTTCTTTACGACGGGCCTCAATGACCACGTTGTCACGGTCTTGAGCGATTTTGCGCGACTGCATGGTTGCTCCGCCCGTGCCGGCAGGGATCAGGCGGCCAACGATCACGTTCTCTTTTAGGCCAACCAGTTTGTCGCGTTTGCCCTGAACCGATGCTTCGGTCAGAACCCGCGTGGTTTCCTGGAACGACGCCGCCGAGATAAAGCTGCGTGTTTGCAGCGATGCCTTGGTGATCCCAAGCAGGATAGGCTCGCCTTTGGCCTCACGAACGCCTTTGGCTTTCGCCTTCTCGTTCGCCAGATCATATTCAGCCTTGTCCACATGCTCGCCTTTCAGCAGCGTGGTTTCGCCACTGTCGGAAATTTCCCATTTCTGCAACATTTGACGCACGATCACTTCGATGTGCTTATCGTTGATCTTCACGCCTTGCAGACGGTAAACGTCCTGAACCTCATCAACCATGTAGTTGGCCAATGCTTCGACACCCATAACCGCAAGAATATCGTGCGGGGCCGGGTTGCCGTCCATGATGTATTCACCCTTCTGGATGAAATCGCCCTCGGCCACAGGAATGTGTTTGCCTTTGGGCACCATGTATTCGACGGTTTCCATAGTGTCATCTGCTGGCTCGATCGAAATGCGACGCTTGTTTTTGTAGTCGCGACCGTAACGCACGTAACCATCAATTTCAGCGATGATCGCGTGGTCTTTGGGACGGCGGGCTTCAAACAGTTCGGCCACACGCGGCAGACCACCGGTAATGTCCTTGGTTTTGGCACCCTCACGCGGGATCCGCGCAATAACGTCACCGGCTTTGATCTCGTCACCGTCTTCAATCGACAAAATCGCATCCACCGACATTGCATAGGTCATTGGGTGACCCGCAGCATTCACCACTGGCTCGCCATTTTTGTCCAAAATGATGATTTCAGGTTTCAGTTCATTGCCTTTAGGGGCCGTGCGCCAGTCAATCACGATTTTCTGTGTCATACCGGTCGCGTCATCGGTTTCTTCCCGAACAGCAATACCAGAGATCAGATCGACGTATTTCACTGTACCAGCTTTTTCCGAGATGATTGGCAGGGTGTATGGATCCCATTCAAACATCTTGTCGCCGCGATCAATTTTCTGACCGTCTTTGACATGGACCTTGGAACCATACGACAGCTTGTGATGTGCACGTTCCTGACCGTTATCGTCAATGATCACCAGCTGCATGCTGCGCCCCATGACGATCATGTCACCATTGGCGTTTTTCAGCAGGTTGGCGTTCTTGAAACCAATTGTACCGGCTTGCGATGCCTCAAGGAACGATTGCTGACCACCTTGGGCAATGCCGCCAATGTGGAATGTCCGCATTGTCAGCTGTGTGCCCGGCTCGCCAATCGACTGCGCAGCAATAATGCCGACAGCCTCGCCTTGGTTCACCAATGTACCACGGGCAAGGTCACGACCGTAACAGGCCGCACAAACGCCCTCTTCTGCTTCACAAGTCAGAGGCGAGCGCATCCGCACAGTTGCCAGATCAGCCTTGTCGATCTTATCGGCCATATGCTCGTCGATCAGCTCGTTTTTGCGCACCAGCACTTCTTCTGTGCCTGGCTTGATGATGTCTTCTGCCGCAACACGGCCCAGCAAACGCTCGGCCAGAGAGGCAACAACTTCACCATCATTCACCGCCGCCGAGGCTGTGATCGAGTTCTCGGAGCCACAGTCTTCCATGCGAATGATGCAATCCTGTGCAACATCCACCAGACGACGCGTCAGATAACCCGAGTTCGCAGTCTTAAGCGCCGTATCGGCCAGACCTTTACGCGCGCCGTGGGTCGAGTTGAAGTACTCAAGAACGGTCAGACCTTCCTTAAAGTTCGAGATAATCGGCGTTTCGATGATCTCGCCCGAAGGTTTGGCCATCAGCCCGCGCATACCGCCCAGCTGTTTCATCTGCGCGGGGGAACCACGCGCACCAGAGTGAGCCATCATGTAAACGCTGTTTGGCTCCATTTCGGCACCAGCATCATCCACACGAACAGCAGACATTTCGGCCATCATCGCATCCGCAACTTCGTCAGAACATTTTGACCAGGCATCGACGACTTTGTTATATTTCTCGCCTTGAGTGATCAGGCCGTCCATATATTGCTGTTCGAATTCTTTAGCTTGGCTGCGCACACCATCAACAATGGTCCACTTGGTATCCGGAATCAGCATGTCGTCTTTACCAAACGAAATACCGGCCTTGAACGCCTCGCGGAAACCCAAGGTCATAATCTGGTCACAGAAAATGACGGATTCTTTTTGGCCACAATAACGATAGACCGTATCAATCACTTGCTGCACTTCATTTTTGCGCAGCAAACGGTTGACCAGATCAAACGGTGCCTTGGCATTCAGCGGCAGCAAAGCCCCCAAACGCATCCGGCCCGGCGTGGTTTCAAAGCGCTTCAGCACCTCGTTGCCTTCATCATCAATCTGTTTGATCCGCGCAATAACCTTAGCGTGCAGATGCACCTCACCAGCGTCCAGCGCGTGCTGCACTTCATCAACGGTGGCAAACATCATGCCAGCGCCCTTCATGCCTTCGCGCATCATGGTGACGTAATACAGACCCAAAATCATATCCTGTGACGGAACGATAATTGGCGCGCCGTTTGACGGGGACAACACGTTGTTTGTCGACATCATCAACACGCGGGCTTCCAACTGTGCCTCAAGGCTCAATGGAACGTGAACCGCCATTTGGTCACCGTCAAAGTCGGCGTTAAACGCGGAACACACCAGTGGGTGCAGCTGGATCGCTTTGCCTTCAACCAGCACAGGTTCAAACGCTTGAATACCCAAGCGGTGCAGGGTTGGCGCGCGGTTCAGCATCACGGGGTGTTCGCGAATAACTTCGTCCAGAATGTCCCAAACCTCGGGGCGTTCTTTTTCAACCAGCTTCTTGGCTTGCTTCACTGTTGAAGACATGCCCTTGGCTTCGAGACGCGAATAGATGAACGGTTTGAACAGTTCCAGCGCCATCTTTTTGGGCAAACCACATTGATGCAGTTTCAATTCGGGACCGGTCACAATCACCGAACGACCCGAGAAGTCGACCCGTTTCCCCAAAAGGTTCTGACGGAAACGACCCTGTTTACCCTTCAGCATGTCGGACAGCGATTTCAACGGGCGTTTGTTGGCCCCCGTAATCACACGGCCACGACGACCGTTGTCAAACAGCGCATCCACGGATTCCTGCAACATACGTTTTTCGTTACGCACAATAATGTCAGGCGCGCGCAGCTCGATCAGGCGCTTCAAACGGTTGTTCCGGTTGATCACCCGACGATATAGATCGTTCAGATCGGACGTCGCAAAACGGCCACCATCCAGCGGCACCAGTGGGCGCAATTCTGGCGGGATTACTGGCACAACGGTCATGATCATCCACTCGGGACGGTTGCCCGACTCAATGAATGCTTCAACGATTTTCAAACGCTTGATGATCTTTTTTGGCTTCAATTCGCCTGTGGCTACGGCCAGATCAGCACGCAGACCTTCGGCTTCGCCTTCCAGATCAATCTGGCTCAGCATTTCGCGGATCGCTTCGGCGCCAATACCGGCAGTGAAGGCATCCATACCGTAGGCATCTTGCGCGTCCATGTGCTCTTCTTCGGACATCAACTGACCATACATAAGGTCGGTCAGGCCGGGTTCGATCACAACGTAGTTTTCAAAATACAGAATGCGTTCCAGATCCCGCAGGGTCATATCCAGCATCAGACCAATACGCGATGGCAGTGATTTCAAAAACCAGATGTGCGCAACCGGTGCGGCCAGCTCGATGTGGCCCATCCGCTCGCGGCGCACTTTTTGCAGCGTAACTTCAACACCACATTTCTCGCAGACAACGCCACGATATTTCATCCGCTTATATTTGCCACACAGACATTCATAATCTTTGATCGGGCCAAAGATACGCGCACAAAACAGACCGTCGCGTTCTGGTTTGAACGTCCGATAGTTGATGGTTTCGGGTTTCTTGATTTCACCGAAGGACCACGAAAGTATCCGCTCGGGCGATGCCAGAGAGACCTTGATTTCATCAAACACCTTTGGGGGTGTCAGCGGGTTAAACGGGTTATTTGTCAGTTCCTGGTTCATTTTGATACCTCAAATTGGGTTGCAGATGGGTGGGGTGGATTAGGGAAAACCCTAATCTTCACCCTCCGCATCCAGGAGTTCCATGTTCAGGCCCAAACCGCGGACCTCTTTGACCAGCACGTTAAACGATTCCGGTACACCAGCCTCAAAGTTGTCTTCGCCTTTGACAATGCTTTCGTAAACTTTGGTCCGGCCTGCAACGTCATCCGACTTGACTGTCAGCATCTCTTGCAGCGTGTACGCCGCGCCATATGCTTCCAGCGCCCAGACTTCCATTTCCCCGAAACGCTGGCCACCGAACTGGGCTTTACCGCCCAGAGGTTGCTGCGTGACAAGGCTGTAAGGGCCAGTTGAACGTGCGTGGATTTTGTCATCCACAAGGTGGTGCAGTTTCAGCAGATACTTCACGCCAACAGTCACAGGGCGTTGGAATTGCTCGCCCGTGCGGCCATCAAACAGGACCGACTGACCAGATGTGCTGAACCCAGCGCGTGTCAGCGCATCGTCAACATCACCCTCTTTGGCACCATCAAATACTGGCGTTGCAATTGGAACACCGCGTGTCACGTTGCCGGCAGCAGTGACCAGCAGTTCGTCGTCCATGTCTTTGATGCCCTCGTTGTAGACATCTTCGCCATAGGCGATTTTCATCGCTTCACGCACGGGTGTTAGGTCACCGTCACGACGGTAGCCTTGCAGCGCCTCGTCGATCTCCAGACCCAGACCGCGTGCGGCCCAACCCATATGTGTTTCCAAAATCTGACCGACGTTCATACGCGACGGCACACCCAGTGGGTTCAGACAGAAATCAACCGGTGTCCCATCGGCCAAGAACGGCATGTCTTCCATTGGAACAACGCGTGAAATCACACCTTTGTTCCCGTGGCGACCCGCCATTTTATCGCCCGGTTGCAGTTTGCGTTTCACCGCAATGAACACCTTGACCATTTTCATCACACCCGGAGGCAGATCATCGCCACGGCGAACCTTCTCGACTTTGTCTTCAAAACGCGCTTCCAACACGCGAATTTGCGCCTGATATTGCTCGTTCAGGGCTTCAACTTCGGCTGCGTCTTTTTCGTCACCCAGCGCCAGCTGCCACCATTGACCGCGCGACAGCATTTCCAACAGTTCTTCGGTGATTTCCGATTTCGGCTTAACGCCTTTCGGACCTTTCACCGCAGTCTTGCCAAGGATCATGCCTTTAAGACGCGCGTAAGTGTTACGGTCCAGAATGTGCAGCTCGTCATCACGGTCACGGGCAAGGCTCTCGACCTCTTCGCGCTCGATTTGCAGGGCACGTTCGTCTTTTTCCACACCATGGCGGTTAAAGACGCGCACCTCAACAACTGTCCCGAAATCACCCGGCTTCACACGCAATGACGTATCACGAACGTCAGACGCCTTCTCACCAAAGATCGCACGCAGAAGCTTCTCTTCCGGTGTCATCGGGCTTTCGCCTTTTGGTGTGATTTTGCCGACCAGAATGTCGCCTGGCTGAACTTCGGCACCGATGTAAACGATACCGGCTTCATCCAGATTGCGCAGCGCTTCTTCGCCAACATTCGGAATATCACGAGTGATTTCCTCAGGGCCAAGCTTGGTGTCACGCGCCGCAACTTCGAATTCTTCAATGTGGATCGAAGTGAAAACGTCTTCACGCACAATGCGCTCGGAAATCAGGATCGAATCCTCATAGTTGTAACCATTCCACGGCATAAACGCGACGATGATGTTTTTACCCAGCGCCAATTCACCCAGATCGGTGGACGGGCCATCGGCAATCACTTCGCCTTTGCCAACCTTGTCACCAACTTTGATCAGCGGACGCTGATTGATGCAGGTGTTTTGGTTAGAGCGTTGGAATTTACGCAGACGGTAAATATCAACACCCGGATCACCGATTTCCAGATCTTGGGTCGCACGAACAACGATACGGTTGGCGTCGACTTGGTCAATCACCCCGCCGCGACGGGCCATGATGGCCGCGCCTGAATCGCGTGCAACGACTTCTTCGATACCGGTGCCAACCAGCGGCGCTTCGGCCACCAGCAATGGAACCGCCTGACGCATCATGTTCGAGCCCATCAAGGCACGGTTGGCGTCATCGTTTTCCAGGAACGGAATCAGCGATGCCGCAACTGAAACCAGCTGTTTGGGGCTAACGTCGATCAGGTCAACGTTTTCACGTTGGCTGAGCAGATAGTCACCAGATTTACGGCTGGAAACCAGATCGTTTTCAAAACGACCCTTGTCATCCAGATGCGCGTTGGCCTGCGCCACAGTGTGACGCATTTCCTCGGTCGCGGACATGTACTGAACATCATCCGTAACCTGCCCATCAACCACCTTGCGATAAGGTGTTTCGATGAAACCATATTTATTGACGCGTGCGAAAGTTGCCAGCGAGTTGATCAAACCAATGTTCGGACCCTCGGGCGTTTCAATCGGACACATACGACCGTAGTGGGTTGGATGCACATCGCGCACCTCAAAACCAGCACGCTCGCGGGTCAAACCGCCAGGCCCAAGCGCGGACAGGCGACGCTTGTGCGTAACCTCGGACAGCGGGTTGGTTTGGTCCATGAATTGCGACAATTGGCTAGAGCCAAAGAATTCGCGAACCGCAGCCGCAGCCGGTTTGGCGTTGATCAGGTCTTGCGGCATCACTGTGTCGATTTCGACCGATGACATCCGTTCCTTGATCGCGCGTTCCATGCGCAGCAGGCCAACGCGATACTGGTTTTCCATCAATTCGCCAACCGAGCGCACACGACGGTTACCAAGGTGGTCAATATCGTCAACGCCACCTTTGCCGTCACGCAGATCAACCAGCGCCTTGATGCAGGCCACGATGTCTTCGCGGCGCAGCGTGCGTTGGGTGTCTTCGGCATCCAGCGCCAGACGCATGTTCATTTTCACACGGCCAACAGCGGACAGATCATAGCGTTCGCTATCAAAGAACAGCGTGTCAAACAGCGCCGAGGCTGATTCAACGGTGGGCGGCTCGCCCGGACGCATGACGCGGTAGATGTCCATAAGCGCTGTGTCGCGGCCCATGTTTTTGTCCACGGCCAACGTGTTGCGCATGTATGGGCCCACATTCATGTGGTCGATGTCCAAAATTGGCAGCTCAGTAATGCCAGCGTCCAGCAGCTCTTTCAATGTGCCGCCGATCACTTCGCCCGCTTTGTCCAACTCTTGGGTCAGCTCGTCACCAGCTTCGACATAAATCGCACCGGTTTCTTCGTTGATGATATCCTTGGCAACATATTTGCCTAGAATTTGATCAATTGGCAGCAACAGGTTTTCAACCTTGCCCTCGTCAATCAGTTTTTTCACGGCGCGTGGCGTAATTTTCTTACCAGCCTCGGCAATCACCTCACCGGTTTTGGCATCAACCAGATCAAACAGCGGACGGGTGCCACGCACACGGTCAGGAAAGAACTTGGTGACCCAACCCTTGTTCTTTTTCAGCTTGAAATTCACGGTGTCGTAATAGGCATCCATGATCTGCTCTTGGTCCAGACCCAGCGCATACAGCAAGGTTGTCACAGGCAGTTTACGACGGCGGTCAATACGCGCGAAAACGATGTCTTTGGCGTCAAATTCAAAGTCCAGCCATGAACCGCGATATGGGATAATGCGGCAGGTAAACAGCAGTTTACCGGAACTGTGGGTTTTGCCTTTGTCGTGGTCAAAGAATACACCGGGCGAGCGGTGCATTTGGGATACGATCACGCGCTCGGTACCGTTCACAACGAAAGTGCCGTTCGGAGTCATCAATGGCATATCGCCCATGAACACGTCTTGTTCTTTGATGTCTTTAACCGATTTGGCGCCTGTATCTTCGTCAATATCAAATACGATCAGACGCAGGGTCACCTTCAGCGGGGCTGAATAGGTCATATCGCGCTGCATACATTCTTCGACGTCGTATTTTGGCTTTTCCAGAACGTATTTTACGAACTCCAGAATGGCTGTTTCGTTGAAATCCTTGATCGGGAAGACCGATTGGAAAACACCGTTGATACCCTCGCCATCCATTGGGGCCAGCTGATCGCCGGAATCAAGGAACAGTTTGTATGAGGATTTCTGAACCTGAATCAAGTTCGGCATTTCTAGAACTTCACGGATTTTACCGTAATATTTACGCAGCCGCTTTTGGCCAAGATAAGATTGCGCCATCGGTATTGTCGCCTTTCATTTGCTCGCGGGCACATTGGCTGTCGGGGCCACAGCTATGCGCCGCACACGCAACTGGATCATGGTCTATTCTCGCAAACCTCCCATTGGCTTGCTCTCGAACCGTGAACCAAGTCTTAGGAAAGGCTTCTTATAAAAAGCCCTTGCTAAGACAGGTTCGGCTGAACCCGATAAATATCGGATTCAGCCATGTTAAATCGCCAGCAGAACGCCGCAGCGCCCCGCCCTGAATTACTTCAGTTCGACTTCGGCGCCAGCTGCTTCCAGCTTGCCTTTGATTTCGTCGGCTTCGGCTTGGTCTACGCCTTCTTTGACAGCTTTGCCGCCAGCTTCGACCAGGTCTTTTGCTTCTTTGAGGCCCAGACCAGTGATGGCGCGGACTTCTTTGATCACAGCAATTTTCTGTGGACCAGCAGCAATCAGAACAACATTGAATTCTGTTTGTGCTTCTTCAGCAGCGCCACCAGCGTCGCCACCAGCAACCATTACAGCGCCGCCAGCAGCAGGCTCGATGCCATACTCGTCTTTCAGGATAGTTTTCAGTTCTTGTGCTTCGAGAAGGGTCAGACCCACAATCTCTTCAGCCATTTTTTTCAGATCAGCCATTTTACTGTTTCCGTTCGTTTAAGATGTGTTCCAACGTTATGGGGTATCCATACGCCGGCCTTATTCAATTGCTTAAGCAGCCTTGTCCTCGATCGTGGACAAGATACCAGCGATGTTGCTTGCAGGCGCGCCAATGGCACCGGCGATGTTGGAAGCAGGCGCACCAATACAGCCAACGATAGAGCTGATAAGCTCCTCGCGGGATGGCATTGCTGCGACGGCCTTAACACCGGCGACGTCAAGTGCGTTCTCACCCATGGCACCACCAAGAATAACGAATTTATCGTTTTCTTTGGCAAAGCCGTGAGCAACCTTGGCCGCAGCCACAGGATCCTCAGAGTAGGAAAGAACAGTCATGCCCGTCAGGTATTCGGCGATGCTTGCGCAAGGCTTGTCCTCAAGGGCGATTTTGGCGAGCTTGTTTTTGGCAACACGCACAGATCCACCTACTTCGCGCATTTGCGCCCGTAGATCCTGCATATTCGCAACTGTAAGACCCGCGTAGTGGGCAACCACTACAACGCCAGAGCTTTCAAAGATTTCGCCGAGTTCAGCGACTACGGCTTCTTTTTGTGCTCTATCCACAGTTTCACTCCAATTATGGAAGGGTCTCCCC
>Ga0209345_10005852_pt1 | contig 11276 bp, 9 predicted proteins | sample Cruoilmetagenom7_FD_187294 | JGI IMG/M metagenome (GOLD analysis project Ga0209345, IMG submission 187294) | Oil polluted marine microbial communities from Coal Oil Point, Santa Barbara, California, USA - Sample 7 (SPAdes) (version 2) | ecosystem: Environmental > Aquatic > Marine > Oil seeps ...
AAAAAAAGAGATGTGGAATACTGGTCGGACTATTGGGCGTCAGAAGAAGTATGGATATACGAAGATTGGAGCCCTATAGTCTATCTCAATTGTGATGCTTTTGAGGACTCGATCATACAGTGTTTTGCGTTGGTGTATGACATGAGTACAATTTTAAACAATAATCATCTACGTCTGCATGTTAGCAGCAAGTCAGGAGTAGAGTCTATTGCTTTCTTTGATCATAGAGGTGGGCGTTGGAGCAGCATAATGCTGCAGTGCTTGTTTAAAGCTCGGTACTCTCTCAGCGGGACGAAGATATGGCTTGAGGGGAAACAGGGCACGTATGCCGGAGCAGGCATAAATACTACATATTCTGGTATATCAATGTTTGCATGGGACATGGGCAATGAAATTTAAAAAAGACATACTTCTTCCTCGCCTCCCAGAAGAGGATGATGTGGAGATGTGGCGGAAGAACCTTTTGGAATTATTTAAAGATATGAGAAGGGAATTGTGGGAAGATTTAAACGATCACGAAACAAGGATAGAAACTCTTGAGCCATGAAAATCAAAGAAATTCCACAGTTTACAGGTTTTAATTATGCTGTCAGACGCCAGCTTTTGCCTGATACACAATCGCCTGATGTCGAGAATGTTATTTTCAAACAAGGCAGGGTTGAGTTAAGACCTGGCTACGAGTTATTCGGGACGAACCTTCCCCTCGATGGGAACATATCCTTAATTGATCAGTATTTCAGATTACGGTCGAATGTATCCTCATTGATAGCACTCACAAACAAAGACGCCTACCAATTTAATGATGTTTCCAAAGAATGGGACAATCTATCGCCTTTTTACAATACTGGCACAGTGGCTTGTCCTTATGGTTGGTCGACCGCTGAGACAGTTTTTAACTCTGGGGCATCCTATAATAATTCAGTTTCGACATTAACTGATGATATTTTTGTTGTATGCTACCGAGACGGAGGCAATTCGAGTTACGGCACGGCGAGGGTCGGTCAATTCACGGGTTCAGGCATTAATTGGCTAACCGGCGAGATAGTATTTAATTCTGCTTCCACTACTCATATTTCAGTTTCAGCATTTAGCGATGATACTTTTGTGGTATGTTATCAAGACGGGGGCAATTCGGATTACGGCACGTCGATAGTAGGCCAATTCACGGGATCAGGCATCGATTGGCTAACCAGTGGGATAGTGTTTAATTCAGGGGATTCCGATAATATTTCAGTTTCAGCATTTAGCGATGATGCTTTTGTGGTATGTTATAGAGATGTTGATAATTCGGATTATGGTACGTCGATGGTAGGCCATTTTTTAGGTTCAGCCATTACTTGGTTAACCGGTGAGATAGTATTTAATTCGGCGGACACCGTTAATATTTCCGTTTCAACATTTTCTGATGATACTTTTGTAGTTTGTTATACTGATGTTGGCAATTCGAGTTACGGCACGTCGATAGTAGGCCAATTCACGGGTGCTGGCATCGATTGGTTAACCGGTGAGACAGTGTTTAATTCTGCAACATCCGACAATATTTCCGTTTCAACATTTTCTGATGATACTTTTGTAGTTTGTTATACTGATGTCGGCAATTCAAATTACGGTACGTCGAGGGTAGGCCAACTTGTAGGGTCTGGTATTGATTGGCTAACCAGTGAGATAGTATTTAATTCTGGAATAACCTTTTCTATGTCCGTTTCAACATTTTCTGATGATACTTTTGTAGTTTGCTATAGAGATGCTGGTAATTCGGGATTCGGTACGGCGAGGATAGGCCATTTCACAGGTTCTACCATTGATTGGCTAATCGATGAGGAAGTGTTTAATTCAGGGGATTCTATCCAAATTTCAGTTACAGCATTTCCCAATAATACTTTTGTAGTTTGCTATATGGATGTTGACAATTTGGATTACGGTACGGCGAGGGCCGGTTATTCATCCAAAACCATCGATGGGGCAGGCACAACATGGGACATCACGTGGCCGGAGGATCAGTATTATATTAAATTCGGGACAGATGACATAAACGGAGAAGGTGATCCTGACACATGGTATCTTATACATGACTTTGTATCGACAACAGAATTGGAGTTGGACTCTTACGCTCCTTATGGGATTACTGCTGAGGATTATGTAATTAAAGAATCATTCGGCAGCGAGGCGGATGATTATTTTGATATGGCGTTTGCTTTTGCCGACACTCTTGGTGGACAGCCATTTGACGAACAGGTTGCTATATTTGTTAATCGTATTGAAAGGCCGATGTACTACGATGGCGAAGCAGGAGAGACTTTGAAGTTTCTTGGAGGTGATCCACCGAGGGCGAAGTATGTCAGGACGTACCATGATATAGTTATGTTCGCTCATTTAATCGATACTGGTGGTGATTACTTTCCGCAGACGGTACAATGGGCGAAACAGGATGAGCCTGAGACTTGGCCGGCTGCTAATTATTATGATTTGAGACAAAATGAAGACTGGATTGTAGGCATGGAAATGCTCAAGCAGCGATTATTTGTCTACAAAGAAAGGTCTATCACTGAATGTTATTTTACTGGGAATATTGCCAATGATTGCATAGCCGCTTTCGAGTTTATTGAAAACAGGCTTGTCGGGATAGGGACTCCCACCATCAAAACCATAGGCAATATGGGGAATTACCATATATTCTTAGGCTGGGATGATGTTTATATGTGGGACGGGATGAATGTCAAGGCTATAGGCAAAGAGGTTAGTGGATACATCCGGCAAAGGAATAACGCAGAATTGCTTGAAAGGTCATTTGCGGTGATCATGGAAGAGGAAGGCTGGTATTGTTTATTCCTGACATCTAATGCGGCTTACACCAGTTATGCAGGCGAGAGTGTGGATGCTTATAATCCTGAATTTCCTGATTTAGTAATGGTTTATAATTACATTGAGGATAACTGGACTGTATGGAAGACGGCTCATTTTATGACTGCTTTCGGGTATTATTTAACTGACGATAAGGTGACATGGGCTACAGCAGAGGGGACATGGGAGAATTACCCTGGGAGATGGTTCGATAGGACTTTATCAAAATTTGCTCCTACTAACCTCCTGGGTGATAAAGATGGTTATATTTATGAGGTGAATTACAAAACATATTTTGATAATGGAGTAAATATAGATGCTTCCTTAATGACTAAAGACTATCCATTAGGCGATTATCATAAAGCAGTAAAGCTGATGCAGACTATAGTTTCTTTGGAAAAGGAGTCCTCAGGGCAGCAACTTTCAATTTCTTGCTCCCTGGATTATGGGGCAACATGGTCTCCACCAACTTTATTTGATTTAGGTGGAGCAGGACAGTTTATTGAAAAAGTCCAGAATTGGGCGAGACGTGGCGAACAAGTTAGATTTAGAATAAGGAATGTAAATGGGGCGAAGTTTGCATTACATGCGTTAAGGATAGGGTTTGAAGATGCAGGACTACTTACGGGAAGATAACGGAGGTGAATTATGTCATTTTTAGGAGCATTAGGAGCGATGGGAGCTGGCGCAGGGGCAGGCTGGCTCGGAGATAAGCTAGGTTTGTTCGGAGGCGATACAGAGACCGGACAAGTGCCAACGATGACGCCAGAGCAATTGAAATATTTAAATCAATTGATGGGCTATTATGGTGGGCAAGAGGGGCCTGTGGGGCCAGGTGCAGGTACATTCGGCGATATATTATCGGGTTCATTATTTACCCCAATAACTTCTGAAAGGACTCAAGAATTTCTAGAGCCTATCCAGGAAGAATCCAGACGAGAATTTGAGGCAAAGACTTTGCCTTCAATTTTACGAGGATACGGAGCACATTCAGGAGCTAGGGCTTTTGCGGAACAGGAAGCCAGAGAGAAGTTTGGAAGAGGATTAACTCAGCAAAAAGCACAATATTTATATCAAGATGAGTTAGCGAGAAGGCAGCAGCAAACTCAGGATATTGGGATGAGGCTACAGGCTTTAGGATTATCAGGCCAGTTTGATCCAAGGCAGAAATTAGGCGGATTATTGGGAATGCAGACTTTCCAGCCATACATGAAAGATACGCCAAGTCCTTTTGCAGAGTGGATGGCTCCGATGATGCAATTGGGTGTTAGTGCGTATGGAGCGAGGTAATAATGATATATATACCAGCATCGCAGCAGAATTTAAGAGCTTCAACGGGATTATCAAATCTTTTGCAGCAGGTGGCAAGGCTTGAAGAGGCACGGAGAGGGAGGGCACACCAGGAGTCTTTGGCTGGACTTGCTCTCTCACGTCAACTTGGATTACCTGAAGAGCTTAGGAAGTACGGCAAGCAGCTTGGCATGGATATAACTACAGATGTTCCGACATCTCCTGAGTACAGGCAATTCCTAACTCAGCTTGTAGGACAAAGACCTCCTCCACCTCCTGGGAGACCGTCTCCCGAATTGCCGGGAGGTCAGCCTCCAGGCAAAATGCAGCCAAAATTGACCAAACCTTTAGAAAAGCCTCAAGAGAAAATCGTTGAGGAAGTCGCCAATATTCCTGGGCAGACGCCGGCAGAGCAATACTCTAATGTGGAAAATTGGGTCGGGAATGTGATCAAAGGCAAAGGTTCGCCCAAATCCAAGATAGGCACATTATACAAGGCGAAAGGGATGCTCCAAAGCCTTGACCAGGTCTGGGGGTGGGATCATGCCAAGAAGATTGATGGGATGATAGGCCAACTCGAAGGCAGACCAGGAGGAAGAGGAGGGGCAGGAGGCAAGGTGGAGAGGTTTCTCGATCTTAATTCTGGCGAAGTGATTATGAGCAGAGATTATGCCTTAGACCCTAAAAAGCCAGGCAGGTTGAGGAAGGGTGTAGTGCCTATAACGCAAGGCAATATTTTAGGATACATTAAGGGCAAGGAGGAGGATATCGATGAGGCTAGATTGAGGTTAGCTGATGAAGAAGCGAACAAAATGCAGAAGAGGCTGGATACTTTTTTAGGCAACATACGGGATGTCGCTCCTGATATTATGCCTTTAACGCCTTACGCTCCAGAAACGAAAAAGTATGGCATTGGTCCCGATAGCGTATTCGGCACGGAGAAGATTAAAAAAGCAAAGACCGTTAAAAAATCTAGAAAGATGATAGTTGGGGAAATTATTTCTGAATTGAAAAAGAATCCTAAAAACATGATGCCAGACGGAAGACTTACTCTTGAAGCAAAACAAAAGGGAGATAGAATGCTGAAAGAGAGGGCAAATGGCGGGAAATAAATCCACTTCTACTTATGATTCTCTTTTTGATGAGTATGATAAGTCTGCCGAAACTCGTTCGTATGATCCCCTTTTCGATAAGCATGATAAGCCTGCCAGTTTAATTGAAAAATATGACAAACCGGCTCGTATTGGCAAAGAAGCAGGTACAGGACTTACTTACGGGCGCAGGTATGTCAACGAGGGCGGCGATGTAGCTAGATATATAGGAGAGGGGAAATGGCAGCCGGTGAAGGCAGAAAAGACCTACGGAATACAGCAGGTTAAGAATCCTAAATATGACCCACGTAAGGCCGTGTCTCCTGAATTTGAAAGGAAATTATATAAAGTCCCTCGGTATTTACCCACCAAAGTATTAACAAATGTTACAGCCAAAGAAGATGAAAACAAGGTGGCTACTGACTTCATCCCTGCTTATGATTATATGAAAATGGTCGAAACCAAAGAAGGCTTACAAGAGACGATAACCGCTCCTTTGAATGTTCTTTATGAATCTGCTATGATCGGCACTGGCCTTAGTCTTGGAGGGAAGGTAGGCCGTGAGATTTTAGGCAGTGTCACAATGGGGATGAGCGATTTAACCAGAGGGCTTGTCAAATTGGGAAGGGCTACTGTCAAAGGTGTTCCTAAAGTTTATAAGGCAAAACAAGCTGTGAAAGATATTGTCAAATCTCCCTCGGCTCTTCCTCCTTCAACTATTTTCAAGAGGGGGCAGCTCGTTCCCAAAGATATGGTGGATGCTCTTAAGGTGCACGAGATGCACCAAGAGACTAGAGCAGCGTTTAAGGCTGCGGGTAAAGAGAGGAGGCAGGGTTTTTTGGGGAAAGTATATCGTGAGGTTGTGGATTACAGTGGAGGGATTAAGAAAGAGCTGGTTGAGAGAGGCAAACTTGGAGAAGAAGTTATAATGCATCATGATCTTTCCAGAGGGTCATCCGGAGAAGCCGAAAGACAGATGAGGACGTATGACAAGACGATATTCAACTTAGATAAAAACGAAAGCCGAATTAGAGATCAGATAATTCAATCTAGACGCACTATTGCTATTCATAAGTATAAACCAGAACATATTAGACCAAAATTCTTGTCGGGAGAACAGAACGCTAATTATTTAAAATGGGTGCAGACGATAGAAAAATTAGATGATGCTAAGATGGGAAGAGTTTTGAAGTCAGTAGATAATTATTTTGAAGCCCACAAGGAGAATTTAAATATATTACTCAGAGAAGGATTATTGGATGACGTTGAATATAAAAGATTGTTGGGTAAAGGTGAGTTTTCTCCTTCTGATTATATTCAACATATCGATCCTGTCCGCACCTACAACTTCCCTGGCGGGAAGACGTATGACGTCCACGACAGCGGTCTCAAGCAATTGGACAAAGGCAGCGCGAATCTGTTAGAGCAAGACTCGCACAAGTTGCTGGCGCGGAGTATCGCTGGTGTACAGGGGAGAGTATTCAGGAACAAAGCGAATAAGGCTGCTTATAAATTAGCTGAAGAAATGCCGGATAATGGGATATTTCGCTTATATAACAAAGGGGAAGTTTCTACGCCTGGCGGGTTCACCAAAATACACGTTATGATCAAAGGCAAACCCAAGGGGATGATAGTTCGTGATGAGTTGGCTGAACAATGGGTCAAGAGTGATCCTATGATCGATTTTCAATTTGCGAATGTGCTGCAATGGGCAAGTCTCTCTAAGCCTTTAAAGGCTATGGCTACAGGTTATAATCCTGAATTTGCAATTCCTAATTTTTTTAGGGATATGCAGCATATGTGGCTTGCTACAGATGAGTATTCGGCTTTCATGCCGAAGGCTGGCGTACAGTTTGCGGATGATTTACGGGCAACATTTAAAGATGCCTTTACAAAGACAGGAAGTTATATCGATTATGCAAAAGAAGGCGGTTTGATGCCCTTTTTAGGTAAGCAAGGACGATTTGGAGGGAAGAAGTTTAAGGCCATGCAGGATGCCGCGGGATATGCGGGCGATACGTCTGAGGTTTGGACAAGATTAGCATTAAGGAGACGGGCGATTATAAATGGAAAAACAGGCGAAGAGGCCACCCACGTCGCTAGGAATTACATAGACTTTGGCCAGGGGGGAAGGTCAGCGAAGGCTATTGATACTGTATTTCCTTACTTGAACCCTTCAATACAGGGCACAAGGGGGTTAGCGAGAGGTTTTAAAGACAGACCTATCCAAACAGCAATAAAGGCTGCACAGCTTGGCTTGACCTCTATGAGTTTAAGAATGGCTAACAGGTCTGTCCATCCCTGGGTGATGGATCAGATATCAGATTACGAGAAAAGCAATAATTTTATTATAACTACTCCTTGGGTAGAGGAGGATGAAGACGGCAATAAACTTCCTCTTTATTTTAAGTTCCCCAAAGATCAGTCCCAAAAAATAATCAGTACTTTTTATGAGGCCGTTGGGGACAAGCTCATGGGTGAAGAGGTAGACGCTGACCGATTGCTTAACGAAATAGGGCACGGCATTAAGGGATTGTTGCCGTTGATCCCTGGTCAGACATTACCTCCTCTTTTCAGCGCTATTTATGGGTATGCTCAGAATAGAGATTTTTGGAGGGGTGAGGATACATGGAAGGGTGACCCGGATGTTGAGGCAGCGTCTCAATACTACTCCTGGACGCCTGAAAGATATAAGACATTAGGCAAGGCAGGTGTATCACCTGTTAAGGCAGAACAAGCCGTAAGTCAGATTTTTACTAAGGGGAACATATGGACAGACTTGGTAGGCTGGGGGGTCGAGGAGTCAATCAAAGCTGTAGGTGAAGAGCATAGATTGGGGATGTCTAAGAAGCTCATAACAGACCGTCCTGGGATCAGAAGATTTATGAATGTAGCAAGGCCGTATGAATCTGAACGGGAGGCTATTAAAAAAGAAAAAAGTAAAGTCGCAACTGAAAGAACTGAAGTTTCAAGAAAAATTAACTCCCTTGCCAAAAGAAACGTTGAAGGTGATAAATCAGCATTAGAGGAATTTAGAACTTTCTTAGGAACGCAACCGTATAGCCAGAGGAAGTCATTAATAAACAGGTTCAGGAGCGTTAAAAAAATTGAAAACAAGCGGTGGTGGTATGCACTTAAGAGAATGCCGCCTGAATCAAGAGCCAAAATGTTTTATAGAGTTTACAAAAAGTCTCCTGATAAAGGGGAGTTGTTGAAGCAAGCCAGACAGATAGACGGGTTTGTGGTTGATAAATTTGTAAGGAAATTAAACGAGCTTAAAAGATGAGATATGTTTTAATGACAAAATACGGCAATGCTAATGCACTTTTGCCTAGATTGCAAGAGGAAGGCAAGACGGCTGTTTTGTTGCCTCTTCGTAAGTCTGACATGTATAAGGGCATAATCAAGCATGTTAATTCTTTAAAGTTAGATGATGTCATTTTATTTGATATGGTTGGCAATGGGGCCAAGTCTCTACGCCAACGAGTTTTTGGGGCTAGCAGATGGTCAGACGAGATAGAACTATATAGAGAAAAGGGTATAATGCTAGCGTATAAATTAGGGTTTAGTGTACCAAAATCTCATATAGTCAAGACAATAGAAGAAGGTATTGATATAATAAGAAAAAACCCTATCCGATGGGTGTTGAAACCTAATAAAAATATGGCTCTTGATTTAACATATATATCGAATAGTCCGGAAGAAATGATCTCTATTTTAAAAAACTATATGCCCAATAGGATAAGTGGTGATTACATCTTACAGGAATATATTGAAGGTGACGAGCTGTCTGCCGAAGCATGGTGGAACGGCAAGGAATTTCAACTACATAACTGCACTATCGAAGATAAAAGGTTCATGGTTGGGGGGCTGGGCGAGAATGTGGGCAGCAGTATAAATACAGTATGGAAAGACAATCCACTTAACGAACAATTCAATAAGCTGGCCGAGATATTAACAAAAGACAAAATAGACTATAGAGGTCCCATAGATTTTAACTGCATATGGTCTGGTGGGAAACCGTATTTCCTAGAGGCCACATGCAGAATAGGTTTCGATGCTATATTTTGTTTATTAGAGCTTACACGGCAGCCCCTTCATGAAATAATAGATGCTTGCTTAAATGGCGGAGAAATAAAGTCCTTGAGAGATAGATATGGATCAAGCATAAGAATATCAGTTAAGCCATACCCCAACTTGAAAGGACTTGAGAAAGCCAAGGGGCTGCCTGTAGATATAAAAAAGAAGGACGGGATATGGTTAAATGATATTTTGTTTAAAGACGAGTATCTATGCGCAGGAGATGATGGCAATATATGTGTTGTCACTGGGTATGGGAAAACGATTAAAGAATCATGGGATGTGGTATACAAAAGAGTTAAAAATATAACCATCCCTGACCCGCAGTACAGAACGGACGGCAGCGAAATCACACGCAGAAGATTTAACTCACTTAAAAGGCATAGAATTATTTAAAGAAACCTTCCAAAAAATCCTCTTATATTTTTAATCCAAAAAAACAAAAACTAACTTGACATGCAAGTTAGTTTAACTTACATTGTTATTGATGTTACTATTGAAACCAAAGGAGGAATGGAATGGGACACAGTATTATTCGTTCGTTCACTACACCGGTAGAGCTTTTCAAAAAAGCTGAGGAAATTGCTAAAAAAATTGGCAGCAACCTTAACAAAGTTCACATAGAAGGCTTTCATCTTTGGGTGGAGAAACAGGAGGCCGAAAATGGCAGTACAGATTTGTCCAAAGTGCAAAAGTAAAATGACCATACAGAAAGCAAATGAAGGTGAAATTTTTGTTAAATCATTTCTTTGTGAGAAGTGTGGATATAAAAGGAGAATAGAGGGGGATTGATATGAATGATGCACGTTTTATTATGAGTGATGAGCCAGTTAAAGAGATGGCGGTTGTACAGCCAATTGAAGAGGCGTCTATTGTAAGGCCGGATCAATTGATAGAGCTTGCGATCCAGAAAGGGGCAACGATTGAAATGCTGGAGCGTCTATTGGCATTGCGGGAAAGGATACAAAAAGATGAAGCTGAGAAGGCTTTTCTACAGGCTATGTCTGCCTTTCAGTCTGAATGTCCGGTCATAACACGGGGAAAAAAGGTATTAAATAAAGACGGCAAAACGGTTAGATATTGTTATGCCCCTCTCGATGATATTTTTGAGCAGGTGAAGCCTATAATTGGGAAACATGGACTATCCTATGATGTCGAGACTCGGATGATAAATACAGAAGAATTTAAAGGAATTGAGTCGATAGTTACAGCTTTTCATGTGCTAGGCCATAGCAAAAAATCTGCATTTAGTGTGCCGGTCGATCCGGAAGCGTATATGACAGATCAACAAAAATGGGCTAGCGCGCAAACATTTGCAAAAAGGTACGCATTTTGTAACGCATTTGGGATACTTACAGGTGATAATGATAATGACGGCAATTCACTGGAAGACGAAAAACTAAAACAGCAAGCCAAGAAGAAAGCTGATGAGATAAAGCAGAAGATCCACGAATTACCTGATAATATTAAAGAAGGGTTCAAAATACTTGGGTATACCTCAAAAGCGGTATGGCATTTTTGCGACATGAGAGAATGGGACAACGAGAAAATTGCGGATGACATAAATTCTATAGTAGATAGGCAGAGTAATGCTACATGAGTATGACGACGAGAATCATGTTTATAAAATTGATGGAGTTATTGTTCCTTCTATAACTCAACTTTTACCTAAGCAGGACTTTTATGTTTCAGACGCTAGACTTGCGGAGTTGTCAGAGGAAGGAAGGGATAACCATAGTATGATAAAAATGTTTTTCGATACAAAAGATACATGCAATGATCCGATGTTGACGGCTTTGTCGGATTTTGTTGAGAATGAGGCGCATTTTGGTGAATTGATTTGTTGCGAAAAGGGTTTGTTTTCTGAAAAGTTAATGTTTGGAGGGACGCCTGATGCTATATTTGAGAATGCTATTATCGAATTTAAAAGATCATTCGGGAAGAGGCAGTATCATGCTTTGCAAATTGCGGGTC
>Ga0209345_10005853_pt1 | contig 11273 bp, 12 predicted proteins | sample Cruoilmetagenom7_FD_187294 | JGI IMG/M metagenome (GOLD analysis project Ga0209345, IMG submission 187294) | Oil polluted marine microbial communities from Coal Oil Point, Santa Barbara, California, USA - Sample 7 (SPAdes) (version 2) | ecosystem: Environmental > Aquatic > Marine > Oil seeps ...
GGTAATAGTTGAATTTTTAGGACCTATACAAAAAGATGCACTAGAGTTGGATATTAAAAACTTGAATGAGCTGGCAACAATTTTGCAAGAAGATAAGGAGATGACAGAGTGGCTGACAAACTGCGCTGTAGCAGTGAATGACACTATTGTCTCTTCGCTAGAAGCTCCACTAAAAGATGGAGATAAAATCTCACTGCTTCCTCCAGTTTGTGGAGGTTAAATCTTGCTAAGCTTATATGATGGTGCACTAGATGTACCTACAATTTTAAAAGATTGGTACGCTGAGGAAGCAACAAGTAACTACGGTGCGTACATTCCCTTTGTTGGAACGGTTAGAAGTGAAGATAATATAGATGGCCTTAGTTTTGATATCTATGAACCAATCCTGGAGTCTTGGTTTAAAGCTTGGCAAGAAAAAGCAAAAGCTAAGGGTGCAATTATAAAAATGGCACACTCACGTGGAGATGTTATGCTTCATGAATCATCGTACATTGCTTCTGTTTTCTCACCTAAACGCAGAGTGGCATTAGAGTTTATAGATGAGTTTGTAGAAGATTTTAAAGCAAGTGCTCCAATCTGGAAATATGACCTTATAAATGGCGAGAGAGTTTACGCACTTGACCGCTCAACTGCTATCAAAGGTAGTGGTATCTTAGCAGGAGAAAACAACTAATGAATTTTTTATCGTACGAAACAAGTCAAAACATGCTCGATTTACTTCAAGTAAATGCTTCAAGATATGAGAGAGTTTCTCTAAACGCTTCTATCGGTAGAGTGCTCTTTGAAGATATGGTTGCGGAGTTTAACGACCCTCAGTTTCCGACTGCTTCTATGGATGGATATGCTGTAAAACATGAAGATTTACAGAGTGGTACTATCGCTGTTCTTGGAGACAACCCTGCCGGACATGATGAGAAAAGAGTTCTAGGCTCAGGTGAATCTATTAAAACTTTCACCGGTTCTATGATGCCTGAAGGTGCTGACACTCTAATCCAGATAGAAAATGTAACTTATGAAGATGGAAAAATCACTATAAACGAAGAGGTTCCAAAAGGTTTCTCTGTACGTCCTATAGGTGAAGGTTACAAGTCAGGTGATGTTTTAATCACTAAGGGAACTAAAATAGGTTTCGCTGAGATTGGTGTGATGGCTGGACTAAATCAAGTTATGGTTACAGTTGCTGTTCGTCCTCGTGTAGCTGTTATCGCTACTGGTAGTGAGATACTTGACCTTGGTGAGAATAGTGACAATCCTGCACAGATAAGAAGTTCAAACAACTATACACTAGCTGCATTGTTTGAGCAAGCCGGTGCTGAAGTTATCCAACTTGGAACTGCTCCTGATGATAGAGACTCTATCATGAAAACTTTTGAGAATGCTCTTGCATCTGCTGATATCTTAGTGAGTACAGGTGGAGTAAGTGTTGGTGATTATGACTTTGTAAAAGATATTATTCCGCGTTTAGGTGCTGAAGTTGTCTACAAAGGTGTTGGTATAAAACCGGGTCGTCATATCATGGTAGCACAAAAAGATCATAAATTTATGTTAGCTCTTCCAGGTTTTGCATACTCTTCAACTGTAACAGGAATCCTCTACGCTCTTCCTCTTATCTCTAAAATGTTAGGTAAAGCAAAACCTTACAAAACTGTAGCTGCGAAGCTCCAAGAGGACTTTAAAAAGAGAAGTAAGTTTACAGAGTTTACTGCTTGTAATGTAGTAGTTGAAGATGGAGAGTACTTTGTAAATTTCGAAGGTAAAAAAGTTGGAAGCTCTGCCATTTTAACAAATATGCTTGAGGGAAGTGCTCTCATGGTTGCCGGAGAAGATGATAAGTTCCTCGAAACAGGAACTTACGTAAACGTTATTCTTTTAGAAAACTTCTAAAACAAAAAATCTCTGCTACTTTAGTAGCAAGCTTTAGTGCCTTAGCGGCTAGCGAAAACTATATGGGCTTTTGCTCATATAGTGACTAAAATAGTGTTGGCTCAAGCGCTTTTAGCTTGTAGCTTCGTCTGTGAATCTCGCAGTACCCATGCTTTTTAATCATCTCAACATGTAGCTTTGTTCCATACCCCTTATGTTTTTCAAACTGATACTCCGGGTACTTTTGAGCCTCTTTGAGTATATCTCTATCATGAGTAACTTTAGCTAAAATTGAAGCAGCACTCACTTCAGCGATTTTTCCATCAGCCTTAACCATGGTCTCTAAACCGTCAACTCCAAAAGTCGTATTTCCATCAAAGAGATATTTTTCACACTTAAGGTTTTGCATAATCTCTTGAAGTCCACGTCTAAGACAGGCAGATATGCCATCATCATCGATAGATTTAGGAGAAAACTTAACTATATGAAAGTCTGAATCTTTGATGATTAACTCATAGAGAGCTTCACGTTTTTTTTCTGTTAGTTTTTTGGAATCATTTAGACCTGCTATTTCACTCTGCAGTATACACCCAGCCATCACCAAATCACCGGCAATAGGTCCTCGACCAGCTTCATCTATTCCACAAAGTAGTTTCACTATATATTTCCTTTCTCTAAAATATTCATAATGATATCATATTACCTTATCTTAGATATGTCATTTTTATACAATAGTTTTATGCTATAATAATTCACAAATGAATTTCAGTCTGTTATCAGGAGCCCGAAGTGTCAAATTTATTAGCAAATATTTTAATAATTGATGACAATCCTAAAAATATACAACTCGCAGCCAGCGTTTTAAAATCCACAGCTTCTTATAATATCTTCTTTGCAACAAGTGGAGAAAAAGGGATAGAACAGCTTCAAAAGAGAAAATACTCACTTGTTTTACTCGATATAAATATGCCGGGACTTGATGGTTATGAAACTGCTACTCATATCAAAGCAGACAAGGATACAAAAAAGATTCCTATCATTTTTCTATCTGCTAATGCTAACAAAGAGAGTATTAGAAAAGGTTTTGAGCACGGCGGAGAAGATTATGTCACAAAACCTTTTGATGAGGCAGAACTTCTTCACAGGGTGAAAACTCATGTTGACCTTTTTTTAGCTAAAGAGAAGCTATATAAAGAGGTTGATGATACAAAATACCTGCTAGAACAGTATAAACTTGCGATTGATGAGAGTTCGCTTGTATCCAAAACAGATACTAAAGGTATTATTACTTATGTAAATGAAAAATTTTGTGAAATCTCTCAATACTCTCGAGAAGAGCTCATAGGTAAAAATCATAATATAGTTAGAAGTCCTGACTTGAGTAAAAGTATCTTTAAAAACATGTGGGATACAATAAAAAGCAAAGAGATCTGGAATGGTTTAGTTAAAAATAGAGCAAAAGACGGGAGTACCTACTTTGTTGAGGCTACTATCATTCCAATTCTTAACTCTGATAACGAAATAGTTGAGTATATTAGCATGAGGACTGATATTACAAAAGAGATTGAACTTAGAGAAGACATCGTTGCAACACAAAAAGAGGTTCTTAGTACCTTAGGTGAGCTTGGTGAGTGGCGTTCAAAAGAGACTGGTGACCATGTAAACAGAGTCGCTCTCTATTCAGAACTACTTGCTCGTGAGTATGGGTGTAGCGAGAGTGATGTAGAGCTCCTAAAAATGGCCTCCCCTATGCATGACATCGGTAAGGTAATTATCCCTGATAATATTCTTCTAAAACCTGGAAAATTAACAGATGAAGAGTTTATTACAATGAAAGATCATACTGTTTATGGTTGGGAAATCTTTCACAAATCTAACCATCCTCTTTTACAAACAGCAGCTTTAGTGGCACATCAACATCATGAAAAGTGGGATGGCTCCGGTTATCCAAGAGCCTTAAAGGGTTTAGATATACATATCTTTGGAAGGATTACAGCTATTGCGGATGTTTTTGATGCATTGAGTCATGAAAGAGTTTACAAAAAAGCTTGGGAGATAGAGAGAGTATTAGAGTTCTTAAAATCTGAAAGCGGAAAATCATTTGAGCCAAAACTTGTTGATATACTCCTTGATAACTTAGATGAAATTATCAAAATAAAACATCTCCACAACAAGTAATGAAAAAAAAACTTCAATCTGCTTCGATATTAATCTTAGTGGTGATAGTTTCTGTACTTATTATGGTAATCCCTACATTCTTTACAAAAGGTATCTCTAGAGTCTCTCTAAATAAAGAGGTCAATTTGCCTCTAATTTTAGATGATGAAAGAGAGGTTAAGCTTCTATTCTTTGGATACTCAGGATGCAGTGATATCTGCACACCAAGACTACAATCTATCAACACCTTTTTTGAGGGCCTTGATTCAAATATGAAAGAGCAGATTGGTGTTGAGTTTTTAGATATCTCCGTCCCAGATGACAGCAACCTGCCATCAAGATTTGCAGAGTACTTTAACCCTAGCTTTAAGGGTATTTACTTAAATAAAGAGGTTCTTAGAGAGTACACAAAACCCTTTGAAGTATACTTTTCTCAATCTCTCTTTAACAATTCAGAGTATGACCACACAGCTAATATTTATATAGTAAAGAAAACTCAAAACAAAAAAGAATTAAGATACATATACAACTCCTATCCATACGATTTTAAACAGATTATCTTAGACATAAGGGGGCTGCTAAATGAGTGATAAAGCTATACAAAGCAGGTCAGAACATGCTGATATATTTACACTTAAACTTGTACTCTTTCACTGGCTCATAGTATCAACAATCACTGGGTTTTTATTTGATGCTTATCTACTTGGATTTTTTGGAGGAGGAGTACTCTCTGGAATTACATACTACGCATACATATCATACAAAGGGACACAGACTTATAGATATGTGATAGCTCTAGTTCTTCTAACATTCTCAATAATCATGATGCAGCAGAGTTTAGGTCGTATTGAGATGCACTTTCATCTCTTTGGAGCCCTAGCATTTTTAGTTATCTATAAGGACTATAAAATACTCTCAATGGGTTCCGTATTTATTATTCTTCACCACCTTATTTTTAACTATCTTCAAGAGTACAATGTAATAGTTTTTGATACACCTATAATTATTTTTAATTATGGGTGTGGCTTAGATATAGTTTTACTTCATGCTGCCTTTGTAATATTTGAGTGGTTTGTACTTCACAGAATTGTTAAAAAAATGGACTATACTCACAGAGAACTTTTTAGGACAAAAGAAGCTCTAAGGTCTGTAAATAGAAATCTTGAAGAGATAGTTGAGATTAGAACTGGGGAACTGCAAGAGGCAAAAGAAGAGGCAGAGTCAGCAAATAACATGAAGTCAGAATTTTTAGCAAATATGTCTCATGAGATTAGAACACCAATGAATGCTATCATAGGTTTTACTGACTTGCTCCAAAAAGATTTAAAAGACCCTACGCATCAAAACTATGTACGCTCCGTACAGGATAGCTCTAAAATCTTACTAACAATTATCAATGATATTCTAGATTTATCAAAAGTTGAAGCTGGAAAACTGGAGATTGAGTATATTCCAACAGACATTAGAATTATTGCAAACGAGATAGAGAGTATCTTTATGCAAAAAGCTAAGGCCAGAGCTCTCCATCTCAATATAGTGGTGGACAAATCAGTACCAAAAACACTTATAATTGATGAAGTAAGAGTGCGACAAATTCTCTTTAATCTCATAAGTAATGCTCTTAAATTCACAAAAGAGGGTTTTATAAATGTCAAGATAACTTCCTCTTCAACCAATGACAAACATACAAATCTAATTTTAGAAGTCGAAGATAGCGGTATCGGCATGGATAAGTCTCAACAAGAGAATATGTTTCAGGCTTTTTCTCAACACTCAAACCAGAGTAATAAAGAGTATGGCGGAACAGGGCTAGGTCTCTCCATAGTTAAGAGTTTAGTTGAGCTGATGAATGGTTCTATCACTTTAAAAAGTCAAAAAGATGTAGGTTCTACCTTTATAGTCACAATTAAAGGGGTTGAAATTAGTGATGAAGTGACATCTAAATTAAGTACAAGAAATAAAGAAGTAATCTTTGAAAAAGCCACTATTTTAATAGCAGATGATATCGAACTCAATAGGCATTTAATCAAAGAGTATCTACAAAAAACTCCGCTAGTTATACTAGAAGCGAAAGATGGTCAAGAGGCTGTTAACTCTGTAAAAGAGAATGAAATTGACCTTGTTTTAATGGATATAAGAATGCCAAATAAAGATGGTTATGAAGCGACTAGAGAGATAAAAGATTTTAAAAATATACCTGTGATGGCAATAACTGCTTCAGTGATGTCCAAAAGAGAAGGAGAAGAGAACAAAATCTTTGATGACTTTTTACATAAACCTGTAAAAAGTGAAGTACTTATGGACTCTATGTGTAAATTTTTAAAATGTGAGATTAAAGATATAGAGTACTCACCTAATGAAAAACAGAATTTAAAAGATATATCGATAGTTGAATATCCAAAACTTCAAGAAATTCTAAAAAGAGCAAAAAGTGAAGGCGATATGGAGCTGATACAAGAATTTGCACATGAGGTTAAAAGAGTTGCCAAAGAGAACAGTTCAGATGAATTAAAAATAATATCTACACAAATCTTATCCGCTGTTGATAGTTTTGATATCGGAGAATGTGAAATATTGCTCTCTAAATTTAAAGATTAGCATTATAAACTATTAATTAAAAAGAGTATATAATCTACACACTAGATTTAAAAGGAGCCGTTGAGAATGTCACATCTACCAAACAGACTAAACTCATTTTGGCTCTGGAGAGAAATCTCTTCAAAGCTTGGTGTCTCAAATCCTGCGTACAAATACTGGAAAAACACACCAAACTTGAAATTAAATAATAAATATATTTTCTTACAAAAGAATACTTTGCCTGAAAAACATTCTCACGTAGAAGAGATACTTACAGACCTCTCAGGACACCTTCCTATCAAATATGCTTCAGACCAACTCCATGTAAATGAACATCTGTTCTCATCTGATAAAATGAAGCTACATAAAGAGTTTGAGTATAAGTTTGTAGAAGATGTAAAGTTTGTAAATATTAAAAAATTTTTTAGAGAGAATGGTATTATAGTTCCAAAAAACTCTCTTATACAACTTGCTAAAATCAAGGACTTGGAATTTACTTCTGACTCCACTTTTTATAACCTAAAAGATGACTACGGCATAGTGGTATATGATTGATGAACACATTTTTTATCGAATTTCGTGACCCACTTTTTTCTATAATAATCTTCTTTGCAATTATTTTTGTCATTACTTTTTTTTCATACTGGTGGGGAAGATATAAAAGAAAAGAGGACTCAAGACATCTTGACAAGTTTTTAAGACAGTTTCGTTCTCTCCCATCTAAAGAGGAACTCAAAACACTTATCGGCGGTGGTGAACTTTCTGAAAAATCATGGTTACTTCTGGCTCACTCATATTTTAAAAATGGTGAGTATGAGAAAAGTATAGATATCTACAATGAGATGTTAAGAGTTTCCAGCAGTTCAAACAAAAAAGAGACTATGTTTTTACTTGGGCGTACTTACTTTAAAGCAGGGTTTTTAGAAAGAGCAAAACAGATATTTTTAGAGATACTAAAAAACTCTCCAAGAACACCACAAGCTCTAAACTACCTACTACTTGTGTATGAGCAGATGAGAGATTATAAATCTGCCTTAGATGTACTAGAACCCCTTGAAGAGTTAAATGAAGATATCACTAATGACAGAGCATATTTACAATCATTAGCACTTTTAAATGATACTGGTATATCTACAGAGGAAAAAACTGCTAAACTTTTAGAGATATACTCTCAAACACATCAGCTTACCTATCTCGTTTTTGAGTATCTCTTTCGTGTAAACCCACAACTTGCTTGGGAGAATTTCGACAGCTCTAAAAGTGAACGCTTAACAGACCTGCTTTGGGGACTTAATCCCAAAGAGTTGAATTTGGATATAATTTCACAAAATAGCTATCTCAAAGAGTTATATAGTGCTCGTGGTGATATGAACCACGCTAGTGGCAGTTCGGTTTTTGAATTTGACCTGCTCATAGGGCTTAAGCGCTCTTCAGTAAACGCAACACTAAACTTTGAATATATATGTGATAGCTGTAAACAGACCTACCCTTTTATATTTCACCGTTGCAGTAGTTGTCATGCGATTGACACTGCTGTAGTAGAGTGGAGTATTGCAAAGGATTATCATAAGGATTTTAGTGAAGAAAATAACTCTTTTCAGTGATGGAAGTGCCTTGGGTAATCCTGGACCAGGTGGATATGGTGTAATCCTTAGATTTGGTGAGAGTGAAAAAGAGCTCTCCGGTGCTCATGAACACACTACAAACAACAGAATGGAGCTTCTTGGTGTAATAGAGGGTCTTCGTGCTCTAAAGGAGCCTTGTGATGTTGATGTGATATCTGACTCTTCATATGTTGTAAAAGGGATAAATGAGTGGTTAGTAAACTGGATAAAAAAAGATTTTAAAAAAGTTAAAAACCCTGACCTTTGGAGAGATTACATTGAGGTGTCAAAACCTCATAAAATAAATGCCATCTGGGTTAGAGGGCATGATGGTCACATTGAAAATGAAAGATGTGATACACTTGCACGAAATGAAGCTGAGAAGATGAAAGCTTCACTAAATTAAAAGAGGATGCTATGAGTAAAAGTATAGATACTTTAGAAGATAAGCTTGGTTATAAGTTTAAAGATGAAAAGCTCATTATCGAAGCGCTGACACACAAGAGTTATAAGCAGCCCTACGATAATGAGCGATTAGAGTTTTTAGGTGATGCCGTATTAGATTTAATAGTTGGCGAATACCTATATATGAAATTTAGTAGATCTGATGAGGGTAAGCTTTCCAAAATCAGAGCATCTCTAGTGAATGAAACTGGTTTTGACAAGCTTGCACGTGCACTTAACTTGGGTGACTATATTCTTTTATCAAATGCGGAAGAGAACAACGGTGGACGTGAGAAGCCATCTCTGTTATCAAATGCCTTTGAAGCAATTATTGGTGCTATTTATCTTGAAGATGGACTAAAAACAGCTGAAAAGATTGCTATAAAACTTATAGAATCAAACTATGAAGAGATATCACTTGATTCACTATTTCGTGACTTTAAAACTACTCTGCAAGAGCTTACACAAGCTAGATTTGGAATGACTCCGGAGTATAAAGTAATATCAAGCCGTGGACCTGATCATCTAAAAGAGTTTGAAGTTGGCGTTTTCATTCAAGACAAAGAGTACGCTAGAGCGATAGGTAAAAGTAAGAAAATTGCTCAGCAAGAAGCAGCAAAAGAAGCTGTAAAACTACTAAACGAGGAAAGATAATTGAATAGTTTTGGTATGAAGTTAAAATTTAGCACTTTTGGAGAGTCTCACGGAACTGCTATCGGATGTCTACTTGATGGTGTTCCGGCTGGGTTAAATATAGATGAAGAGTATATTCAGAGTGAGCTTGATCGTCGTAAGCCTGGAAAAAGCGAGTTTGAGACTGCGAGAAAAGAGGCTGATAAAGTAGAGATACTCAGTGGAGTTTTTGAAGGTCAAAGTACAGGTACTCCCATCGCAATGATAATCTACAATACTAATCAAAAGTCAAAAGATTATAGCAATATCAAAGATATATTTCGTCCTGGACATGCTGATTTTACTTACTTTCATAAATATGGTCTAAGAGATTATCGCGGTGGTGGAAGAAGTTCCGCACGTGAGACAGCAGCTCGTGTTGCAGCTGGTGCTATAGCAAAGCTTATGCTTGAGGAGTTAGGTATTACAGTTTTAAGTGGTATTAGTGAAGTTCACGGTATAAAAAGTGAGGTTTTTGATTATGAAAAAGCAAAGAGCAGTATTATCTATGCACTTGATGAATCAAAAGAACAAGCTCAAAAAGATGCAATCCTAAAAGCTAAAAATGACCACGACTCTGTTGGTGGCGTTTCACGCGTTTTAATCAAGGGGGTACCTGCAGGTCTCGGTCAACCTATGTATTATAAACTTGATGGTGTCCTTGCTGATGCAATGATGGGTTTAAACGCAGTAAAAGCAGTAGAGATTGGCGATGGTGTTTTAAGTGCTAAGGCATTAGGTTCTCAAAACAATGACGAGATACGCCTGAATGGTTTTGAGTCAAATCATGCCGGTGGAATTTTAGGTGGGATTAGTAACGGTGATGATATTGTTATGAATGTCTACTTTAAACCAACACCTTCAATCTTTAAAGCACAGCATACTATTACCTCAAAAGATGAAGAAGTTGACTTCTCTCTTAAAGGTAGACACGACCCATGTGTTGCAATACGTGGAACTGTAGTATGTGAATCAATGGCTGCTTTAGTAATAGCAGATATGTTACTTTTAAATATGGGCTCAAAAATGGATGGAGTGCAGAGGTATTATAAATAACTCTGTCTCCTTAGCGACCTGTGTAATTAGCACCTTTGATCTGACCATATATACCTACAAATATATATAAATTTTGTTTTGATTTATTTTTAATTTTCAAATTCTTAAAGACAACTATCCAATCATCGGAATTGGATTTATTTATTTTTGAAATTTGTACAGATTTCCAACTTTTTGGAATCTTTTTTTCCATAGTTAATCTTTTAACTTCTGCTTTAGCTATCTTCATAATTGAACTCTTATTAAGCTTAGAATAATTAGAACCGCCATTACCGTAATGGTAGTAATCGTATCCATTCTTTGCGTATAAAGTAGTAAAAGTCAGCGCCAATAAGACTAGCAATGCTTTAATGAATTTTATCATTATTAGAGTACCTCTTTAAATTTATTTCTGTTTATATCGTATTTATTATTACTGGATAATATAGCATATTATAAAGTAACATTATATACAAAAAGAGTAAGTTATAAAGTAACATTATATATAAAAATAGATATATAGCGAGATACTTTTTAGTTAATTTAAGATTTTTGTGATTATAATGTGAGATAAATTTCAGAATTTAAGGGTTCAAAATGAAAAAAATTATTATTTCTACATTACTAGCAGGTGCAACTTTAATGGCTGCAGATAGCGCTCCAATGTATAAGTCAGGTATATTATTACCGGCAAACGGTGAGGCAATTTATAAAAGTACATGTATAGAGTGCCATGGCGCAGATGGAAAGCAAACTACAATGGAAAGTTCTACGAGAGTTGTATATGCACCAATCAATGGAAGAGATGCAGCTTCATTAGCAAAAGAGTTAAAAGATTATAGACTTGGTACGCATACAGCTCAGGGAAATAAATATGGTTATGGTGCTTTAATGAAAAGTACACTTATTGATCTTTCTTAT
>Ga0209345_10005855_pt1 | contig 11271 bp, 8 predicted proteins | sample Cruoilmetagenom7_FD_187294 | JGI IMG/M metagenome (GOLD analysis project Ga0209345, IMG submission 187294) | Oil polluted marine microbial communities from Coal Oil Point, Santa Barbara, California, USA - Sample 7 (SPAdes) (version 2) | ecosystem: Environmental > Aquatic > Marine > Oil seeps ...
TGGGTGTGGAAAGCACCCGGAACAGGGATCGAACCTGTGACCTGCGCTTTAGGAAAGCGCTGCTCTATCCAACTGAGCTACCCGGGCTTGGATTCGATTGTATTCCCCGCTGCTCCGGTGCTCATTGGTCAGCGACTACAATCTGAGCCGCAGCCGATGGATGGCTGTGGACCCGGAGCTGAGACTATGAAAGCTGGTATTGTTGGACTCCCCAATGTGGGTAAATCGACCCTCTTCAACGCGTTGACCAACGCGGGCGCTCTAGCCGCCAACTATCCGTTTGCGACGATTGATCCCAACATCGGGGTCGTGCCGATCCCGGACCCTCGGCTCCATGTGATCCAAGAGCACATCAAAACGCAAAAAATCATCCCCGCGGCTCTCGAACTCGTCGACATCGCGGGTCTCGTCCGCGGCGCATCGACCGGTGAAGGCAAGGGCAACGCATTCCTCGGACACATCAAGGATGTCGATGCGATCATCCAGGTCGTCCGCTGCTTCGAAAAAGCTCCAGGCGGCGAGGACATCACCCATGTCGACGGCTCTGTCGATCCGCTCCGTGACATCGAGACCATCGAACTCGAACTCATCCTTGCGGATATCCAGACCCTCGAAAACGCGGCGTCCAAAGCAAAGCGGAACGCGAAAGGCGGCGACCGCGACGCGATCGCGCGCATGAAGGTCATCGACATGCTGATGCCGATACTCGAAGAACAGAAACCGGCGCGATCACTCGAACTCGCTGATCCGGACCTGGTCAAAGCGGTCAAAGGTCTGGCGCTGATCACCACCAAACCCATCCTCTATATCGCGAATGTCACCGACGACGATCCCAACGGCGAAGGCGAGCTTGCCCAGCGCGTCCGCGAACATGCGGCGTCGGTCGGCGCGGAGATGGTCCCGGTTTGCGCCCGGATCGAGTCGGAGTTGTCGGAACTCGACGAGGCGGACAAGATCGAGATGCTCGCGGATATGGGGATGGACGAGCCCGCGCTGGGGAAACTGGCGCGCGGCGCGTACAAGCTGCTGGGATACCAGTCGTACTACACCGCTGGGGAGAAGGAGGTCCGTGCGTGGACCATCCCGCACGGGTGTAAAGCCCCACAAGCTGCTGGTGTGATCCATACGGACTTTGAGCGTGGGTTCATCCGCGTGGAGTGCTACAGTGTGGATGACCTGGTCCAGTACAAGAGCGAGAAGGCGATCAAAGAAGCCGGCAAGCTCCGCATCGAGGGCAAGGGATATGTGATGCACGACGCGGATGTGTGCAACTTCTTGTTTAATGTCTGATTCAGACCGCTCGGGCGATTCAATTCTGCGTATATTCGCTCAGTCCGGATACCTATTCCGCCGATAACATACCTTACCGCAGACGAAACCACGGAGCTTCTTGAATGTCCCACTCCAAAGCACCTTCTTGGGATAAAATCGACCCCAAAGCTCCTGCACACGCGAAAATCGTCGCGACACTGGGTCCTGCTTCCGACTCTCCCGAGATGCTCGACAAGCTCATCGAACTGGGTGTATCGGTCTTCAGACTCAACTTCTCCCACGGCGACCTTTCAGACATGGATGTTCGGATCAAGAATGTTCGCGAAGCTTCCCAGCGTTCAGGTCGGTGCATCGCGATTCTCGGTGATCTCCAAGGCCCAAAGATGCGCGTCGGCAAAGTCCCCGACATCGACATCAAAGGCGGGATCGTCGTCAAGACCGGTGATTCTATTGTGTTCTCAAAGGATCAGGGGGAAGCCGCGATCATTGATGGCCGTGCGACATTCAGCGCGTCGTTCGATCCGTTGTACACCGATGTGCTCCCAGGACAGCGCGTGCTGATCAACGACGGCGCAATCCGGATGCTCGCGGTTGACAACAAACAAGGTGAATGGCTCAAATGCAAGGTCACCGTCGGTGGACGCATCACCAGCGCCAAAGGCATCAACCTCCCCGAATCCGACATCAGCGTTCCCGCGATCACTCCACGCGACTGGGAATGCGCCCGATGGGCCGTGGACAACGGCGTGGACTACCTCGCGCTGTCCTTCGTCCGCACCGCAGAAGAAGTATACGAACTGATCAGCAAACTCGAAGAATGGTGCACCCCGGACCTGCCGTGGGCTGAGCCCGAAATGTCGCTGCGGATCCCGGTGATCGTCAAGGTCGAGAAACCACAAGCGGTCGAGAATCTCGAAGCGATTATCGAAGCAACCGACGCGGTGATGGTCGCGCGTGGAGACCTCGGCGTGGAGATGGATGTCGCGAAAGTCCCTGTCATCCAGAAGTACATCCTCGAAAAATGCAACGAGCAGGGGAAGCCCTGCATTGTTGCGACGCAGATGCTCGAATCGATGATCGAGTCCCCAAGCCCGACCCGTGCCGAGGCATCCGATGTCGCCAACGCGGTCTTTGATGGTTGCGACGCGGTCATGCTCTCCGGTGAAACCGCCGTGGGCAAGTTCCCGGACATCACCGTCGAAACCATGCAGCGGATCATCAAGGTGACCGAAGCACGGATGGACGAGCTGGCGCACGGGCAAGGGACCCCAGCGGACCTCAAGGAATATCCATTCCGATCCGCGGCACTCGCGCGTGGTGTCTGGCACATGGCCGAGGAACTCGAAGCGAAAGCCGTCGTCGTCTGGTCTCAAGCCGGCGGGATGGCGCGGTACCTCTCACAGAACAACTTCCGCGTTCCCATCTTCGCGTACACATCGTCCCCAATCGGATCGCGCCGCATGGCGCTCTTCGGCGGGGTGACCCCGATCCTCACCGATCCACCAACCAAAGGCAGACTCCGCAACTGGACCGACGATGTCGAAGACATGCTTGTCGCACGCGAACTCGTCAGCGACGGTGATCCGGTCTTACTCGTTGCTGGGAAGCCGCTCGGTGCGATCCTCGCGCAGAGCACCGTCGCGATATTGCGTGTCGGTGATCCCGCATCCGGATTCCGCGTTGCGGATGATGCCGAGGTCCAGTCGTATTCACCGGTCCTGTGATTCGAACTTCAGGGTTGGCGGGCAAAAAGCCCGGAAACACTCTAAAAAAAGACTTGGGATAAGCCGCAAAACGGTTCTATAATAGTGCATCGGGACCTGGGCTCCCGCTGGGACGATTTTTGTCGTTCACCAGGACTTTCACCGCCCAAGATTGATACGAAGGACAATTGAAATGACCACCGCCCACACCGCCGATGGGACCCAGACCAGCAAGTCGCTGTCCGCTGATCCTTTGAACTTGATTGATGTCGACCATGTCCGCTTCTATGTTGGCAACGCGAAGCAAGCCGCGTATTTCTACGCGCACACCTTCGGCTTCCGCATCGACCAGATCGCGGACCTCACCACCGGTTCACGCGAAGAAGCGGATTACCTGCTCACCCAGGGCAACATCCGCATCCTCCTCACGACCCCGCTCAACAAAGACCACGAAGCCGCGGAAGAAATCAAGCTCTACGGCGACGGCATCAAAGATGTCTCACTCACCGTCGAAGACGCGACCGCCGCATACAACCGAGCAATCGAAAACGGCGGCAAGTCCGCACGCGAACCACGCACCATCGAAGATGACAAGGGCAGCGTCACCGTTGCGTCGATCCATACCTACGGCCGCGTGATCCACACCTTCATCTCCCGCACCGGTGAATACGCGCACGAGAATCTCCGCAAAGGTGGTCTCTTCATGCCGACCTTCAAGAAGTACGATTCACCCCTCAACGACTACAACGAGAAGCACCCCTGTGGTCTCATGTTCACCGACCACCTCGTCGGGAATGTCGAAGAAGGTAAGATGAACGAGTGGGTCAAGTGGTACGAGGATGTCCTCGAGTTCAAGATGTTCAAGCACTTCGACGATGCGGACATCTCCACCGAGTTCTCCGCGCTCATGTCCAAGGTGATGGCGAGCGGCAACAACCTGATCAAGATGCCGATCAACGAACCCGCCGACGGCGTGAAGAAGAGCCAGATCCTCGAATACCTCGAATGGCACAACATGATGCCGGGAGTCCAGCACCTCGCGTTCCGCACCGACGACGAACTCGCGACCGTCGCTGAGCTCCGCCGGCGCGGCGTGGACTTCCTCGATATGCCCGAGACCTACTACGAGAATGTCTGGAAACGCGTCAACGCGATGCTCCAAGAGCACGGCCACGATGTCGTCAAAGAAGACCACACCCGCGTCAAAGACCTCGGCGTCCTCGTCGACGCCGACGACGAGGGGTACCTGCTCCAACTCTTCACCAAGCCACTCCAGGACCGCCCGACTTTCTTCATCGAAATCATCTGCCGAAGAGGATCGCAGAGCTTCGGCAAGGGGAACTTCAAGGCGTTGTTCGAGAGCTTGGAACAAGAGCAGGAGCGGAGAGGGAATTTGTAAACGGAATTATTTTTTCATGCGAGCGTGCCCACGCTGATCGCATATCATGCATTTGCAAGTCCCTTTTGCACAGTAGTGGCGTAGTCCATGCATTCGATCTCCTTCGCGATCGAATAGGTTGTAAATTTTTAGCAAGTGTGATTCTTCAAGACTTCCCTTTTCAGAGCCCTTTAAAATATATCGCCTTAGAGAGTACGCGCATACATCTATTGCCTGGATAGCAAAAGAAGAAGAACTGTCAACAAAAAAAGGAGACTCTACAACATGTTTCATGTTTCCCCATGGATGGCCGTTTGACCGGAACTCACTGATTAGGCTGCGAAAAACCGATTCGTGTGATGGTTCGTTGTCCATTACTAATAGGCCATTTTCCTTGTTCCATTTTAATCGGTTTCGGCGTTTGAGAAAGCCATCGAAGCGAGACACAACTTGTGTGAAGTTGGATGCCCCAGCATCGGAGATGTTTTGAGTATTAAAGTAATGAGACTTGTTGCACACTTCGCCAAATAATTTTATCCCGCTATGAGAGCCGACTAAATCGAGTGTGTCCATATATAGATTGGATCGTTGTGTCTTAGTCAGATGGGTCCAGTGTTTTGTAGCTTTAAATTTCTTTTCTTTGTTTCTTCGTTTTTTAGGGCAACTAGTTTTTCGAAGCTTAATATCTCGTGCATTTTCTACGGAAACTCGTCTTGCGGTATAGTCCATTTGTTCAAAGTTTGGAATATTATCCTGTTCGGCTATGGTGCAATAAAAATCTTTTGCATGGATTTCAGGTGTTTCTCCAGGGAACGCATACTTCCGGCATAGACCAGCCATTCGTTTTTCAAAAGCATACCAAGCACCTTCGTGAATACAAAGGCCTACGGTTGCAAAGATATCTGACTCACTACTATTTGGAGAGTGTTTCGGTGTTCCAGATGCGTCAATGTAGAGTAAATACATGTAAAAATAAAAGAAGGCCCAAGTGTGGCGGTGAACCACTTCGATCCACTAGGGACCTCTTAAGCCATCTATAGTATCGTCTCAAATAATAAAATGTTCAAGAGCATTCAGTAAAATTATTTTAGAAATAGCATTTTTTGTCTAAAAAACGCCGTTTGGACAAAAATTTTACGAAAAGGGCAGGCCCTATGAACATCATCCAAAAAATCCGAGACACCGAGACCAAGCTCCGCGCGATCACCGATCCCATGAAGCGCCTCGATTCCTAGCGGATTCCGGATTATCCGGGGCCATCGCCCGGCCACGCCAATGAGAATGAAGAGAAAAGAAAAGGCCCGGGCCAGCATGTGTTGGTCCGGGCCTTTGGATTTTTGTGTCAACGCTGCGTTGTGGGATTAAGGGCAGCCTGTGGTAAACCCATTGAGGAAGGCGCTGACATCTAAGAAGTTGAACCCGCCATCGTCGTTGTAATCGACATTGTTGGACAGGAAGAACGAGACATCGAGGAAGTTCAGGCTCCCGTCGTTGTTCAGGTCCGCGTCTCCGCATGGAGCGGCGGGAACCACCAACGGCGTGTTGGGTTCGGTTTCATAGCCCCATCTGAGTGGTTTATAATTTGAACGCCCCATGCCGATGCTGACAAGCTCAATAAAGCCGTAATGAACCCCGTCGTCCAGTTCGACCGAGACGCCGACGATGAATGGGACATCGTTGGGGACTAACCAGTTCGTATCGTACCACACTGCTGGTTTCGTATGGTTTGTGGTGGGGAGCGGGTCAAAGTCATCGCCATCAACCACCTCGCCGGGTGCGTACAGGCGTGCGTCGGGAATAAACTGCGGCCCCCAATCCAATGGGCTGAACTCGTGAACTTCACCGAGCGCAATTTTGGTGCTCGCCGAGGATCTGATCCACACACCGTTAGGGATACTCCCGGTGGACTCATCGTTGTAGATGGTTACATAGGTCAAGAAGTTTGGCGGCGGAAGTTGGTTGTATGCATCGTGAAGAATGGAAAGTCTGTTCCCGGTGGCGCCCCAGTCATTCCAGGAGTAGAGACTGGGGTAGTCTGGGTTGTCATTGACAAAGACGGTGACTCCCCCGGTCGATGCTGATGCAAGACCACCGAATGCCGCCGCGACGATCAATAGTTTTCGATTCATATTCATTCTATTTCCTCCGGTTAAAAAATATTGGTATCACTTGTAGTATACATGAAATGCACAGTTCTGAAACCAATTTTTTCATATCAATGCCGCAATTGGGCATTTGGGGTAATTTTGAGAACAAGCGGCTGATAGCGGTTTGGAATGCCCAGAAAGCCGCTCCATCGGAGGGGATGCGTCGCAAGGACGGTCGTCCCGGGTGACCTATCATCATCTGAATGAACATCATCGAAAAAATCCGAGACACCGAAACGAAGCTCCGCGCGATCACCGATCCCATGAAGCAACTCGACTCCTGGCAGCTTCTCCAGCGGCTGCTCGGGCGCATGCCTGTGGATCAAGCGGAACTCGCTCGCGTCTGCAAGGAGCGCGACGCGGTTGGGCTTGATGACATGATCCGCCGTCTTGAAGACCCCGAAGCGTTCAAGACCAAGGAAGACCCCCTCCCGGAGTTCACGCAGGCGCAGATGAACGACGCGCTCCGCGCGTTCCGTCATCGGATCAAGTACAAGAAACTCGACGACGAGAGCCGTATTTCTCAGCGGAACCTGACTGGGGGCAAGCAGGCGCAGATCGACTCGATGCAGCCTCCCGGCGCGTCGGAGTTTGACCCGCTCATCTGGAAGGTCATGGTCAACAAAGGCATGCTCATCTACGACGGGCAAGGGTTCTACCACGAACCCCCGGCAAAGGGCAATCTCAAGCTCGAATAGACTCTTGGGAGGGGCGTTCTCCCCAGTCGGGATTGCGCTTCTATACTATCGTTGAACCAAACGATCGTGAACCCACCGAGCGGAATGCCGGCTGGATGACAAGGGGATGCTTCAAATGTCTATCAATACAGGTCTCATCGACACGACCGAGTTCGCTGATGACGGCGCGGTTGTTCGTGTGACGGCTCACAAAATCCACGAACACGAATCGACCCGGCTCATCGAAGAGTTCAAAGCGTTCCTCGCCACCAGCGGCAAGAGCCGAATCGTCATGGACTACACCGAGGTGGAGTTCGTCTCCAGTGCCGGTCTTGGTGCGATGATCACCACCTCCCGTGTCGCCGTCGAAGGCGGCGGGAAGATGGTCCTCACCGGGATCAATGAGAATGTGCTCCAGGTGATGAAGCTCACCAAGCTCGACCGATTGCTCAAAATAGAAAAGACCCTCGCGAAAGCGCAGAAGGTCGTTCTTAAGTAATCAGGTTGTTTGCCCTGCTATTGGGCTTAGTCGCGTGACTGCAGCTTGGACAGCAAGCGGAGCAGCTCGATGTAGAGCCAGACGATGGTGACCATCAGTCCCCACGCGCCGACCCATTCCATGTACTTCGGGGCGCCCGCTTTGACATTCGCTTCGATGTACTGGAAATCCAGCAGCAAGAACAGCGACGCGAGCGCGACGCAGAACCCGGTGAATCCGATCCCCTTCGCGCCGGTGTCCGCGAATCCGTTCCAGATCCCAACGCCGAACATCTGGAGCAGGTAGAGCAATCCGACATAGATCGCAAGACCGATCCCTGCGGTGATGATGATCTTCTGGACCAATGCGCCAACGCGGAGAATCCCGGTCGCGTATCCGACGAGCATCCCAGCGGTGACCCCAAAGGTCGCGAGGACCGCTTGGAGGATGAGCGTCTGCATCGAGTTGCTGACGGTTGGGTCCGCGCTCTGTCCAAGGAACTGCATCGGGATGATGTAGCTCGCGGCACCGACAAACACGCCTTCAAGCACGGCATGGATCGGACCAAGGAATCGTGCGGTTTTGGGTTTGGAGTAGATGATAAAGGACGCGATCAATCCGAAGATGAGCGATCCGATGATCAAGGGATAGATGTACTTGGTAATCGCGCCGCCGTTGACCATCTGCTGCCATGTGTACACGCCGACACCTGCGACGATCGAGAGCAGGATCGCGGTCGCGGTGACGGTGCCACCGATGGTCATGGTGCTCGATTCGCTCTTGGCGATCTGGTCCATGCCGAACTTCGAGTCCGGCTGGTCGAACGCCCCGAAGGCTGGGTTGCGAGATTTAAGTGCGGTCATATGGGTTTCTCCGTTGGGAGGTGGTTTCTGAATCTGATCTACCTTATTAGGGATCGGCTATTGGTCATTTTAGACTGTATGAATGATCCAAGGTACGACCCTCAATACGATCCGTAATCAGCTTTTGTTCGCTCTGGGAGCGTCAAAGTCGGGATTGCACGCGAGCACAAGCACCCTGAGCGTTTCCGCGATCGACCATGCTTGTGCCGGACATCCATCGGGATGGAAATGTCCCGATTCGTTCGGCTCTGCGTCGTAAATCTCGTGGATCTGTCCGACGCTGTCGATGGTCATGCGGGAGGCGAGTTCGGTGAGCCGTTGGATGGTGGTGGTGCGGGAGACATCGTCGAATCCACGCGTCCGCATCAGCGCCTCGCATGCGGGACCAAGCATCCAAGGCCAGACCGTCCCGTTGTGGTACGCCGCGTCGCGGTCCATCAGCGTCCCGGTGTAGTGGGGGCGATACTGCGGATCGCTCGGTGCCAGTGTCCGCAGACCAACCGGGGTGATGAGCGAATCCCAGATCGCGCGAACCGAATCGTCCCGGATCGCGATCGGGAGCTGCACCGCTGGGAGCGAGACTGCGAACACTTGGTTGGGGCGCAGCTCGGCCGAAGGTTCCCAGTGCAGCGCGCGTGTGTGGTTCATCGGGATTAGGCAATCCACAAGACCCCGCGATGGTCCGGATGCCATGAGTGCTTGGAGCGATGATTGTGCAAGGTCCGCTTGATCGAGCAGCGGGGCGGCGCGGCTTGGATCAATCAATCCAGCATACGAACGCAGTGCGTTGATCCAGAGCGCTTGGATCTCGATCGGTTTGCCATGACGCGGCGTGAAGGTGACCCCATTCCGCTGCGCATCCATCCAAGTAAGCTGCGTGTCCTCGCTCCCCGCGACGACGAGCCCATCGGCGGGATCAACACGGATGTTGTGGATCGTGCCAGCTGAGTACGCGCGGATGATGTCGGCGCACGCATCGTCAAGCTCTGATGGGAGCGGCTTTCCCGTCGCATTGCACCACTGGGCGCACGCATGAATAAACCAGAGCGACGCATCAACGGTGTTGAAGTGTGCCGGTCCCGCGTGGTCATCGAAGCGGTTGGGGATCAATCCATGCTCGCGAGCGGCCGCGAAGGTGTTGAGGGTGTTGAGTGCTTCGTCATGCCGACCGGTAACGAGCAGCAGCCCCGGAAGTGCGATCATCGTGTCGCGTCCCCAGTCGCTGAACCAGGGGTATCCCGCGATGATCGAGGTTGATTCGTGAGCATTGATCTCGCGATCCACCACATACGCATCCGCCGCGGCTGCGAGCCGAGCGATGGTCTCGCGTGTTTGCGGATCGGTCGGATTCCCCGCTGCATTGAGCGCGTGATCGATGGATGAAGCGATCCTGGACGCTTTGCGTCCGCTGAGCGTGTTCCAATCCACAGTCCCGATCGGTCCATCACTCAGCTCGATCTGAATGGTTTGGGTGATCCCCTTCCGGATCTCCGCCCTCCATTGTCCCGGCGAGTACAGGTCTTCCGTATCGGGTTGTCCACGCAGCGTTTCATGATCCAGACGAATCCCGGCGTACATCGTTTTCCGATCGTGCCAATCAATATGCAATCCACGCAGATTCACTGAAAGCGAGTCCCGCTCGACGCGGACGCCTTGGATCGCGGGTTCTTCGAGAGCCGAGCATGTAAAGTCATCAAGCGTCGCGCTTCCCGGATGGTTGAGTTCATGGAAGTCCCGCATCGACAGCAGCGGGGTGAGTTCAATGGACGCATCCACCGGCGACTGGATTTCGTAACTCAACACACACGCGTTGACCCGATCCCCAGTCGAGAGCGTCTTGCGGATCGAGATCGCGCCCAGCTGGGTCGGGATGTGGTAGGTCCACGAACAGTGAGCATCCGACCGCTCGAACCCAACAAGTCCGGGCATGGTTGCTGGAGGGGAGGCATCGTCTGAGAACCGGAACCGGGTCAACCGGACCGCGAGCTGCGGTGTGCAGCAGTGTTCTTGACTGATCCGGACGCATTCGTCCATCGCGGAAACCAGATTTGCGCGCTGGACCGGTGGGGATTGGCTCGCGATGAGGAGGCCGTGGTATCTCCTGCGAGGGGTCGCGTCGATGGATCCCATCGCGAAGGACCCGTTGCCCATCGTCTGCACCCACTCAGCATCCGCATCGAATCCAGCTCTCGACCCGGGATCGCTCGGCTCCCACGAAAGCGGTGCCAGCGGAGCGCGAGATTCAGATTGATCTGGTTTTGTCATACTCTTCACCCCAAAAGCGTAGACAAGCGACCACCACCCTGCGATACTCTCTCATGGAGCACCCCCAAAAACAACCATTCGGCGTCAATCCCAAGGCCAATTCCAAAGTCGACCCCAAGATCGTCATGGAAGGCATCACCTTCGATGATGTCCTGCTCATCCCCCAAGCATCCAGCGTGATGCCGGGAGATGCGATCACCTCCACGCGATTGACCAAATCCATCCAGATCAACACCCCCCTTGTGTCCGCGCCGATGGACACCGTCACCGAATCCGCGCTCGCGATCGCGCTGGCGCAAGAAGGCGGCATCGGGATCATCCACAAAAACCTCTCCATCGAAGACCAAGCACGCGAGGTCGCGACCGTCAAACGCTCTGCGAACGGCGTGATCACCGATCCCATCACGCTCGGGCCAACCGATACCGTTGCCAAAGCGATCGAGCTGATGCACGCGCACAATGTCTCCGGATTCCCGATCACAGAAGAC
>Ga0209345_10005856_pt1 | contig 11270 bp, 6 predicted proteins | sample Cruoilmetagenom7_FD_187294 | JGI IMG/M metagenome (GOLD analysis project Ga0209345, IMG submission 187294) | Oil polluted marine microbial communities from Coal Oil Point, Santa Barbara, California, USA - Sample 7 (SPAdes) (version 2) | ecosystem: Environmental > Aquatic > Marine > Oil seeps ...
ACATAACTCGTTCGAAAAAGAATAAAAGCAAATCATGGCAGAAAATTCAAACGCTTTAATAGAAATTCAAAATGTCGTCAAGACTTATATGACAGGGAGTGAGCCATTTAACGCACTCAACAATATTAACCTCGAAATCCATCAGGGAGAATTTTTAGGAATAACCGGAAAATCAGGTGCTGGAAAGACAACACTGCTCAACATGATCTCCGGGATAAGTGATTTAACATCTGGAGAAATCATTCATTTTAATGGAGAAAACGGAACTTCAGGTCAGGGCACAGCACTTAGCTCCCTTACAGAAGACAAACTTGCTATTTGGAGAGGTAACAATCTTGGAATCGTTTATCAATCATTTGAGTTGATGCCTTCCCTCAATCTGATTGAAAATGTCATGCTTCCTCCTGATTTTTTAGGGAGATATCACCCCGAGATCACTAAAACTAGAGCTCTCGAATTACTGGAACAAGTTGATATTATCGATCACGCCTACAAAATACCCGCCCATATCTCCGGGGGGCAGAAACAACGGGTAGCAATCGCCAGAGCGCTGGTCAATGACCCACCGGTTATCATCGCCGATGAACCCACCGGCAACCTTGATACTGTGACCGCAGAAACCATCTTTAAGATCTTTGAAAGCTTGGTAGGAAAGGGCAAAACCATTGTAATGGTGACACATGACGAAAGCCTGTCGGCAAGGTTTACACGACGACTGCATATCATTGATGGTGAAATTGGGGATCCAGAAAAAATCAAGAAAAATTCACCCTCCCAGCAGACAAAGAAACGTTTTACCGGGATAGATTTGCCGCTCACTAATAAAAATGAAAGTAAGAATGGCGATCATAAGAACCAACAAAATGGCAACCAGCCAGCCATCATCCTTAAAGGAGTAGACAAAGTATATGAAAACGCGGCAGGAAAATTTGTCGCTCTAAAGAATATCAATTTAGCCCTGGATTATGGTCAATTCATATCCATCGTCGGAAAATCTGGCTGTGGAAAATCAACCCTGCTAAATATGATCACCGGGATCGATTTTCCCACAGCGGGCGATGTTTCCATTGGTAAAGAACGTATTTATGAAATGAGCGAAAGTGAGCGAGCACTCTGGAGGGGGAAAAATATCGGAGTGGTATTCCAATTCTTCCAGTTATTACCTACTTTATCTTTGCTTGAAAATACCATGCTTCCGATGGATTTCTGCAATATCTATTCGTTTGCTGAACGACCAAAAAGAGCCTTGAATTTGTTAAAAATGGTCGGTTTGGAAGATCAAGCCCATAAACTCCCTTCAGCAGTATCCAGTGGTCAGCAGCAATGCGCTGCCATCGCCAGGGCTTTAGCTACAAATCCTGCAATTATCCTTGCTGATGAACCAACAGGTAATCTGGATTCAAAATCTGCAGAAACTGTCCTTAACCTGTTTGAAGATCTGGCAGCACAAGGAAAAACTATTCTGATCGTTACCCATGATCCATCGATAACCAGGCGTACTGATCAAACCATAATCCTTTCTGATGGGGAGATCATCGACCAAACCATCGCCCGGGCTTTACCTTATCTATCTCATCCCCAGATGATGAGTGCCACCAGGAATTCAGAAAGAAGGATCTATCAACCCGGGGAAATAATCATTCAAGAGTCAATCCCCGTAGTCAATTTCTTTATGATTGTTTCTGGTGAGGTTGAAGTTGTTCTGAATCCAGATCAACACAACGAAATGGTCCTGACCACACTCGGAGAAGGGAAATATTTTGGGGAAATTGGCCTCACCAAAGGGACCAATGCAACCGCTAGTGTTCGGGCATCAACAGCTGACACAGAAGTTGCCGTATTGCCAAAAGATATATTCACAAACCTGATCGCCGAGTCCAGGTCAACCAGAGAACTCATTTCCGAGATAGCAGATAACAGGTTGGCTGAGACAACCCAGATGAGGGGGAGCAAAGAATGACCGGCGAGATCAAACCTAATCTACTGCCACCGCGATGGAGAAAAATCTTCTCTGACCTTTGGGTCGATAAGAATCGGACTGGTCTAGTTGTCGCCTCGATCGCTGTTGGAGTTTTTGCAATAGGCATGATCGTAACAGCCTATATGATCCTGAAAGATGATATCAATACCAGTTTCGCATCTACCAATCCAGCAAATATCGAGATCTGGACCAACCCCTTTGATGATAATTTAATCCGTGTTCTGGAAGAAGTACCCGGTGTTGAGCATGTTGAAAGCCGTTACTTAATGACTGTTCGCACCAGGAGAGGAACTGAGAATTGGCAAAGTCTAAGACTAAATAGTATTGATGTTTTTAACAAAGAATATATCAATCAACTTGAAATTATTGATGGCACCAATACTCCCGGGAGGGATGAGGTAATCGTCAGTCAGAATTTCCTTAATTACACCGGATATCAAGTTAATGACATCATAGAAATAAAACTGACCAATGGCAATTTTCAAGAATTAAAAGTGGTCGGATTGGTCATTGATCAAACTACCGCAGAACCAGATCCCGGTATAGTACCTAATGGATATGTTTCCATAGATACCATCAGGTCATTTGGACTAGGGGAATACAAGAACCACCTGTTAATCACAGTGGAAGGTGCTGGCGGAAATGAAGAACTGATATCATCGGTAGCTGACGAGATTGAGGATACATTCGAGAAGAATCAGCTGGATATCTATCGGATTGAAGAGGCTCTGGCAACTGAGCACCCAATGTCAAGCATCCTGCTGGCTGTAATTGGCATCCTTGGTGTCCTGGGTGGATTGATCACAATATTAAGCAGCTCCCTGATCATCAATATGCTCAATGCCCTGTTAACCCAACAGCTTCGTCAAATTGGCGTAATGAAACTTGTAGGAGGCAGGAGCATTCAGATCTTAGGCATGTATTTGACCTTGATCTCTGCCTATAGCATGATCGCTCTGATCATATCTGTACCATTGGGAACTATTGCCGGCAACGCCCTGGCAAAATATATCGCCTATATGCTAGGAGCAAATATAAGTGGCGAAAAAATAGTACCTGTTGCCATAGTCATCCAGGCATTGATCGCGTTTATCGTTCCCCTTGGGGCTGGTTATTTTCCCGTCAATCGCGGGGCAAGAATTAATGTACGCAGAGCAATCAGCAATTATCGACCCAACATACAAACCAAAAAAAGAAATCTGCTCAATCAGTCTGGACAATGGCTTCAGTGGATATCTCGCCCGGTTCTGTTATCTTTCAGGAATACCTTCCGCCAAAAAAGAAGATTAGTATTGACAATCTTCACCCTTACCGTCGCGGGAGCTGTTTTTATTGGAGTATTTAACGTCCGTTCCTCGATGAACAACATGGTTGCTCAATTGCTGCAGCATTTTATGGGTGATGTATCTCTTAATTTCAGTCAGCCATATAAAGTCAACCGAGTAGAAGGTTTATTAAAATCCTCAATTCCGGAAATAGAAACTGTGGAAGGATGGAGTGGAGCTTTAACAGAAATTTGGGATGAAGATGATAACCGGGTTACCGGGCTGACGATTTCAGCACCTTCCGAAGACTCCCAAATAGAGGTCCCGGATATTTTAGATGGACGCTGGCTGCTGCCTTCTGACCGAGAATCAATAGTAATCTCAGACTCGATATACAGCATACTTCCTGACCTCAGAGTTGGAGACATGCTAATTATTAAAATCCCTGGAAATCTTGAAGAATCCTGGGAGGTGATAGGAATTTTCCGGTTTATTGATATGTTGGGGGACCCGTTAGCTTATGCTAACTTTGACACCATAAGTGAGAAGGTAAAGCTGCCCGGAAAAGCTACCACTTTCCGGATTATTACTGAAACTCACAAAAATTCTGACCAGGAGATGATTGCTCAGCAAATTGATCAGTTCCTGGAGGACAGGGATTTTGAGGTGCAAAGTGTAGAAACCGGTACTAGTGAACAGGAATCCGCATCTTCTGGCATAAATATATTGATCGTTTTCTTATTGATCATGGCTTTGTTGATTGCAGTTGTGGGGAGCATGGGTCTAACAGGGACGATGAGCATCAATGTTCTTGAACGCACCCGGGAAATTGGAGTGATGAGAACTATTGGTGCAGTTGATAATGTGATTATGCAATCCGTGATCATAGAAGGGTTGGTAATAGGGATCATCACTTGGATTCTGGCAATTGGCCTTTCCTTCCCGATCAGTGATGTCCTGCTGGACATCATCGGAGAAACCATCACAGGGTCGACTGTAGTCCTTCAATTTAATATATATGGAGTTTTATTCTGGCTGGGTATTGTGATCATTCTGTCAATACTATCCAGCATCCTTCCAGCCCGAAATGCTGCCAGACTGACAATCAATGAGGTTCTGGCATATGAATAGACTTTTTTTACATCAGCCACCCGATTAATAAGCTGACTCCCCCTGAAAAAAACATAATCAACATAAACGAGTAACTTTGGGCAAAATCCATCAAATTCTGTTGGGTTCTTTCCAAGCTGCTTTCTTTTGTTGTGCTCATGCTGTACTGGTATTCAAAACTGCGTATTGCTTCCCAATTCCCCCGGATTCCCAGAAAACCAATCCCAAATTGAAGAATCCCTGCAACTTGAATAGCATTCTTGAACTCTTCAGGGGTTTGCCATCCTGACCAAAAACCGATCATTGCCACAATGATAACAACTACCAGCTCAACCACCAAAGTTATGCCGATCACCTTCAACAGCAACCGGGTTGTTTTCTGGAGTTTCATTGAACTTCTTCCTTTTTACCCGTAATAGACCTTTTTTTGCGTAAATAGAAAATCAACTATCTAATTATGACTGATAATCCAAGTTCAGAAAAGGGGTATTATTATAGCATTCGGATTCTTTTGATTAAAAACCTTACGAATTTCCTGTTTGTAAAAACAATCTTATGAATATAACCCATCCATTTACAAAAAAACCCCACCGAACCCTGGTCGGTTTATCAATCCCGGTGCTTTTATCTCTAACAGCTGAGCCGATCACCGCCTTGGTAGATACTGCCTTCATCTCGTCCCTGGGAGTGGTCCCCCTGGCCGCTTTGGGAGTCGGCACCACTGCACTCTCCAGCTTGTTCTGGATGTTTAATTTCCTGGGAATTGGCACTCAGACCGAAGTTGCCCAACATTATGGAAAAGGGGAAAGTGAAGGAACCGGGAAGATCCTAAGCCTGGCAGTACTGCTCTCAGCTGCTTTTGGGATATTGCTTATTCTGATTATCGGATCATCTTCAAACTGGGTAGCAAACCTTCTGGGCGCATCAGGTGCCGTACAGGAGAACGCCGTGCGCTATATGCAGATCCGCCTATTCGGTGCACCAGCAGTGCTGATAACCCTGGCGATCTTTGGTGCATTAAGGGGTTTACAGGATATGCGGACCCCATTGTGGATAGCGTTAGGTGTGAATGTCCTTAATCTTTTGCTTGACTGGCTCTTAATTTTTGGCAATGGTCCTTTCCCTGCCATGGGTGTGGGCGGCTCAGCCCTGGCCAGCACGATCAGTCAATGGCTGGGAGCGTTGGGGGGATTGATCCTGGTTGCCCGGAAAATCGGTTTAACAACCAAATTTAATCTCCAGGACGCAAAAAATATCCTCCAGGTTGGGGGAGATATGTTTGTACGAACCGGTATCCTCAATATATTCCTGGCCTACACTACCCGGGTAGCAAATAACCTGGGAGCCAATACAGGCGCTGCCCATCAGGTCATCCGCCAGGTGTGGGTGTTTACAGCCCTGTTCCTGGATGCCTACGCTTCAACAGTGCAATCATTGGTGGGTTTCTTTATCGGAAAAGGGTCCATCTCCTGGGCCAAGCGGGTTATCCGGGTGGCTACCAGCTGGAGTATTGGCACCGGCATCTTCCTGGGATTGTTAATGTGGATAGGCCGGGAGATCGTCATTCAACTCTTGGTACCTGCTGCCTCGATCACAGTATTCCTATCAGCCTGGCTGATATCTTCTCTAAGTCAGCCTATAAATTCAATTTCTTTTTTAACCGACGGCGCGCTGTGGGGTATCGGAGATTTTCGATATTTGCGCAATGCCATGCTGATCGCATCCGGGATTGGAATAATTTGCATGTGGTTATTGGAAAATGGAAGCAATCCAAAATTGGTCTGGGTCTGGGGATTAATCACGATCTGGAACGGGCTACGGGCTTTGTTCGGCTGGATCCGGATCTGGCCCGGGATCGGGAAGAGTGTATTTCGAACCCAAGAGATCTAGATCATTCTCAAATATTCCTTTCCTTTAAAAAAACCGCTCAATCATGTGAATTGAGCGGTTTTTGTTCTTAATGGAGAATAATTATTGATCATTTATTTCAGCTACATCAAACTGGCTGTTATACAGTTCGGCATAAAAACCATCTTGTCTTAATAAGTCCTCATGTTTTCCTTGTTCCACGATATCGCCTTCGTTCATCACCAGTATCCTATCTGCATTGCGGATGGTGGATAGCCGGTGAGCGATGATAAAACTGGTTCGATCCTTCATCAGATTATCCATGGCCTTCTGGATCATGACTTCAGTCCTGGTATCCACAGAACTCGTGGCTTCATCCAGGATCAACATACTTGGATCAGTTACTATTGCCCGGGCAATAGTAAGCAGCTGTTTCTGACCTTGAGAGATGTTGGAAGCTTCTTCATTCAAAACCATATCATAACCTTCCGACAAGGTTCGAACAAAGTGATCCACGTGAGCTGCCTTGGCTGCCTGGATAACCTCTTCATCTGTTGCACCAGGACGACCATAACGTATATTTTCCATGATGGTATCGTTATACAACCAGGTATCCTGCAGCACCATGCCGAACATGCAGCGCAGATCTTCCCGTTTATAGTCCTTGATGTTGTGCCCATCTACCAGGATCGCCCCCTGATTTAGGTCGTAAAAACGCATCAATAACTTGACCATGGTAGTTTTTCCAGCACCAGTTGGTCCAACCAGAGCAATCTTTTGTCCCGGTTTTACATCAGCAGAAAAATCATTAATTACTATATCCTCCGGATCATAACCAAATTGAACATCCTGGAAAACGACATGCCCCTTGATATCCTCAGGCTGAACCGGTTTCTCCACCTCAGGTATTTCCTCTTCTTCATCCAGGAACTCAAAGACCCGTTCCGCAGCAGCCGCAGTCTGCTGCAGCACATTGGATATATTCGCAATCTGAGTTATGGGTTGGGTAAATGATCCTACATACTGGATAAATGCCTGGATATCACCTACTGTTATCACTTTTTGGACTGCCAGGTATCCACCCAGTATTGATATCCCGACATAACCAAGATTTCCAACAAACCTCATTATCGGCATCATTAACCCCGAGAGGAATTGTGATTTCCAAGCCGAATCGTACAAAGTATCGTTAAACCCATCAAAAACCTTAACACTCTCAGCTTCCCCGTTAAAGGCTTTCATCACTATGTGACCACCAAACATTTCCTCCACATGTCCATTGACATGTCCCAAGAATTCTTGTTGTTGTTTAAAATACTTCTGGGATTGGCGCACGATCAGGAGAACTACACCCGTTGATAAAGGAATGATTAACAATGCTACCAATGTCATCAACCAGCTAATGGTAAACATCATGATCAACACACCCACAACAGACACAACTGAAGTGATGATCTGAGAAAGGCTTTGATTCAAAGTTTGATTGACAGTGTCGATGTCATTTGTCACGCGGGAGAGTACTTCACCCTGGCTGGTACTGTCAAAGTACTTAAAGGGCATCCGGTTAATTTTGGCTGCAATATCCTTGCGGAAACGGTAAGTTATATCTACGGTTATACCGGACATAATCCAACCCTGGATATAACTGAATAAAGATGAAGCTAAATATAGGCCTAAGGTTATCAGGATAATCCTACCTATATAGTCAAAATCAATTCCAGAGCCAGTTCCAGAGATCATGGACATGACTCCTTCAAATAGCCTGGTTGTTGCCTGACCCAATATCTTAGGGCCAGCAATACTGAAAACTGTGGAGGCAACTGCAAAAAGCATGACGACCACAATGGTAATTCTATAGGAACCAAGGTAGTCAACCAGTTTGATCATGGTGCCTTTAAAATCCCTTGCTTTATCACCTTTCATCATCGACATGTGCCCACCCGGACCTTGTCCTCCGGGGCCGCGCATAGGACCTCCTGATCCTTTGTGACCAGGTCTTTTTGATTTATTTCGGTCACTCATGCCAATTCCTCCTCACTCAACTGCGAAGACGCAATTTCCTGATAGGTTTCGCAATCTCCCATCAATTCCTGGTGTTTCCCTTTCCCAACTATTCGACCTTCATCCAGCACGATGATTTGATCAGCATTCTTGACTGTCGCTACCCTCTGGGTAACGATCAGGACAGCACTGTCACCGGTTTTCTTTTTTAGCTCTCTCCTTAATGTGGAATCTGTTTTAAAATCCAAAGCCGAAAAACTATCGTCAAAGATATAAATAGGTGGCTTTTTAACCAGAGCCCTGGCGATTGCCAGACGTTGTCTCTGTCCTCCAGAAACGTTTGTACCACCCTGGGATATTTCTGAGTCCAAACCTTCTTCACTTGAATAAATGAACTCACTCGCCTGGGCGATATCAGCAGATTCCTTAAGTACTTTCTCAGTGGCATCTTTGTCAGCATAAAGCAAATTGCTTTTGATCGTACCTGAGAATAAAGTCCCTTCTTGAGGCACAAATCCGATTTGGTCACGCAAATCACTCTGGTTTACGTTTCGAATATCAATTCCATCAAGTAGGATACTTCCTTCAGTAACATCATAAAAACGAGGGATCAAGTTGATTACAGTTGATTTTCCGCAGCCGGTTGACCCGATAAACGCAGTGGTCTGTCCCGGTCTGGCAGTAAAGTTAATATCCTGAATGACATCATCCTCTGCATCCGGATAACGAAAGGATACGTTATTAAACTCAATTTTCCCTTTAACTGGTTCCAGAAATTGATTGGGGGATTCAGGATCGCGAATGACCAGGTCGGTCTCCAGCACATCCGCTATACGATCACCTGAAACCGCTGCCCGGGGTAAAAATATAAACATCATTGACATCATAAGGAAAGCCATCACGATCTGCATGGCATACTGCATAAAGGCCATCATGTCCCCAACCTGAATAGCTGCCTGTGCTACCTGGTGAGAACCAACCCATATGATTCCCAGCGAAAGACCATTCATGATCAGCATCATCAAAGGCATTATCGTTACCATCACCCGGGCAACAAATAAGCTGGTATCGGTCAGATCCCTATTGGCAATATCGAAGCGTTCCTCTTCATCATCCTCTCGATTAAAAGCCCTGATAACCATCATGCCAGAAAGATTTTCGCGTGTTACTAGGTTCAGTCGGTCAATTAGATCCTGCATTATCTTAAATTTTGGTACAGCAATGAAAAATACAATGATTATCAATCCAATCAGGACAATCACAGCCACTGCGATAAGCCACCACATATTTGCACTTTTTCCAATTGCCCGGATGATTCCTCCGATCCCGAGAATAGGCGCAAAGAGGACCATTCGCATTATCATGAAGATCACATGCTGCACCTGTGTGATATCGTTTGTTGAGCGGGTAATCAGGGAAGCGGTCGAAAATTTGTTAAATTCCGCGCTGGAAAAATTTTCCACTTTTTTGAAAACATCTTTGCGGATATCCCGAGCCGCGCCAGCAGCCACCCGGGATGCCAAATAACCAACAACGATAGTACTGATTCCTCCGATCAGGGAGATCAACAGCATCGTTCCGCCAATCCTTAATATATAGTTCTGCTGAATTACTGCTGAGTCCATACCCAGCGCTTCATACTCTGTTTTTACCGCTCCCACAGCCATCTGGGTAATCATACTCTCACCCAGAGAGGCAAACATCCCATTCATTTTATTGAACAGCTCAGCCCGTTGAGTTTCCGGCATCTTACTTAAAGCCTGGAATACATCCATACCTTCCGGGACCATGGAAGGATCAAAATCAATCCCCATATCTATTGGTGGAGTCCGGGAGGGATCTTCCACCATTTGAGTAATTCCAGATACTACAACCCAGGCTTTGCTCAATATGGAGTTTAGATCATTGAGGGTTGATTTATCCAAATCATTAATGACATAAATGTTTTCATTTTCAAGGACAGGATATTCTGCGAGATATTCTTCAGCATTCATTGAGCCAGATTCGATTAAAGAGTAAGAATCGAGGACCTGGTCAGTTTCTTTCTCATCCAGAAACAAAAGTAGCTTCTCAAGTTCAGTCTGCCGGATAGCTGCTGGGACTGCGTTTTCCACTCCATTCTGCTGGATGCCATTGTTCACAATCCTGGATAGATAATCCGGCAAAGCCAAATTCGCATTGGCCTGGACAAACAGGAACGAGAACGACAGGATAATCAATAAGGTATAAGGTTTTAAGTATTTAATTAATCGTCGCATAATGATCGAATGCCTCCAGCTGGATTACCCCCTTTAACTTCAGAAAGGTTCTTAACTCCAATTCTATTATACAAATATCAACAATATATTAACTCAGGAATAGAATTTATCTATCTCTTCCCGTTTCCCGATGATGGCATGAACGCACTCCAACTCCAGTGGGATTTTGATCTCCATGTAAGATGGGTATTATAGCAGGGTTGGCTCACCCTGAAGATTCACTTTTTTTACAATACAAGTCTCCTCAGCACAATTGATGAAATACAATATATATATATATCCAGGATAAAAAATATGATCATCCCAATTGATATTACCAAGAAGAAAGAGTTAAAAGAGTTCATTCAATTTCCATTTCAGCTCTATAAAAATTGTCCCCAGTGGGTCCCACCCCTGATCAGCAGCGCTTACGACGATTTCAATCCTGAAAAACATCCTTTTTTTCAGCATGCTGAGCTCCAGCTCTTTCTAGCAAAAAAAGATCAAAAAACCATCGGACGTATCGCGGTGATGGACAACAAACACTTTAATGATCACGTGGGTGATTCAACTGCCTTTTTTGGTTTTTTTGATGCCATAGAAGACTGCAAGATTTCAAGGGCTTTATTTGATGCCGCTTTTATATGGTCTCGAGACAGAGGATTAACCCATATGATCGGTCCCAGGGGATTGATCAGCACAGATAATACAGGTGTTTTAGTTGATGGGTTTGAACACCGGGCAGCAATGGGGCTTCCCTATAATTACCCTTACTACGACCGCTTGATAAAAGAAGCCGGTTTTAAGAAGGATACCGACCACCTCTCA
>Ga0209345_10005857_pt1 | contig 11260 bp, 13 predicted proteins | sample Cruoilmetagenom7_FD_187294 | JGI IMG/M metagenome (GOLD analysis project Ga0209345, IMG submission 187294) | Oil polluted marine microbial communities from Coal Oil Point, Santa Barbara, California, USA - Sample 7 (SPAdes) (version 2) | ecosystem: Environmental > Aquatic > Marine > Oil seeps ...
GCCTACGCCGCGCGACAAACGGGTCACCGAGCCTGCCAAGAAATTGCGGGGGAAAGCCTTTTCCGTCATCCAGTATCCGCACTGTGATGTTTGCATCCGTCCAACGTGCTTCGATCCAAACAGTGCTCTCGGCGAAGTCCACAGCGTTTTGAACCAGATTTCGAAGGCCGTGAATGATCTCTGGCATCCTCAGGATTGCAGGTTGCGCGCTATCATTACCATCACTGCTTTCTAGGCTGATAAACACATCCTTTCCGCGGTCCATATGCGGTTCTGCGGCGCTTTCTATGACAGTGGCCAGCGGTGCCTGACGCATATGAAGATCATCTTTGCCGGCGCGGCCCATATCGCGCAAAATATCGCGGCAGCGGTTTGTCTGTTGCACGATCAACTCGGCATCTTCCTGTAAGTCTGGCTGATCCCGTAGCTCATTCACCAACTCCGCGCTGGCCAGTTTGATGGTGGCCAAAGGCGTACCTAGCTCATGCGCTGCTGCGGCCACCACTCCGCCCAAATCCGTCAACTTCTGTTCGCGAGCAAGCGCCATTTGCGTCGCGGCCAGTGCATCGGACATCAAATGGATTTCAGATGTTACGCGGCGTGAGTAGGCTGAGGTAAAAATGACGGCGATGATCAGGGCAATCCACTGGCCAAAGACGAACAACTGCGGAATCTGCAAAATGGCACCCTCAAGTGTTTGTAGGGGCAAATGGTAAAAGGCCAATACCGTCACGCTGATGATCGCAACAGCGCAGAGCACAATCGTAGAACGCATGCTAAGGGCCGTCGCCGAGATCGTGACAGGGCCCAGAAGCAACAGAGTGAACGGATTGTTAAGCCCACCTGTGAGAAACAAAAGGATGCTTAGTTGCAGCAGATCGAAAATAATCATTGCCATGTTTTGCCGCTCTGACAGGCGTTTGTTTTCAGGAAAGACAAAACCGGCAACTAGATTACCGATGACCGAAACGCTGATCGCGAAATAGCACCATCCCAATTCCAGCTGTAGACCGAACAGCATCGGCGTGATCGTCACCGCGATGAACTGGCCCGCAATCGCCACCCAACGCAGCAGAATCATCGTGCGCAAGCGAATCCAGTTTGCTCTTTTGCGCTCTCCCAGAGGGCGTATCGTTGGCTGCGTCATCTGCGCGCTCCACTCATTTGTGACTTGCATTGCTTGGGACCTAGCGTAGGTCTGACGCAAATCACCATCAAGGGCGCGTGAGGTCTTGCGCGCAAAGGAGTTCAAGATGATCCGTATCGCTGCAATCGTTGCCGTCATTGTCGCAGGTGTGGGCCTGTTATCCATGTTCTTTTTTGCAGACAAAGGAGGCGAGGGTAAATTCGCCGAGTGCGGTTCAGGCGCTGTTGCAGGTGATTTGGGTGGGCCATTCACATTGGTCAATGGTGCAGGTGAAACCGTGACAAGCGATGAGGTCATCACCGGACCGACGCTGATTTACTTCGGCTATACGTATTGTCCCGATGTCTGCCCGCTGGATGTTGACCGCAATGCGGCTGCAATCGAAATCTTGGAACAGCGCGGCAAGATGGTCACGCCTGTGTTCATCACGATCGACCCAGCGCGCGACACGCCCGAAGTGGTCCGCGACTTTGCCGAGGCGATGCACCCGCGCATGATCGGGCTGACCGGTAGTAGTGAGCAGGTCGCAGCGGCCAGCAAAGCCTACCGTACGTACTATAAGGCGCATCCACCCGTGGATGGCGAATACCTCGTCGATCACTCCACCTTCAGCTATCTCGTTACGCCGGAAAACGGGTTTCTTGAGTTCTTCCGTCGTGAGCTGACGCCAGAGCAGTTGGCTGACAAGATCGGCTGTTTTGTTGATCAGATTTGACCATATGCACTTAAGACCCATATGTGTGCTACAGTCATACTAACGGTTTTGAATAGGGCACATTTACATGTCAGAAGAGCATCTGAACGACATCGGACCTGACAAGCGGCTGCTGCTGCTTGACGATGACGAACCTTTTCTGCGGCGCCTCGCAAAAGCGATGGAAAAGCGCGGTTTTGAGGTCGAAACGGCCGGGTCGGTTGCCGAGGGCCGTGCGATTGCGTCAGCAAACCCGCCAGCTTACGCCGTATGTGATTTGCGGCTTGAGGATGGCAACGGGCTAGATGTTGTCGAAATCTTGCGGGAAAAGCGCCCCGACGCCCGCGTAGTGGTGCTGACAGGTTATGGTGCGATTGCAACGGCAGTCGCTGCGGTAAAGATCGGTGCAACCGACTACCTCTCGAAACCAGCTGATGCGACAGACATCACCAATGCTTTGCTGGCGAATGGTGATGACCTGCCGCCACCGCCGGAAAATCCGATGAGTGCGGATCGTGTACGTTGGGAACATATCCAACGCGTGTATGAACTGTGTGATCGCAACGTGTCGGAAACAGCACGTCGGTTGAACATGCACCGTCGCACGCTGCAACGGATATTGGCAAAGCGCAGCCCACGCTAAATGTCGTAGCGCTTTAGCCTTTTGTCCACGGATGTGCCGTCGGCCATGATGTAGTCTTCGATAACCGCATAATCGCGAAAGCCCCGGCTTTGATAGTAGGTTAAACCACCTTCGTTATCGGCGCGGATATTTGCCCTGATCCAGACATATCCTAACTCTTTTGCGGCGTTGGCCGTTGCTGTGAATAGGGCCGATCCAATGCCAAGCCCTGTTTGCCCAACCTGCACAAAGGTGGCGATTTCGGCAGCTTCCGGCGGTAATTGTTGGCTTGGCTCAATCCATTGAAAGCCAACGACACGTTCTTCGCCATCCAACGCCACGTGCCAGGCTGCGCGGTCCGGTACAAAGTTCATCCACTCAGCCATGTCTTGCCCTGTTACGGGGCGCACCAAGGCGGTTGTTCCGCCAATCTTTATGATTTCGTTAAGCAGTTGCGCCATCGAGCGTGTGTCAAGCGGCAGGGCAGGGCGAACGTGGATCATGGAATCTGTTCCATCAATTTTGCATGGCGCGCGGTAAAGTCAGCGCGCACTTCGACGGGTGGCCGCAGCGAAATTTCCAGCCCCTCCTTCAACGCTGGATCGGGTTTGCCAAAGAACTTGTCGGCTTCTTCAATTGAAAACCCCGCGATCTGAACCGCCTCCATCCATGCGCTGACGCGGTCTGCCTTTTTGATCTGCTTCTTTACGGCTACGGGTACCTTTGCTGGCAGACCAAAGCGGATGTGCACCGCCGCCTCCAGCCGTTCATCCAGTGCGCCATAGCTGGGACCAACCGCAGCTTTCACGGGCGAAATCATATCACCGATCACATATTCCGGCGCATCGTGCAGCAGAGCAGCAAGGCGCCATTTCACCGGCGCCGCAGGAACGATCCGGCCGAAAATCGTCTCAACAAGAAGCGAGTGCTCAGCGACAGAATAGGCAAAGTCGCCTTTGGTCTGCCCATTCCACCGCGCTACAAAAGCAAGGCCGTGGGCGATGTCCTCAATCTCGATATCGACAGGGGTCGGATCCAGCAGATCAAGCCTGCGACCTGATAGCATTCGTTGCCATGCGCGGGGTTGCTGCGCCATATGTGCCTCCTCATTCCGCTAAACCGCATTTGGTTCCGAAAATAAAAACAGGAACCTACTGATAGCTTTGTGGTTCTTTCTGTAACAAGGAGAGAACAATGAAAACCGCATTGATGACAATCGCCGCATTCAGCGTGATGGCCACCGCCGCCACCGCACAAGAAGTGTGTATGAGTGCCGTAGAGATGCAATCTTCGCTGATCGATTGGTACGGGGAACGCCCTGTTGCCGGACCTACTCAAGATAATACACGCCTGTGGGTATCTGACGCCACAGGGTCCTGGACCCTCGTTCGGAACCTTTCGGACGGTAACGCATGCGTTGAAGCGCAGGGCAGAAACTGGTCCGCAGACAATGATGCCGAAGAAATGTTGACTGCTATTCAGGCACGCACAGAAGGTTGATCAACAAGCCATGCCTTCTGCGACTTCGGGCAGATTGCGAAAATACAATAGTGATGGTATGCGCGCTTAAAGATAATTCGAAGGAGCGCCTCATGGCCAATGACTATATCGTAAAAGATATCAACCTTTCTGCGTATGGCCGTAAGGAACTGGATATCGCAGAGACCGAGATGCCGGGCCTGATGGCTCTGCGCGACGAATACGGCGCCGAAAAGCCGCTTAAAGGTTCGCGGATCGTCGGATCACTTCACATGACAATTCAGACGGCAGTTCTGATTGAGACACTTGTTGCACTGGGTGCCGATGTGCGCTGGGCGTCTTGTAACATTTTCTCCACTCAGGATCACGCCGCAGCAGCCATTGCTGCCGGTGGCACGCCGGTTTTTGCGATCAAAGGGCAGTCCCTTGAAGAGCATTGGGACTACTTGGATAAGTCTTTCCAGTTTCCCGAAGGCCCGAACCTGATCCTTGACGATGGTGGCGACGCCACACTGTACATCCTGCTGGGCGCACGCGCTGAAGCGGGCGAAGACGTGATCGCAGTTCCGCAGTCCGAAGAAGAGGTCGCTATTAAAGCACAGATCAAAAAGCGCATGGAAGCAAGCCCCGGCTGGTTCACCAAAATGCGCGATCAGATCGTTGGTGTTTCTGAAGAGACCACAACAGGCGTTCACCGTCTTTATGATCTGTTCAAGCAGGGCCAACTGCCCTTCCCTGCGATCAACGTGAATGACTCTGTGACCAAGTCAAAATTTGACAACAAATACGGCTGCAAAGAGAGCCTCGTGGATGGCATCCGTCGCGCCACCGATACGATGATGGCAGGCAAAGTTGCTGTTGTTTTGGGTTATGGTGACGTTGGCAAAGGTTCAGCCGCATCGTTGGCAGGTGCTGGTGCACGCGTCAAAGTCACGGAAGTTGATCCGATTTGCGCCCTGCAAGCGGCGATGGACGGGTTCGAAGTTGTGCTGCTGGAAGATGTTGTCAGCACGGCGGACATTTTCATCACGACAACGGGCAACAAGGATGTGATCCGCATTGAGCACATGCGCGAGATGAAGGACATGGCAATCGTTGGCAACATCGGCCACTTCGACAATGAAATTCAGGTTGCTGCCCTCAAAAATCACAAGTGGACCAACATCAAAGAGCAAGTGGACATGATCGAGATGCCTTCTGGCAGCCGTCTGATCCTTCTCTCTGAAGGCCGACTTCTGAACCTTGGCAATGCGACGGGCCACCCTTCCTTCGTGATGTCTGCATCCTTTACCAATCAGGTTCTGGCGCAAATGGAACTGTGGCTTCGTGGCGACCAGTATAAGAACGAAGTCTATATCCTGCCCAAACATCTGGATGAGAAAGTTGCGCGTCTGCATCTTGACCGGATCGGCGTGAAGCTTTCCAAGCTAAACCCAGAGCAGGCGGCGTATATTGGCGTGACTCCAGAGGGTCCCTTCAAGCCAGAGCATTACCGCTACTAATCTCAGGCGGTACTACAATTGCTTTTACAAAATCGCGCGGGTCTTTTCGCGCGGTTTTTTGTTTGAGAGAAATTTGCCAAAGCTTACGAGATCCAGCCATGAACAGACCCGCATGTGGTTGGGAGGTGCATTAGGCAGCTGACGTCACGGGGGAAAAGTGCCGAAAAAAATTCCTTTCACGCTTGGGTGGTTTCGGACTAGGGTTCGGGTGCAAATCGCCATTTGGGCGGCAAATAACTAATTGGGAGACGATAATGGGCAAGCGGGACGACTGGATCGCGAAATACGCGGAAGACCTGAAAAGCAAATGCGGCATGGAACCTGACATGGATCTACTTACCAAGGTGACCATCGGCTGCGGTCCTTCGATCTATAACGCTGACGCGTCAACCGTCGCGGGCAGCCAGCCTGCCGAGCTCGAAACCGTCAAGAACAACTTCCTGATGAAAAAACTGGGTTTGCCCGATGGTCCAAACCTGATGGAAGCCATCAATTCTGTGATCGAAGTATACGGCAGGTCCGAGCGCAACAAATACCGCGCTGTCATCTATTACATGCTGACGAAGCACTTTGGCAAAGAAGCTGTGTACAAGTAATTCAAACGATTGATTTTGTACGTGAAACGCCCGCTTGGTTAAGCGGGCGTTTCGTTTTTACAGACACTTCAACCTATTGATTTGTTGAACGAAAGCCGAATTCGACGTATCAATAGCCTATCGGCCAGTACGGCCAGAACATATTTTGAATACGTGTGCCGGGGTACGGGAGCGCACGGGGTGAGAAAGGGTTCTGGCGGTTTGCTGGAACCCTTTTTTTATCAGGCGTGCCTACTGCGAACCCAGCTGCGGCGGCAATAATCACTGCCAAAAAATCGCATCTTCTTTCTCCAGAGTAATTCTGCGCCAGAAGCATGAGCTAATCATCTTTTGATATCTAAGCTTTGGTTTTGCCCATTCCGCAAATCAGGTGCCATTCTTGCTGAGTGACAGGCTGCACTGACAGGCGTGAATTGCGCACCAGCACCATTTCAGCCAGCTGCTCTTCGGCCTTTATCATATCCAATGTTACGGGCTGCACGAAGGGACGGACAGCGCGGATGTCTACACATTCCCACCGTGGATCATCTGTGGTGGAGTCCGGATGGGCAGCGGCGCAAACCTCAACAATTCCGACGACTGCCTTTTCCTTTTGGGAGTGGTAGAAAAAACCGCGATCGCCCACGGCCATTTCACGCATGAAATTGCGGGCCTGATAGTTGCGGACGCCATCCCACTCTTCGCCTTCATCCCCTTTGGCCACCTGATCGGTCCAGCCCCATGTGGAGGGTTCGGATTTGAACAGCCAATAGGCCATCAGCCAATCACCTTTTTCCATTCGGTCAAGGTTACGCTTTCGAACAGGCCTGCTTTTGCATAGGGATCATTCGCGGCCCAATCCTCTGCGGCAGCCATATCAGGCACATCCAGAACAATCATGGAGCCGCACATCCCGCCATCTTTGCCCACCAACGGACCAGCAAGATGCACGTGATCGGTGCTTTTTAGGTAATCAACGTGTGCGGGACGGTTTTCCATCCGCACATCCAGGGCGCCGGCTTTGTCGTGGGCCATCAGGCATACAAGCATGTCATTCTTCCTTTAAGGGTCGGGTCAGCAGGCTGTGTACAGCCTCCCTAACATCTAGCGTTTTATCCAGCAGTCCGGCAACGGCCATTGTGATAGGCATATCCAGACCTTCCTGCGTTGCGACGCGTGCCACCGCCCGCGCCGTCGCCGCGCCTTCGACCGTCGTGCTTGCGTCAAAGGTATCACCGCGCCCAAGACTGAGGCCAAGGCGGTAATTGCGCGATCCTTCAGAGGTGCAGGTCAGCGTCAGGTCGCCAAATCCGGACAGACCGGCAAGCGTATCAGGATCAGCGCCGCGAAAGGCCGCCATTCTTTGCATTTCTGCATATCCGCGTGTCATGAGGGCTGCGCGGGCGCTTTCACCCATGCCCGCGCCAATCGCGATGCCACAGGCGATTGCCACCACGTTCTTAAGCGCGCCACCTAATTCGGCGCCTATGGTGTCGGTCGTCCGGTAAAGGCGCAGCGTGCTCGTGGTCAGCTCCTGCTGAAGTTCGCGTGCGGTTGCATCATCACCTGCAGCGATGGTGAGCGCGGTCGGCAAACCCCGGGCAATATCGGAGGCAAAGCTGGGACCGGTCAGAATTGCTGCTTTTGCGCTGGGCACTTCTTCGGTGATGATTTGCACAGGTCCAGCGCCGGTGCTCAACTCAACCCCCTTGCAGCAGGCAACCAGCGTTTTTCCCGCTAATTCTTTGGCATGATCCTGAAGAAAGCCGCGCATTTTTTGCATTGGAAGCGCCAGCAACACCGTCTGGGCGCTGAGCGCCTCCGCCAAATCCTGCGTGACAGCAAGAGTATCGGGAAAGCGGCATCCAGGCAGACGTTTGGTGTTTTCGCGGGTGGTATTCATATTTCCGGCGTCCCGCGCCCAGAGTGTGACGTGCCCCTTACCTGCCAAAGATATCGCTAACGCGGTCCCGAAAGCACCGCCACCCAAGACGCAAACGCTCATGCTTTCGCTCCTTTTTTACCGCTGCCCAGCATGGCTGGCGCAGTTTTATCCAGCGGCCAGCGCGGCCGTGCTGACAGGCCCATTCCATCAGGGGCACGGGTACCCATTTGTTCTAATGCGGCATAGGCAATCATCGCAGCGTTGTCGGTGCAAAGGCCCAATGGCGGAGCCACAAACTGTGCTGCGAATTCGGATGCAACAGATTTCAACCGATCGCGAATGGCCATGTTTGCGGCCACACCGCCTGCCACGCAAATGCTGCGGTTAGTCGTTAGGGGGGCGTATAGCGCCAGGGCACGACGCGTCTTCTCTGCCAGAACGTCTACAACCGCTGCCTGAAATCCGGCTGCAAGGTCAGCCTGATCCTGTATACCCAGCGTGCCATCGACGATCAGACTGTCACGTTGGCGCAGCACGGCTGTCTTGAGACCGGAAAAGGACATATCGCATCCTGCGCGGTCTAACAAAGGGCGCGGCAAACGAAACCGCTTGGGGTCACCGTCCTTTGCGCGTTGCTCAACGGATGGTCCGCCGGGTTGTGGCAAAGCAATCAGGCGCGCGACTTTGTCGAATGCTTCTCCCGGCGCATCGTCAATTGTGCCGCCTAGGCGTTGGAAATCGTCTGGCCCCGATACGATCAGGAACTGGCAATGGCCACCTGACACCAGCAGCATCAGATAGGGGAATTGGACCCCGTCGGTCAGCCGCGGCGTGAGGGCATGACCCGCCAAGTGGTTCACACCGTAAAGTGGCAGATTTCGAGCTAACGCGATGCCCTTGGCACACATTACGCCAGAAACAACGCCGCCGATCAAGCCTGGCCCAGCTGTTACGGCGACTGCGTCAATCTGATCTAGGCCTATTCCTGCTTCGCCCAACGCCTGCGCCACGCAAAGGTCAAGCTTTTCAGCATGGGCACGCGCGGCGATTTCGGGAACAACGCCGCCAAAATCGGCATGCAAGGCCGTTTGGCCCATCACCACCGATGACAACACTTTGGCCGCGCCTGCCTGCCCGCGTAACACTGCGGCGGCGGTGTCGTCACAGCTGCTCTCGATGCCGAGGATGGTCATGCTGGTCATAAGAGGGTTGTTTCCGTTGCGAAGTAGACCCTGCGCAGGTAACACTCTAACGTCTGGCAAACAATCCTGAGAGCATCACGGCCCATGGTCCTGCCCACCCTTCTATTGACCCGACCGGCTGACAGCGCGAAGGCATTTGCAGCCAGCCTCAATTCTTCAGCATTATCGCGGGTGCGGCTTTTGATTGCCCCACTCATGGAAATTTCCAGCACGGGTCTTACACCTTCGATAGCAAAAACACGCGGCGTCATTTTTACATCTGCCAACGGCGTCGTTCACGCACCTAAAGGGAACGGTCGTCCCGCATTTTGCGTAGGGGTGCAAACAACGGAAAAGGCCATTGCGAAAGGTTGGGCAGCCCAACGGGTGGGGAACACAGCCCAAGAGTTGATCGCGACGTTGTTAGCTGATCCGCCCGATGGCCCGCTGCTTCACCTCTCGGGCTGCCATACCCGTGGTGATATTGCAGAGACTCTGACTGCCGCTGGCATCGCCACTGAACGTGTGATGATTTATGAACAAAAGCTGCTGGGTCTGGATGCGGCGGCGCGTTCTGCGCTTGAAGGACCTTGTATTGTCCCCGTTTTTTCGCCGCGCAGCGCGATGCAATTGGCGAAGGAAGCCCATGGCCAGCTAGAAAAAGCATGCATTGTAGCGCTGAGTGAGGCGGTCGCGGCCCCGCTTGCAGGGGAAAAGAGTCATAATTTGACCGTGTTGCCTGCCCCGCAGGCTGCTATAATGCGTCAAACGGTTGAAAACCTGTGTCTCAACCTCAGCTTACCTTGAGCAGCAAGAGGATGCTGGATAAGGTTGAAAAGCTGGCCCAAATCTTGGGCAAGAATCGAAAAGGTATGTGTTGTGGCGTCATCCAAGAAAACCGGCCCGTCGAAACGTAAATCAACGAGCAGCAGGTCGGCTGCCTCAAAGATCGAAGAAGCAGTGATTGTCGAAGGTGAAAAGCCTGCTGTTCCTGTCGAAGATACTCCGAAAGAGGCAAGCGCCAAAGAGCTGACAGCGGCGGATGAGGCCGCACCGACTGCCGAAGCGGAGAAGGTCGATACTTCTGCCGAAGAAACAACACCGCCCGAAAAGCCCAACGAGGAACCGGTTGCTGCGACGGTTGATGATAAACCAACCACCACTGCGGAAATGGTCCATCCCGTCCCTGCGATGGCGCCGGAACCTGAAAAAGGCAGCAGTTTTCTTCCGCTGGTTCTGGGCGGTATCATCGCTGGTGGCATCGGATTTTTTGTTGCGCAAAGCGACTATTTCACGAAACCGGTGACGGACCCGACAGCAGGCTTCCGGAGCGATCTTGCGGCGCAGGAAGACCGTATTGCCGCGCTTGAAACAGCACCTGCTGAAGCTCCCGTTGTCGATTTGGCCCCGATTGAAGCGCAGCTTGGCGCGATCGAAGAACGTATCACTGCACTTGAGGAACGTCCTGTCACAGCGATACCGGAAGGTGTTGATGCGCAGGCCTATGCAGCTGAACTTCAGGCGTTGCAGTCATCGGTAGAGACACAGCGCAGCGAAATTGAAGCGTTGATAAGTAACGCCAAGACTGTAGAGCAGGCGACCGCTGAAGCCGCCGCAACCGCCCGTGCGCAATCTGCCATCGCCAAGATCGTATCGGCGATAGATGCAGGCCGCCCGTTTGCTGATGAGGTTTCAGAACTTCAGTCACTTGATCTGGGTGAAATTGATCCCGCCCTTGTTTCTTCGGCTGGTGAGGGTGTTGAAACGCTTAGTGCGCTGCAGGCGGACTTCCCCAATCAGGCACGTTCGGCACTTTCGGCCGCACGCGCAAGTGGCGCGGAAGAGGGCGGTCAGCAGGGAATTGGTAGTTTCCTTAAGCGGTCACTTGGTGCGCGCTCTGTCTCGCCGCGTGAAGGGAATGATCCTGACGCGGTATTGTCCCGTGCCGAAGCGGCTATAAAGTCTGGTGATCTGACAGCTACTTTGACAGAACTTGATACCCTGCCCGAACAAGCAAAGTCTGCGATTGCAGACTGGCGGGCAGCTGCCGATGCCCGTGTTTCTGCCCGTATGGCAGCTGATGCTTTGTCACAACGCCTCACGGCTGACTAAGGAAGAATTTATGCTCTGGTCCCTGATCAAAATCATCTTTTTCATCGGCGTTGTTGGCGCATT
>Ga0209345_10005858_pt1 | contig 11260 bp, 8 predicted proteins | sample Cruoilmetagenom7_FD_187294 | JGI IMG/M metagenome (GOLD analysis project Ga0209345, IMG submission 187294) | Oil polluted marine microbial communities from Coal Oil Point, Santa Barbara, California, USA - Sample 7 (SPAdes) (version 2) | ecosystem: Environmental > Aquatic > Marine > Oil seeps ...
ACCCTCATCACATAAAGCGCTGATATAGGTATCAACCGGAACATGGGTGTATTTCACGCTTCGCCCAAGTGCATCAGAAATCTCCTGTATGCATTGAGCAAAGCTAAGCGCCCGTGGACCTGTGACTTCGTACAATCTATTTTTTCCCCCCGGTTCGGTTAGGGCTGCAACCACAACGTCAGCTATATCATCAGCATCTACAAAAGGCTCAACTGTGTCTCCAGCGGGTAACACCAATTCCCCCTCCAGAATACCTTGCAGCATAAAGCTTTCACTGAAATTTTGGCAAAACCAGCTAGCCCTGACAATATTCCATGATAGTCCACTGGCCTTGAGTACTTCCTCCGCGCGCTCTGCCCCTTCCTCTCCACGGCCTGATAACAGAACGATATGTTTCAACCCGGATTCCGCGGCTACCTGTACAAACTCCTTAATAGTCGATTCCGCATTGGGCACGGCCAGATCGGGCTGATAAGTGACATAGGCAATACTCGTACCCTTGATGGCTGATCTCCAGGTCGCAGGGTTATCCCAATCAAATGATGGGGTGGTTGATCTGGAAACTGCACGTGTTGAATACCCGAGCGCTCGTAAACGCTGGTTTACTCTTGCACCTGTCTTGCCATTTTTACCAATAATGAGAATGGGTAGATTTTTCATCATCTCTATTTCCTATTTAGATTAATCATAATTTTTAACGAACCTTCAGTTCGTCATAGGTATAAAGTATGCGGCAAACAAATCGGATTAAAAATCATCAAACGTCTATTTATCTTTGCATTTCGTCCAAACCATCTGGACTATTAAACAAGACTTATGGCAAAGTACTGTTATGAAATTACGCACCAACACAACTATTCCAGAGTTCACCGACCCGCTAGGGGAGACACTGCACTTACTAAAGCTTAGCGGTACACTGTACTGTCGATCGGAGCTAACAGCACCCTGGGGTGTAGAAATGCCAGCCTTTGAGGGCTACATGATGTTTCATATTGTAACGGGAGGACACTGCTGGCTTGACATTGAAGGTGAGGAACCGCGCCTGCTGCAGCAAGGTAGCATGGCACTCGTTCCCCATGGCAACGGTCACTCTATTCGCAGTAACCCTACAGATGAAGTGGTACCGTTGTTCGATATACCAATTGAACAGGTCAGCGAACGCTATGAAATTATGCGCTACGGAGGCGCTGGTGAATTAACCAATGTTACCTGCTGTGTTGTACGCTTTGATCACGTGGCAGGGCAACGACTCTTATCCCTGTTACCAGAAGTACTGCAGGTCGATACCTGGGCCGATGAAGAAGGCAGCTGGCTGCAAAGTACGCTTCGCTTTATCGCCCGTGAAGCTAAAGAACTGCGGCCGGGTGGAGAAACAGTCATCACACATTTAGCCGATATTCTCATTATTCAAGCTATACGCTCGTGGATCGACTCGGCACCTGAAGCTAATCGAGGCTGGCTTGCAGCGCTGCGTGATAATCATGTAGGAAGAGCACTCGCAGCGATTCATCGCGAGCCCGAAAAGGATTGGACGGTGGCCTCTCTCGCCAAAGAGGTGGGTATGTCACGCTCGGGTTTCTCGGCACGGTTTACACAACTGGTTGGTGAACCTGCCAAACGTTATCTTACTCAATGGCGAATGCAGCTCGCCTATGCACAACTTCAGGAAACCTCTGATTCGCTCTCGGTTCTCGCCGAACGCCTTGGATACCAGTCTGAAGCGGCTTTTTGCAGGGCATTTAAGCGGGTGTTTGGCACACCTCCAGGAAGTGTTCGTCATACTGCCAGGTCTTCACAAACGCCTGCTTTGACTGGCGCTATTTAGCATAAATAATAATGAAAATTATTTATCTGAAAATGGTCTTTCAGCCATACACAAATCACCAGGCTAAATAAAAAAGGCGACTAAAAAGTCGCCTTAAATAATGTGTTTAGTTCGCCAATTAAGTGTTAATCAACCGGGTGTACTAAATTTTCACCTGCAGTAATTATTACGTCATCAACAACATCAAATACAACATTGGCATTATCGTTTTCATCATCCAGATCTGCAGCGCAGGTGAAGGCTAAAGTGTAGTTACCTTCCGCTAAATAGCCTATTTCGTAACTATAGCTACCATCATCGATATTGTAGCTAACCAAAGATGTAGTAACTGGCTCTACACCAATTTGGTCAAAGTCATCAGGGGAAACACCAGCTCCACTAAATAAATAAACTGCATTACCGGTAAGCGGATCCTCATCTGAACAATTGTTACCAATCAATAAATTTGAATCGACAGAGCCACTAACACTTCCCGTATAAATATTTTGAACCAGTCGCAAAACTGGCTTTAAGAAATATCCGGGCTGACCACCTGGATTAACAATAGATTTACGCAAATCAAAATCGATTGTATAAACAGCATTGTCATCAGCAACTGATATATCGTTACTGCCTGCAGCAACGGTAAAAGGCGTATTGATCTTTAATCCACTTTGGCTTCCACTGGGTACCTGTAACTCATAATCAACACTATCGATAGTAATGTATGAATCCATAACGCTATCAAACTCAGCATTTACGCCCAGACGAATCTGATTGTATTTACCCGCAGGAATTTCTACATTTTCAATAAGGGGCTGACTGGCAACTCCCTGTAAAGCAAGCAAGTCGATTGATTTTGGTGTATCAAACTCAAATAAAAGGTCATCATTATCAGCTGATTTCAGTGTTACTGATGAAAACTGGACTACAACCGCATCAGCTTCATCAACGGGGGCATCAGTGATATTAAGCGTCACAAGGCCCGTAGACTGATTTGAGCTATCACTGCAACCAGAAGACAATAAAATAGAACATATAGAGAGTGAGGTTAATGCAATAGTGTTTTTCATTTGAAAATCCCTGATTATCAATTAGTAATGTAACTTACAACAACATAAAAATGCGTATTTTTAAATACTTCACACAACAGGCAATCGATTTACATTACTTCACCAAGAAATGAGCCTAACTCCATATCAACACCAAGGATATGACCGGTTAACCAATGCTCCAGAAATTCGATATCTTCACTTGAAAGTGTTTTTTCTTTCTGTAGGAATTTCTGCTTCAGCTCCATAGCACTTTCGATTAACTCCTGATGCTCCTTTTTATGCTCTAGCAGTCCTTCATAAGAATACCTGGTCATCAAGCGTTCTTCGTGTCTGAAGTGCCAGGCAGTGCAGCTTAGCAGCTCCTCTAACACGGCTTCGATATAGTTCGAGTCATCCCCCTCGATGATAGAACGATTGAGTATATTAAATAGATCGACAAGCTTGCGGTGATCTTCATCTATTTCCTGGATCTGGACACTGAGTGAGTCGTCCCAAATTAAATCTTTCACAAGTTATTCTCCAACTAAAGTTACCTGATAAGTCTCATGCTTTATTACGCAGTGAAAAAGTCCAACTTATGCAGAACATAGTATGAAAATTAATGACATTTTTCATTGCTATAAATCATAAGTGAGCTTTATAAGCACGTAAGAAACTTACTGCAGAAACGCCTCCCTTGAAATGATATGAGTCGACTTCGCTTGAAAGTGAACAGTCAGAAACAGTTACTCAGTATTATGAATCACTGCATAAAAGTCACATATACCCCAATCCCCCAGTCCGGGCTAGCATCACTAAGCCCTTTAACCAAATAACTGCGCAGAGACTGCGTATTGCTTATTTTGTATCTAAGAAATGCAGATAACTCCATCTGTTCATCTACACCAGAAAATAATGCATGCTGATAGTAAAAATCTAAACCCGTTCTCAACTCGGGCGTCAGGTTATAACTACCCCCGATCAAAGCAAGCAAGCTATTATCATAATTATCCCCGGGTGGATCACCACGGAACTTGTAACCCAGAATTCCAAATAACATTGATCGCTCACGAAAGTTATACACTTCAGCCTGCAATGTGTAATCATTTTCACCTGAGCCTAGCCCCTCGTCCTCATCGGCTGTGCCAAATTTTACCTTTGCAGTAAAATCAAATGCCAAATCCAAAATAGATTCAGTATTAAATACATCCCGATAGGTAGCACCTGCAATAACATCCCCTATACCTAATTCAGTAATAATGGAACCAGTACCGGTAATAATAGTCCCGTCAGATTGCACAGTGCCCACTGGACCTGTCAGATAAATATAGGGAATAGTTAAGCGAAAAGCATATTTATTAGTGCTATACACCCCGGTTAGCGGAATATACAACTGATCAACCGACTCGCTGCCACCAAAATTTCCGGTTATATACTCAGCACCTGTGGTAAGTTTAAACGTGCCGTTGTTAGCCATTGCTGAAGCGTTACAAATGATAAGCAGAACAAATAAAAAGATAAGTGCATAAAGTTTCTGAAAAGTTCTGATTATGCTGATTAGTTGTGACAATAAAACACATTGAATGTGTTGAACACTCAAACGAAAAGCTAGATGCCTTTCCCGCAGAATTAACACCAGATTAACTCTAGATCAGTTCTCATTAAGCGAAGCTCCAAGTCGAAGCTTTAACAAAAGTTCGCTAAGATTTATCGCGCTAAAACCAGCAAGACCATAAAGACCTCACTGGTTTATAGACTTCCGCTTAATTTACTGGTTAGCTCTATCTCGGTCTCGGTCTCGATCTCGGTCCTGATCAGGATCGTGGTCACGGTCACGGTCACGGTCACGGTCTCGATCCTGATCCGGGTCACGATCCCGGTCACGGTCTTGGTCCGGATCGTGGTCTCGATCTCGATCTCGATCTCGATCCATGTCTGCATCTACCCTGACTCGATCTCTATCCTGATTCTGGTCCGCCGACATTACAGGCAAAGCCAATAAAAGACTACCCGCCGTTAGAGCTAAAGCAATAAGTTTAGTCAACATTTTTAGATTCATGATCCACCCCTTACTAGTAGTTATGTAAAATAACTGCTCACAACACATCATAAATCTATTACATGTATTAAATGGAATATACTCGTAATACTACGTAAATAAGTCATTATTTACTTTTTGGCGTATAAGTTAAAAATCACCCGTGACTACAATCACCTGATACAGGTCGTTAGTAAACATTCTGAATACACTACACATATCCCCCCTACTAAGCCGATAGCATCAGGTATTCAATTTCCAGATATCTTCATTATATTGCTGCATGGTTCTGTCAGTTGAAAAATAACCGCTACAGACAGTATTATTAATACTCATTTTAAGCCAGGCAGCACGATCACGATAAGCCTGTGATACTTTATCCTGTGCATCAATATAACTTCTAAAATCAGCCAGAGTTAGCCAGGGGTCATGTGGGTTTACTAAAGAAGCAATAATGTCATCAAAAATTCCACATTCAAAGGAGTTAAAATGACTACAGGTTAGCAAATGCATAACCCGATTTAAATCTTCATCATTTTCAATAATTTGATCTGGCTGATAATTTCCTCTTTGTGCCTCTACCTCATCGGCTTTTAAACCAAACAGAAAGAAATTATCTTCGCCTACCGCATCTAATATTTCTATGTTAGCTCCATCGTAGGTACCTATAGTCACTGCTCCGTTCATCATAAACTTCATATTACCCGTACCTGAAGCTTCCTTTCCTGCCGTTGATATCTGTTCTGACAAATCAGTGCCAGGACAAATAATTTCCATTTTAGAGACTCCATAATTGGGTAAAAATGCGAGTTTCAACTTATTACCAACATCCGAGTCATTATTAATAACCTCGGCAATATTATTAGTTAATTTAATAATAGATTTTGCCAGATGGTATCCCGGCGCAGCTTTACCACCGATAAGTACGCAACGGTTCGTCCAGTTTTGTATATCTCCACGTTTTATACGGTCGTATAAATGAATAACATGTAATAAATTTAATAATTGACGCTTATACTCGTGAATTCTTTTTACCTGAACATCAAAAATGGAATGAATATCAAAATCAACATTACATTCTTTTTTAACCAGATCAGCCAGTCGTCTCTTATTTTCAGTTTTAACCGTATCCCAGCGTTCTGAGAAATCACTGTCATCAGCATACTCTTTTAACTGATTAATATTTTCAAACTTTTGTATCCAGTCATCACCAATATTTTCTGTGATTAATTCACTCATCAATGGGTTTGAGTGCGCAACCCATCTCCTTGGAGTTACTCCATTAGTTTTGTTATTAAATTTTTCGGGCCATAGTTCATAGAAATCTCTAAACAATCCTTCCGACAATAATTTAGAATGTAATGCTGCAACACCATTTATCGAAAAGCTTCCCACAATAGCAAGATAAGCCATACGTACATATTGAGTGTCGCCCTCTTCGATAATCGACATTCTAATTTGTCTATCCGTATCTCCAGGCCACTTTCTACCCACCTGTTGCAAAAAACGAGCGTTTATTTCATAGATAATTTGTAACAATCTTGGTAATAATTTCTCAAATAATGCAACCGGCCATTTTTCCAGAGCTTCTGGTAATAGTGTATGGTTTGTATAAGCCATTGTTTTGCTGGTTATATTCCATGCATCATCCCATGACATATATTTCTCATCCATTAATAGACGCATTAACTCAGCTACTGCAATTGTCGGATGGGTATCATTCATCTGAAAAACATTCAGCTGAGCAAACCTGCAATAGTCAGTTTCTTCATTAAGACCCCACATTCTAAAAACATCTTGCAGACTTGCTGAGGCGAGAAAATATTGTTGTTTTAAACGCAATTCTTTACCATTTTCACTGGCATCATTCGGGTAGAGCACCATACTAATATGTTCAGCATCATTTTTTGCTTCCACCGCATCAGAATAACTGCCTGCATTAAAATCATCCAGACTAAAAGCATTCGTTGCAGTAGCGCTCCACAGTCTTAAGGTATTAACAGTTTTATTTTTATAACCAGAAATAGGTACATCATAAGGGATGGCTAGCACATCCGAAGTATCAACCCAAACCATATGTGGTTTACGATTATGATTACTCATCATTTCAACGCGACCACCAAACTTAATAACCTGGGTAAATTCAGGTCGCTCCAGCTCCCATGGGTTATCATCTCTTAACCAGTGATCGGGCTCTTCGATCTGGTAACCATTTTCAATTTTCTGGCGAAACATTCCATATTCATAGCGAATACCATAACCAATTACCGGTAGTTTCAAAGTAGCACAACTATCCATAAAGCAGGCCGCCAAACGACCTAGACCTCCGTTACCCAATCCAGCATCATGTTCCTCTGTAATAATTTCTTCAAGATGTAGTGCAAACTGATTCATTGCATCCTTCGATTCACCTTCAACACCAAGATTAAGAATGTGATTACCCAGTGAACGCCCAATTAAAAACTCCAGTGACATGTAATAAGCTTTTCTTACTTCTTTTTCTTCGTGTACTCTCCAGGTATTACTCCAGTCGGTCATAATACGATCACGAAGCGTTAAAGATAACGCTTCATAAAGATAAAAAGGAACACAACCAATATATCGGCCCAGATGATGTTTCAGATATTTTTCAAAATCAATGGCCAGTGATTTGCTATCACTTGGCAACTTATCCATTACAGGAAATTTATTAGTGCACAGCAATTTATTTTCAGACATAATTTACCTTTGATACAACTTCATAAAGTGAGATATTTTTTCTATTACTTCAGGGTTTAGCTGCTGCCATTCAAATTCCCACTGCCAATTATTCCCTACCGTTCCCGGCATATTCATACGAGCGGATGAGTCGAGTAGAAGTAAATCTTGCATGGGTAACACACATAAAAAAGATACTGATGACATAGCCAGCTTTATCATGCTAAGAACATTCTGCTCTGCAGACTGTAAGTTTACGCCAATATACTCTTCAAGGTATTGCTTGTTATAGTTGTTCTCGTTATTTAACCAGCCTAATGTCGTATTATTATCATGTGTTCCGGTGTATACGATATCACCACTCTCATGACGATGCGGTAAATGCGGGTTATTATTACTCCCGTCAAAAGCAAATTGCAGCACTTTCATACCGGGCAAATCAAATGATGTTTTTAGTTTAATAACCGGATCGGTAATCACGCCAAGATCTTCTGCTACCAATGGCAGGTGCTGAAATGTTTTAAACAATTCCGATAGCAATTGCCTACCCGGCACCTCTACCCAGCTTCCATTAATAGCTGTTTCATCAGCTTGCGGTATTTGCCAGCATGCTTGCAAACCCCGAAAATGATCTATACGAATCAGGTCAAAAAGTTCTAACTGTGTTTTGAATCGTTCTTTCCACCAGTTAAACTCTGTCGATTGCATATAATTCCAGTCATATAAAGGGTTACCCCAACGTTGCCCCGAATCTGAAAATGCATCCGGTGGCACGCCGGAAATAAATTCCATATCACCGTTTTCATTCATTAAAAAATTTTCTCTCTGGGCCCAAACATCGGCACTGTCACGAGCCACGAAGATAGGCATATCACCAAACAACTCTACTTCATGTTGTTTGGCATAATCACGAATTTCATGCCATTGGGTAAAGAAAACAAATTGTTCAAATATCACCTGTTGAATAAAGCTTTGTAACTCATTACGCGCTTCGTTCAGTGCCTGTACTTCTCTATGGCGTATATCATCTGGCCAGTCATACCAGGGTTTATTTTGATAATGTTTTTTTAACGCTATAAACAGGGAAAAATCATCAAGCCAATATGCATGCTGTTTTATAAAATCATTTATTCTTGAATTCCAGGAATCATCATTCATTTGATAAAAAATATCGGCTGCATACAGCAAACAATTTTGTCGATAATTTTCATCTGTTATATTTACTTTTTCTGTATCTAGCCATGCTTTATCTTTGAGCCAGTCAAGACTTATAAGTAAAGGGTTACCAGCATGAGAGGATAAACACTGATATGGAGACTTATCATCATGAGTTGGACCCAGTGGTAACATTTGCCAGACCTTATAACCATGTTTATTTAGAAACTCAATAAACCGATAAGCCTCATGCCCAATATCACCACTCCCTAGAGGCCCTGGAAGTGAGGTTGGGTGCAATAGAACGCCTGCGCGACGTAGTCTATTTATTGTATTAGCATTATTTTTCATGATTGATGTTGCCCGGGCAACATAGTGCCGCCCACGACAGGATCACCAGAACCAAAAGAAAAAGCCATTGCTAAATAATCAGGTGGCTCCACATTTAACAATTGGTATAAGTTGCATAAATGCATGCGATATTGCTCATCAAATGCTGCCACAGACTCTGCTGAATTGTATTCACCGAACCACCAGAACCAGTCTGAACTTTCACAAGTTGCCATTTGCATCTCAGCAAGTTTTAGGGTTTTGCCTGTTATTTTCCCCTCGTTAACAACCCTGTCATACACTTTCTTTGCTTCAACAAGCATATCCCATGCACGATTTTTATCTTTCTCACCAATCCAGGTTGAAAAGGTTCCATATACCCAACTTCCTGCAACTATTTCAGGTAATTTTTTTCTGCTTTTATGTGATTCGAGATATTTACTATAAGTAGTAAGATTGATACCTTCATGCTGACTGAGTTTTTCATACAGCGCACTGATAAAGTGAAAAGCATTTTCAGGATAATACTCCCAGGCATTTTCACCATCTAGAATAATAGAAACGACTGTTTCCGGCTTATCTACACAAGTTTCAGCAATTGATTCCAGGTGATGCACAAAGTTAGCCACCGCATCATCTGCATGCCAGTCAGAATATCTGAAACCGATTAAGTCTGATAAACCATCATCCCTAAAAAAACAGGCGGCACTATTATCAGCATATTGATAGGCTTCATGAATACAGTTATCAGGCGTTATTGAGGATTTCTTAAGTGAATTTCGTAAAACTGTTTCACCGCTAGCTAACCACTCAATGCCCATTTCAGATAATAGTTTAACTGTTTCAGCACTAATACTACCTTCGGATGGCCAGCAGCCTTTTGGCTCTGTACCAAAATAATGTTTAAATACCTCTATACCCTTTTGTATATGCCAACGGCTTCTTTCAATACCTCCTGGGTATTCATTAGCCAATGGCAATTGTGCATCTGGCATTGCCTGTTCGGCAGATTTAATATCAAGTAATAACGGAACAATCGGGTGAGCATAAGGTGTCATTGTCAGTTCAATTCTACCTGCCTCTGCGAGCGCTCTATATCGACCAATCACACCACTAATAAGTTCGTTTATAATTTCAATTAAAAGATGTCGATCATGCACACTAAAATGTTGGGCTTTTTTCATTAGTGACTTTATACGAACATCTGTTTTTCGCACGGTTTCAGCCATCCACGCAAGGTGATACCATACTAATAAATCAGCAAAAAATTGTTCAGAATAATAGCTCAATATATCCTGATCCTGCAAAGCAGTCTCTGCCATTTGAACCAGGGTATTAAACGCTTTAAAACGCTCTATCAATCTTTGTTTGTTAGCACGCAAACATGCCTTAATAATTTGCACGCGCTTTTCACAATCCATAGAAAGCACCGGATCAGCAAGTGCAGATAAAAGCGGATCTCTTAACGCCCCTCCCTGATTTAAATACCCATCCAACTGAATAGCATAATCGTCTATTTGTTCTAATAAAACCGGTGCAAAATTAACAACAACTCGTGCTTTATCATTGTTTTCAATGTGCGCAACCATATCAACATAATCTTTTATGGTGTGCAGATATGTCCAGGGTAAATTATATTCACCATTTCTCAGGTCACGGTACTCTGGCTGATGCATATGCCAGTAAATAACTACATTCAGGGCGCCAGGCTTTACTGTGTTATCTGACATAATGAACATCTTGCCCAAGCATTTTTGGCGTTACCAACACAATGCCTTTCGGTGAAACATAAAAGCGTTTTTTATCTTCCTCTGCATCTTTGCCAATTACCATGCCATCAGGTATCACACATCCTTTGTCAATGATGGCGCAATAAATGCGGCAGTTTTTTCCAATAGAAACATCTGGCAGAATAACTGAAGAATCTATTTTAGAGTAATCATCAACTGTTACATGAGAAAAAAGCAGGGAATGGCGAATCAGTGAACCTGAAATGATACAACCTCCTGAAACCATAGAGTCAACAGCCATGCCCCTTCTGTCATCATCATCAAAAATAAACTTGGCAGGTGGTAATTGCTCCTGATTTGTCCAGATGGGCCATTTTTCATCATATAAGTTAAGTTCTGGAGTGATACCAATCAATTCTAAATTAGCTTCCCAGAACGCATCAACTGTACCCACATCACGCCAATAAGCCTG
>Ga0209345_10005859_pt1 | contig 11258 bp, 7 predicted proteins | sample Cruoilmetagenom7_FD_187294 | JGI IMG/M metagenome (GOLD analysis project Ga0209345, IMG submission 187294) | Oil polluted marine microbial communities from Coal Oil Point, Santa Barbara, California, USA - Sample 7 (SPAdes) (version 2) | ecosystem: Environmental > Aquatic > Marine > Oil seeps ...
CCAGTTTCATGCCTAGCGGATAAATCCCCGCCAGGCAAAGCCCGGTCGCAAAGCGCGCTACAGTGGCGAGCGTTACGCTCTCAGCCACGCCGATAAAGGCGGCGTTGATCAGTGCGCCAAGAACGGCAGAAATCGCAAACAGGTGGCTGGCGCGAATGCGGTCAGCAAGGCCGGTGGTGGCGATCATCAGCGTGCCGCTAATAAACCCAGCCTGAACGGCGATGGTTAACAGGCCCAAGTCACTTTCGCTAAGGCCCACGGCCTCCTGCAGCGCCAAGCCAACACCGTTAACGCTAAACCACAGCGAGGTGCCGAACAGCTGGGCGATAACGATAACGGCCAATGGGGTACGGGCTAAAATGGCGTGGGACAGCATCGGCACTCTCGTTCGTTGAGTTATTGTTGTTAAATAATGAGTTAACCGAGCTTATGCGGCACAACCTCATGGCCCATTTCTTTATAGCGCTGCCAGCAGGCGCGTTTGGCGACCAGCACTTGTTGATGCTGATTGATGATCTCGGCGGCAAGGCTTTTTACGAGATAAAACCGCGTCTCACCAGTATTCTGCCTTCAACGGTAGAGCATTTAGCTCAGCCCGCGCCTCGCGCCAACCCGGATAATGTTGATCCAATAGGGCGATAAAGCGCTCATTGTGCGTTGGCTCAATCAAATGGGCCATTTCATGAACGATGATGTATTCCAGTAGGTCTCTGGGCTTTTTTACCAGCTCGGTGTTCAGTCGGATGTTGCCCGCTCGGTGGTTACAGCTACCCCATTTGGTTTTCATGCACTGAAGATAGTAACGGTTGACGGTGACTTCCAGTTTCGATTCCCAGCGCTGGATCAGTGGCGGTACGGCCTCGTGGAGCAGGCGTTTGTGCCACTCATGCATGACTTGAGCGCGTTTTTCGAGGCTGCTACCAGGCCGAACCCTTAGCGTGATGCGCTTGTGGTCGAGCTTGATGTTGGGGCGGGCTTCTTTCTCTTCGACGTTCAACAAATAACGGCGGCCCCAGAGATAGTGGCTCTCCCGCTTAATGAATTGCCGGGGTGTTTCCCGATCCTGTTGTTGGAGCTTGGACTGCTGACTGCGAATCCAACCCAGTTTTGAAATTGCATAGGCGCGGGCCACCTCAAGACGTGTGTTGGTGGGGGCGACCAACGTCACCCGGCCTTCTGGAGGATGAACGGACAGGTGAACATTGCGCACCGCTTTGCGGGTAACGGCGATGTGGATATCGCCCAGTTCGATCGTTTCGGTCATGCGTAGCCGTGCATATTTTTGATCAGGTCAAACACCGCTTCGGTGGCGTCACGGTCGCGGTTAAGCAACGGGTATAAAACATTGAGCACTTGCCGCTCTTTAACCTCATCCCCTTTCCAGTGTGCGGGTACTTGCTCACGCATGGCGGCATCAAGGCGAAGTGCCAGCTGGGCCCATGGATCCATGTATTCTGGCGGCTGCTCGGCCACATCCTTGGTATCAGCAATTTCTGGTGCCAAATGGGGCAGGTTTCTGAACAATACCACTGCTTCAGGCTTGTCTTTCAACACGCTGGGCAACTCGTTTGACGCCTGTCCTGCACTCATTTTCTTGGCCAGCTCTTCGGCCCTCGCCAGAAACTCCTTGTAGGAGGCCGTCTCAGAACGCCACTCCTCAATCAAGTCGTTGAGCAGCGTCGACATTTCTTCGTAGAAGCGTGGGTCGGTAAGTTGCTCCCGGATAATGGTTTTGCGCACATTGTTAATGATGCCTTCGGCCACCGCGTTGTTTGAAAGCTTCCCTTTGGCGTTGAGCTTTTGGGCAATCGCATCATGGATGCCGGTGTTTACAATCAGTTCCACCAGTGAGTAGTTATCCACTGAGCCCATGTTGCCCGCAGGGTCAGCCTGAATATAGGTGTTGATCAGGTGGCGCATATCCGCTTCAAAGGGCTTGATGTCCAGCTCCTCACCAGAGTGGCGTTTAATCGCGTCGCGTACTTCGCTGTAGAACGCCACTTCGTCGTTCAGCCGCTGAATGTCATTTTCGGAGTAGCCCGCTTCGTCCAGGTGCTGGGTGATATTGGCAAAGGCGCGAACAAAGCTGGTGACGGCTTTATAAAATGAAATTCGTAGCGTCTCAGTATTATCCAGCGCCTCGGGGTTGTAGGCCTCGCCACAGAAATAGTGGATGTGCTGTTCGATCTCTTTGGGTGGCGGTACCGGGTCGCAGAGGTAGTGCAAAGCCTCGCGAGCAGTGTCCAGTGTCTCACGGCCTTCTTTCAGCCAATCTTTCAGCTCGATGTTGTTCTCCGCCGCACCTCCGTCATCAAGATCCAGCTCGTCCGAGCTATAGACCGCGATGGCATTCTGCACATCGCCGAACAGCTGCTTGAAATCGACAATATGGCCATAGTCCTTGTCGTCGCCATCCAGGCGGTTCGTGCGGCAAATAGCTTGGAATAGGTTGTGATCGCGCAGTTCGTTATCCAGGTAAATATAGGTGCAGGTGGGTGCGTCAAAGCCGGTGAGTAGTTTGCTCACCACGATCAGCAGTTTGCAATTGGCCGGTTCTTCCTTGAAGCGGCGTTTCAATTCATTTTCGTATTGCTGGGTGGACTGGCCATCTTTCAAGACATACTGCTTGTAGGTATCAAACTTATAGCGCTCACCGCTGTGTTCCGATTCGCGAGAGATGGCGTTGTGGTTAGGGTCGAAGGAGGTGATGATGCCGCAGTACTTGCCAAAGTACGTGTTGTGAAACAGTCGAAAATAATGGCAGGCATCATAGATCGAGGCTGCCACCAGCATGGCCGTGCCTCGGTGGTTATTCAGACGCGGCTTGCGGCTGAAATCCTCAATGATATTGGCGATGATGCGTTCTTTACGCTCCTTGGCACTCATCAGGTGTTCCAATGTCGCCCACTTGTTGCGCAAGATCGCCTTTTGATAGTTGTTCAGGTTCTTGGTGGCGTGCTCAAACCAGGTATCTACGGCTCCTTGCGAGGTTAGTCGCTGGGGCACATCCCGAGCCTCATACTTCAAATCCAGAACGACTTTATCGGCTACCGCCTCGGGAAACTTGTAGGTGTGAATGTAAGTGCCGAACACCTCGCGGGTCGTCTGTTTGTCCTTGCGCAGCAGGGGCGTACCGGTAAAGCCGATAAAAATGGCATCCGCCAGCCAGCGCTTCATCTGTTTATTCAGGTGGCCACCCTGGGTGCGGTGGCACTCGTCTACGAACACGTAAAAGCGCCCCTGAACCCGCGGTGGCTCGCCTTTAAAGTCGGATGGGTCAAACTTATGCACCAGGGCACACAGTAGACGGGGTGTGCTGGCGCTCAATTTTTCTACAAACTGGGCACGGGAGCTAATGCGTGGGGAGGGCGCGTCTTCGCCCACCACGCCAGCGTTGCGCATGACGCCGACAATCTGCTGATCCAACTCGTCCCGGTCGGTCACCACCAGAATGCGCCCCTCTGGATCATGCTCCAGTAGCCATTTGGCCAGCAGCACCATTAGGATGCTTTTACCGCTGCCCTGGGTGTGCCAGATCACGCCTCCTTCGCGCTTGGCTACCCGGGCCTGCGCTGCCTTGATCCCGAAGTACTGGTGCGGACGTGGTACTTTTTTCTGCCCGGCGTCAAAGATCACGAAGTTGCGCATTACATCCAGCAACCGCTCCTTGCTGCAGAGTTGCGCCAGCGGCCTATCCAGCAGTGTACCTGGGCTGATCTCCTCTGGGCGGTCTTCGTCCTTCCACTGCACAAAGAACTGCTCCGGGGTGCCGGTGGTGCCGTAGCGCAGACCTTGGGAATCGCTGCCCGCTAACAGCAACTGTGATGCGCTGAAGAACGTCTCGTTGAACAGCGGCTCTTGGTTGGTTCGAAGTTGGCGCACCCCGTCGGCCACCTCTACCGAGCTGCGCTTGAGTTCAATGACTGCCACCGCCAAGCCATTCAGGTAAAGCACAATATCGGGTCGCCGTTCATGCCCGCCTTTGAGCGTCACTTCCTCGGCCAGCGCGAAATCGTTATTTTCGGGATGCTCCCAGTCGATCAACTTCACATCTTCATGGGGCTTACCCGGTGAAAGAAGTACTTTTACTGGGTACCGCAGCAGGTTATAGGTGCGCATGTTGGCTTGGTAGAGACCAACACCGGTGACATCAGCGGCGGCTTCCAGCTTTTGTAGGGCCTGGGCGATATGGGCGTCCGAGTAACCTCGCGTCTGCAGATTAGCGCGCAACAGAGCAGGCTCTATAGCGCGGTTGTTCCCCCGTTTGCTCCAGTCGCCCAGATGCCGATAGCCCAGTCCACCTTCTTTCTCAGGCTGAGTGAATAGCGCCACTACGCGGTGCTGGGTTTCACGTTCTGGGCGAGGAGTTACAGCCATGAATTATCCCTTGTTGTTCTGTTGTTGCAGCCATGCTTGGCCAGCAGCCGTTAGGCGGTATTTTTGCAGGCGGCTATTGGGTTTGTCTGGAATCGTATACTCAATTAATCCCTGTTCCAGAGCCGGATCGATATAGTGCTGACGCACATGGGTGCGATCCTTGAGATTCAAGCGTTCCCTGAGGCTAGCATTCGAAAGTTCACCCTCTTCTGCCAACAGCCCCAGCAGCCTCCCCACTGGTGGAGCGACTGGTGGAGCGACTGGTGGGGTGACTGGTGGAGTGACTTGGTCGGTCACTTCCCCGGGCCACTCTGCTTCCGGTCGCCAGATCACCGTGCTGAACTGATTTCCCGCCGCGTCGTCCACTAGGTCAATTTGTGGCCAGGCTTCCAGCGCGCGGGGGATACCGCTGCCCATCCCGCGATAGGGTAAAATATGGCTGGCATGTTCGGTGAGCGTTGGGTTGCGGCGGATGGTCTTACCCCGGCTAATATCCTCAGCGCTTAGGCTATCTGGCAAGTGGCCAGGGCTGACGATCTCCACCCGGTCGGCAAAGATCATGATGCGGATCGAAGCGCTGGTGAAGTAGTCCCGATGGATCAATGCATTGACCAGCAACTCTTCCAGCGCTGTTTCAGGAATTTCCAGCTCGCCCAGGGTGTTGAAGCCACGCCCGTGCTGCACATGGTGCAGGTTGCGTTTGATAAAGGCGAAAGCGCCCCGGAACTGCTCCAGTAGGGTGCCCTTAATGTCCTCGCTGTCCAGGTAGCGGGTATCGTGCAATACGGTGCCGGGGAAGGCCACCGCCTTTAATTCAAAGGCTGGGCGCCAACGCTGGGGATTGTGACCAAACAGCATTAGCCCTGCAAGGTTCAGCTCTTGTCCATCGCCCAGGCCCAGGTTCTGCAGCAATTGCTCCCGTGTCAGGCCCGAGAACTCACTGCTCTCGCCATAGCGGCGGTTGAAGTAGGCAGTAAATGCCTTGTCATCAATATCTTCTACCGAAGTGCCCGCCACCGGTACCACATCGGCGTAAACCAGCCCGGAGCGCTGGAACATGCGCTGCAGCTCTTCTCGGGAGGTCACATGCCGCTTATCAGACCCTTGTTTCACCCAGATGCGGCCTTGATTATCGAGATAGGGTTTGGCTAAGCCATCTGGCACTTCCATTACTATCACAATGCCCTCATCCGTCTGCACATTCTCGGTCAGTGGATGCACCGGCGGGCGTACATGCTGAGAAGCGGCGTTGCCCAGTAGCTGGTTAAGTCGCCGAACCGCCGCGCCATCCAGCCCCGCAATCGAGCCGTCATCATTGACGCCCAGAAACAGCCAACCACCGCCACTGTTGGCAAAGGCGGCCAGCTCAGCGGCAAGGCCATCCGCGTTGGTGGCATCGCGTTTGAACTGATTGCGGCTGTCTTCGCCGCGGGTGAGTAAGCTCAGCAGTTCGTTCTGATCCATCGTTATACTTCCAGCTTGGGCGCATATTCTTTATCCACACCCAGTAAAGTGCTTTTAGCCAGCGGAGTTTACTAACCGGGTGCGACCAGTCAGCAATTCTTGCATCATCGCCTGTTTGAGCGCCGCAGTTTTGGCGCGGCGTTGTTCAAGGGCATCGATTTCCATATCCATATCCCACAAAACCAGGGAAATTGCCTCCTGCTCTTCCAGCGATGGAAGATGAAGCGTTACTTGGGATAATGAAGATGCACTTATATGAACAACGGCATCTCCTTGACCGAAACGAGCTTTCTGAGCGTTTATGGCTGGCTGATTAAGTGCATAACCCAAAAATGTAGGATCTGCCAATCCATTATTTCTCAGGATAACGATATCGCCACCAGCGTAGGCTTCCACATAACCTGATATGGTCACGGATTTTCCGATCTCTTCTTTAGTTTCGCCTGAGCCTGCAAAAAGCACATCGCCTTTCTGAATCCTAACAGCTGTTTGAGCAACTGGTTCTGATATCCATGAATAGAACTGGCGGACTATATCGTGATGTAAGGTATAAATTTCCCCGTACCGCACACAAGGTAAGCTTCCGGTTTGGGATTCGTCACGCTTAACGCCGCTTCCCTTCAGGAACTGTCCAAGCTGCCCAAGCTGTTTTTCCTGCCACTCCCCCTCAAACCTCGGCAGTCGGGTTTGGCCTGTGAGGAGTTGTTGCATGGTGGCTTGTTTGATGTCGCGCTTTTTGGCGATCAGGCGATCCAGTTCTTCTAGCAGGGCATCTACGTCGCTTAGGGCGGTGGCGATGGTGCGTTGTTCATCTAGTGGTGGAACAGGCAGTAAATATGGGCGCAACTTCTCTAAATTAATATTAAGTTGCGCTCCTGGGGATGCAAGCGCCTCAAAATCTTCTTTTCTTGATGCTAACTCGTAAAGTAACCAAACCTTATCAACTATTGAGTTTGGAGATATTGCAACGAGACTGTCAGGACAGGCCGCCCCGAACTCTGAAATCCCTACATCACCAATGTTTGCAGCTATTGTAAAAAATAAGGTTCCTTTTGGGAAAAGACGGCTTACTTTGACCCCTTCTTCATTTAAGGTTTGTGTAAATGAAGAGATTTTAGAGCCCGAGCGCGTAACATCACCGGTCTGCAAAAAGGGGTAGTCGCCCCCGTAAAACCTCGGATCGTTTCTCGGGCGAGCGCTGAATTTTCCACGTACAATTTCCGCTAATGACCCAAATTTTAAAACATCCCAATCCTTCGGTATCACCCCAACTTCCGTCTGCTTGTACCCAACAGGCAGCGCAGGCTTGGCTGCCGTGAACCCATACCCCGGTGACACTTCTCGAACTTCCGATGCTTCGCTGTTCATGCCCACTCTGCCCCCATTTTTTTTAAGTGCTCATCCACCTTGGATGAAAGCTCCTCCACTCGCTGGGTAATTTGCGGCAGGGGCGTAGCGTATCGCTCCGTTAGCTGGCGCACCCGGGAGGTCAGGGTTTGGGAGACACGTTCAAGTTCACCCTGCACGGCGGCTTCCAGGGCGGTAAGCCATTTGTGGTCAACCACGAGGATTTTGATTTCGGCTTCGGTGAGCTCCGGGTATTTGTCATGGGCGAGCTGGTCGAGCTTGGCGTCCTGTTCCTTGATGTGCTTTTTTAGTTCGCTTTGGCGCTTTTCCAGGTCGCTCCACTGTTTGAGGACAGTGGCCTCATCAGCGTAATCGGGGTCTTTTTTGATCTCTTTCAGGCGCTTGGTGACCTCGCCTTTGTTGATTTTGTCTAGCTCTGCAAAGGCGCCGTCTTCGCCGCCGTGCTCTTCTTCCAGCTCGGTGATCTGGCTGGCGAGGGCGTCCAGCTCGGTTTGTAGCGCGTCCAGTTCGGCCTGTTGCTCGGCGAAGTAGTGGGCGACGATGTAGGGCTTGGGCAGCAGGTCGCACGTCCAGCCTTTATCTTTCATCTGGCCTTTTTTCTTGCCGGTGGTGATTTCTTCCTTGATGCGTCGTGTTTTGGCCACCCAGCCGTCGGCGGCGATTTCGTAGGCGTCGTCTTGCAGTGTCTCGTACCAGTAGTCCATCAGATGCTGGTAAATATCGTAAGGATCCAACAACGGCGCGTGGCGGAAACTGTCGAGCAGATCTTCGCCAACTTCGGTGATTAGCGCCTTGGGTTGGCCGTCTACACCGAAAGCTCTCAGGCGCGGGGTGTTGCGCTCACGCCAGCCGTTGAATAGGCCGATTACCTCTTGGCGAAAGGTGGCGAACTCTTGGTGCTCAAGAATCGCGGGTTTGATGGCCGCTGCTTCTACTGCCGGGTCGGCGTAGCCCCGACGGCGGTTGGGCCGGAATAGGGCTTGGCGTAATTGCGGAAATACCTGCCAGTAGGCAGCCAACCCCGGCACCGGTGGAATGGCATGCGGGTCGCCGTCAATATCCCGTAAAGGAATGCCGCCGTTTAGGTGGGCGTGAATGTCGTGCTGGTCTTCCGGTTCGCTGGTATCAATGTAGCGGGGCAGATTCAGGTTGAAATCATTCTTGGGGTCGGCGATTTCGTCAAAGGGCACCATGCGGGCATAGCGCGGCACATCCATCTGCTTTTTGAAGGAGTCCACCATGCGATGGATGTCCTGTTCGCGCAGGCGGTTTTTGTTGCCGTCTTTGATAAAGCCTTTTGAGGCATCGAGCATAAAGATGCCTTTGCGAGCCTGAGCATTCTCCTTGTTCAGCACCAGGATACAAGCGGGGATGCTGGTGCCGTAAAAGAGATTAGCGGGCAAGCCGATGATGCCTTTGAGAATGCCGGAGCGTACCAGTTGCTTGCGGATGACGGCCTCGGCGTTGCCCCGGAAGAGTACGCCGTGGGGCAAAATCACCGCGCCTTTGCCGTTGCTGTTCATGGAGCGGACGATGTGCAGCAAGTAGGCGTAGTCGCCCTGCTTGGCAGGCGGTACGCCCCAACTGAAACGCTGAAACTCATCATCCTCCGGGGTTAAGCCGGTACTCCAAGCCTTGTCGGAAAAGGGCGGATTGGCCACCACATAATCGTAAGTGCGCAGCCCTTGGCCGTTGTCACTCTTGAATTTCGGGTTGGCTAACGTATCGCCCTGCAGAATGTTGGCGCTGGGGAAGTTATGCAGGATCATGTTCATGCGGGCGAGACCGGCAGTGGTCACGTCCTTTTCCTGGCCTTCCAACGTGATGTATTTGCCCGCTTCGGCGGCGACCTTTAGGAGCAGTGAGCCCGACCCACACGTTGGATCGTAAACGGTGGTGGCGGCCACGGCGGTTTTCGGTGAGATGCCGATTACCTGGGATATTACTCGACTAACTTCCGAGGGGGTGTAGAACTGGCCCTTGCTCTTGCCGCTTTCGCTGGCGAAGTGGCGCATCAGGTATTCGTAGGCATCGCCAAGAATATCATCGTGCTCAGCGCGGTTTTTGGCAAAATCCAACTCTGGTTTCTGGAAGATGCCAATCAGGTTGGTAAGGCGATCAATCATCGCCTGGCCTTCGCCCAGCTTGTTGGGGTCGTTGAAATCCGGGAAGTCGCTGCGCGCCAGCCGGGCGTTATTGTCGATCAGGGGCTGGATGATCTGGGTATTGATCTTGTCGCCAATGTCGCTCTTGCCCTTGAGCTGAATCATGTCTTTGAAGCTGGCGCCCCTGGGGATGACCACCGGTGGGGCGAAATCGTCTGAGTCAGCGTATTTATCCGAAATGTACTTGATAAACAGCATGAACAGGACGTAGTCCTTGTACTGGGAAGCGTCCATTCCCCCGCGTAGCTCATCGCAGGAGGCCCAGAGGGAGGAGTAAAGTTCGGATTTCTTGATGGCCATATGGGTTACTTGCTCAACCTAATTTTGATTTTGATCGTACTTGTTTACCAACTATCTCGGTCACTACCCCAATTTATGCGGCACAACCTTGTGGCCCATTTCTTTATAGCGCTGCCAGCAGGCGCGTTTGGCGACCAGCACTTGCTGGTGCTGATTGATGATCTCGGCAATTCGCGCGTAGCGCTCTACGCCTTCAGGTATTTCCGGGTGTAAATTAAGCAGTGCGGCCTCTTCCGTGGGCACCGGTAACTGCTGCCAGCCTAGCGTGATGGGGACGCTGTCGGCCATCTCGCTATCTTCCAGGGCATGGGGTAAATAGGCGTCCGGGCGAAAATTCCACAGCGCGCTATCGGCCTGCTCGGCGAGGGCTTTATCTTCGCAGTGTAGGTGCAGGCGGTAGCCTTTGCGCCAGATGGTCTCGGCCAGTTTGCAGGCAAACTGCAAGCGCGCTTCCAACGTGGTATCGGGCAGAATATAGAAATCAATGCGCGCCATAGCGGTTCCAGGTAAAACGATTGCAGATACGTCGGTTACAAACAACACCGCCGCAAAAATGCGGCGGTGCTGGAGGGATAAGCGCTGGCTTTAAAACCGGCTTAAACCAGCTGGGTGAGCCAGCCATACTTATCTTCGCTGCGGCCGTACTGCAGATCGAGCAGTTTGGTACGAATGCGCATGGCAACTTCATTATGGCCACCGGCAGCTAGCTTGATACGCTCGCTTTCAGTGACCAGTTCACCCACCGGGGTAATCACGGCGGCGGTGCCGCAGGCAAAGACTTCGGTGATCTCGCCGGACGCCGCGCCTTCGCGCCATTCGTCAATGCTAATCGGGCGCTCTTCCGGCGTTAGGCCTTCATCTTTGGCCAGGGTCAGTACTGAGTTGCGGGTCACGCCTTCCAAAATGGTGTCGGTCAGGCGCGGAGTCACCAAGCGGCCGTCTTTGAAGACGAAGAACAGGTTCATACCGCCCAGCTCTTCTACCCATTTGTTTTCAGCGGCATCGAGGAACGCGACCTGACCACACTGGTGGGCTTCGGCTTCTTTCTGCGCGGCCAATGAGGCGGCGTAGTTACCGCCGCACTTGGCGAAGCCGGTGCCGCCGGGGGCAGCGCGCTTGTAGTTAGACGAGAGCCAGATCGATACCGGGGCAATGCCGCCTTTAAAGTATGCCGCCGCGGGGGAGGCGATTACGTAGTAGTCGACCTCATGGGCGGGGCGAACGCCTAAGAAGGCTTCTGAAGCGATCATGAATGGGCGCAGATAGAGGCTGCACTCATCAGAAGCGCTGGCAGGCGTGGGCACCCAGGCTTGGTCTTGGGCTAGCAGCGCTTTTAGCGAGCCAATAAAGTCTTCATCGGAAAGTTCTGGCAGCGCTAACCGGCGGGCACTGCGGCGGAAGCGCTCGGCGTTTTTCTCAGGGCGGAACGTCCAGATCGAGCCGTCGGCATGGCGATAGGCTTTAATGCCCTCAAAAATTTCCTGGCCGTAATGCAGCACAGAGGCGGCGGGATCCAGCGTTAGCGGGCCGTAAGGGCGCACTTGGTGGCCGTGCCAGTCGGCGTCAACAGTCCAGCGCACATGG
>Ga0209345_10005860_pt1 | contig 11257 bp, 10 predicted proteins | sample Cruoilmetagenom7_FD_187294 | JGI IMG/M metagenome (GOLD analysis project Ga0209345, IMG submission 187294) | Oil polluted marine microbial communities from Coal Oil Point, Santa Barbara, California, USA - Sample 7 (SPAdes) (version 2) | ecosystem: Environmental > Aquatic > Marine > Oil seeps ...
CGATCTTGATCCACGTCAACCCGACCGGTCGATTTGAAATTGGCGGTCCGGACGGCGACGCTGGCCTCACCGGCCGCAAGATCATCGTCGATACCTATGGCGGCGCGAGCCCCCATGGCGGCGGCGCGTTCTCGGGCAAGGATCCGACCAAGGTTGATCGCTCGGCAGCCTATATCACGCGCTATCTGGCGAAGAATATCGTGGCCGCCGGTCTTGCGAAACGTTGCGCGATTCAGCTGTCTTATGCGATCGGTGTTGCCGAACCGCTGTCGATCAATGTTGACTTGCACGGCACCGGCACGGTGAGCGAAGAGAGGCTGGAAGAAATATTGCCACAGCTGGTGCGCCTGACGCCCAAAGGCATTCGCACCCATCTGGGTCTCAACAAGCCGATCTATTCACCGACCGCCGCTTATGGCCATTTCGGTCGCAAGGCGGACGGCGACTTCTTCACCTGGGAGAAGACCGATCTGGTGGATGCACTGAAAGCTGCCCTTTGACGTTGATCATGGCGATAGAAAACTCAGGGCGATGACGGCACATAAAGAAGGCGATCCGACGACCATCCGGCAGCTATATGGCCGCCGGCAGGGTCATGCCCTGCGCGACCAGCAGGTCGAGCTGGTCGAGAAGCTGCTGCCGCAAATCGCTGTTCCCACCGCGGGACCGGTTAGCTCGAAGTCGTTATTTGGCGGCGACCGTCCGCTGCATTTCGAGATTGGCTTCGGTGCCGGGGAGCATCTCGCTTCCCGCGCCGATATGTTGCCGGATCACGGCTTTATCGGCTGTGAGCCATATCTTAACGGCGTAGTCGGAGCATTGCAGCATGTGCGCGACGGCCATTTGGCCAACGTTCGCCTGCATATGGGCAATGCGCTCGACGTGCTCGAGCGGATTCCCGACGATACGCTGAGCTTTGTCTATCTTCTCCACCCTGATCCCTGGCCGAAGGCGCGTCATGCCAAAAGGCGCTTCATGAACCACGGACCGGTCGACATGATCGCGGCAAAGCTGAAACCCGGTGGCGAATTCCGCTTCGGTACCGACCATCCGGTCTATCTGGAATGGGCCTGCATGATCATGAACCAGCGCGACGAGTTTGACTGGCTGTGCGCCAGCCCGGAAGACTGGAAAAACCGTCCCGGTGGCTGGCCGGAGACCCGCTATGAAGCCAAGGCACGTCGTCAGGGCCATGATGTCTGGTATTTCCGCTACCGGCGCAAATAAACCAGAATATTTTAAGCACGGCCTTGTGAAAAACGTGAAACTCCGCCGGTTTTCATCGCGATAATCAATTGTAAACCAAGTATTTTAACTATGTTGCCACGCGTATCCTTAACCTTCCCTATCTAGAAAACGCTTAACCAAAAGCGGTCGCGTTGATCTGGATTTTCAGGAAGGTATACGAAAATATATGGGCAGGAATTCATCCATCGCCGGAGTGGCGACCGAAGCCGATCATGCAGATAAGCCCGATCACGCCTATAGAAGCGCGACGCCTGACGATCTCCAGATCAAATCCCGTAACCGGTATTTTGCCAGTGAATCGATCGAACGCCGCCGCTGGATTGGTGGCGATCCTTTTGCCTCGGCCTTTTTCAACGCGCTGTCGGTGACCTTCCCGAAAGGCGAGACCTTTTTCATCGAGTCGCTCCGGAAATTCCGCAATCGGGTGCCGCCAAAATTGCAGGGCGAAATTCGCGCTTTCATTCAGCAAGAAGCGACCCATAGCCGCGAGCATCATTGCTTTAACCAGCATCTGACCGACTGTGATCTGGATATTTCGCGGCTGGAACAAACCATCGCCGATGTGATGAATGGCATCCGGGTCAGGCCGGAGATTTCTCATCTCGTGGCGACTATGTGTATCGAGCATATCACGGCCATTCTGGCGGCGGAGGTGATCGCCAACCCGAAGCATTTTGAAAATGCCGACGAACATCAGCGCAACCTCTGGTTGTGGCATGCTTCGGAAGAGGTCGAGCATAAGGGGGTTGCTTATGATACCTGGCTGCATATGACCAGAGAGTGGAATCCGCTCAAGCGCTGGTTTGTGCGCAGCATGTTCATGGCCAAAATCTCGGTTGGTTTCACAATCAACCGGACCAAGGGTGTGATCGACCTGTTGCGGCAAGATGGCATATCCGGATTGCGGGCGTGGACGGGACTGGCACATTATGCGCTGGTCAACCCAGCGCCGTTCAGGCGGACATTGTGGCCCTTGGTGCAATTTTTCAAACCGGGTTTTCATCCCTGGGATATTGATGACCGTGACCTCATTCGGCTCGCGGAGAGTGAATATGAAGCCGCGATCATGGACGGAGAGGCCGATTCGGCAAAGATATCCACATTCGACAACGGGCGCGTCGCCGTGCCTTTGAAGAAAGTTGCCTGAAAATCACATCATGCCGCCATGTCTCGCATCACATCGTCTGCCGAAACATCTTCCGACAGCGAAAGTGTGAATTGTACCGCATCGGCTTCTTGACCCCTCCCTGTTGAAAAACGCGGAGTGGTCCGGCCGGTCGGCCTGAAACCCAGTTTCCTCAGCACCTTTCCAGAGGCGGGATTGTCGGCAAAATGCTCGGCCCGCATTTCCGGATGCCCAAGCGTTCGGGCAATGTCGAGTACCGCACGACCGGCCTCGGTCGCATAGCCATATCCCCAATGATCACGTGCGATCCAGTAGCCCAATTCGATATGTCCATCGCCATCATCTCCAAATCCGATACAGCCGAGCAACCGGGGTGCTTGCCCGTCACGACGGAAAATCAGAAAATTTGGCTGCAGCGTGGGCTGCGGAGTGGCGAGAAATTGTTCAGCATCATCGCGTGTATAGGGCCATGGCACACGTGCCAGATTGCGGACAAGCATTTCATCGTTGATCGCTGCGAACAGCGTGTCGATATCCTCGGGCCAGCCGGGTCTCAACAGCAATCTTGGTGTTACAGAAAACATCGGGTCTCTCCATCATCATGCACGTGACGCCCCCGGCCTTGTTGGTTTAGCCCGTTAGCTGGCGACCGTTACAAGACCGTGACGTTATGACAGGGAGAGATAAAAAAAGGGAGAGGATGACCCTCTCCCTGAAATTGGTGGTTCGTTGGAACCTGCCGGGTCATCCTGCTGGAGGACAACCCTTTATCGATTGTCCGGTTATTCTGCGGCTTCAGCCATCGCGTCGACGGAAACATATTTGCGTCCGAGCTTGCCCTTGTGAAAGGCCACTTTGCCGTCAATGAGCGCAAAAAGGGTATGGTCTTTGCCCATACCGACATTGCGACCCGCATGGGTCTTCGTTCCGCGTTGGCGGATGATAATATTACCGGCGACAACAGCTTCGCTGCCAAATTTCTTGACGCCCAGGCGACGACCTTCCGAATCGCGCCCGTTGCGGGATGAACCACCTGCTTTTTTATGTGCCATGGTTTAGTCCTCTTTCTTCGCAGCCGGCTTTTTGGCTGCTGGCTTCTTCGCTGGAGCATTCTTGGCAGCAGCTGGTTTTGTTTCGGTTTTGGCAGCAGCTTTTTTCGCTGGCGCTTTTTTTGCGGGAGCCTTCTCAGCCGGAGCAGCCTTGGCTTTTGCAGCCGGCTTGTCTTCGGCTGGAGCCGCTTCCTTCTTGGGAGCAGCCTTCTTCGGCGCCTTTTCAGAGCCGATGGCGCTGATCTTCAGCACCGTATGCTGCTGACGATGGCCGTTTTTGCGGCGATAATTGTGCCGACGGCGTTTCTTGAAAATGATGACTTTCTCGCCTTTTTCCTGGGCGATAATTTCAGCTGCAACGGTCAGGCCCTTAAGGTCCTTCATGTCGCCACCGTCTCCGGCCAGCAAAACATCGTCCAGAGTGATCGAATCACCAGCTTCACCAGCTAGTTTTTCGACTGCGATAATATCTCCTGCGGCAACCCGATATTGTTTGCCGCCGGTGCGCACAATTGCGAACATGGCTATTTTTCCGTTTCAAATTTATGGTTCCAGCGCACAAGCCCGTCAACGCGAGTCTTTCGGCCCACGCTGGAAAGAGTGGGCAGCTAACCGATGAACGTGGTGCTGTCAACCGGCTTAAGGTGATTTTGGCTATTCCCGAAACGCCACAATGTTCCGTTTCATCCCTGAATATTCGCCGTTGCAGAGGGGGTAAGCCTATCCTAAAGACTGAGCAATGAAAAAACTCACCGCTTTGGTGACGATTGTCACCGTTACGCTGTCTGGTTGCGCGATGCAGCAGGGCGATTTCCCGTCGCTACAGAAACGGCCCTATGAGGACGAAACCGCGGTCGAAACGGCGGTCGAAACGGCGGTTCCAATCGTCCCGGAGTCTACCCTGTCAGCCGATCTGCAAAGCAGGTTAAACGCAGCTATGGCACAAAGCAGCGCCGCTCATGACGGGTTTCAGGCCAGTTTGCCGGCGGTCAAAAAACGGGTGGATGCCGCACGCGGTGCCGCGGTGTCGAGCGAATCGTGGGTTGTCGCACAGATGGAACTGGCCGCGCTCGAGATCGAGCGGAGCCCTTCGGTTGAAGCGCTGGCCGATATCGATGCGATATATACGGAGCAGCTCAATCAGGAAGCGGCTCAGCGCCAATCTGGCGGAACGGCCATCATCGCCCGGCAGCGAGAGATTGTGCAGGCGCAGGTCAACAGTCAGCAGGCCGAGATCAACGCGATGAAAAACCGCTTGCGCTAACCCAGAGCGTCGACGGCCGCTTTATGCGCCTTGGCATTTTCGACATAATAGGCGACGCCCATCCGCATGTCTGCAATTGCCGGTTCGGTCAGGTCGCGCATATATTTCGCCGGTGATCCGGCCCAGAGCTGTCCCGACGGGATGCGCTTGTTCAGCGTTAAGGTCGCGCCGGCGGCGAGCATGGCATCGCCTTCGATCACGCAGCCATCCATGACCGTGGTGCTCAGCCCGACAAAGGCCCGGTCTTCGAGAGTCGCGCCGTGCAGCATCACCATATGACCGACCAGAACATCATCGCCGATGATCGTGGGATTGCCATTGGGGGTTGCAGGCGTGGCACTGTCGCAATGAATCGTTGTGCCATCCTGAATATTGCTCCGCGCGCCGATTCGGATGAAATTCACATCAGCGCGAATCACGCAATTATACCAGACGCTCGATTCGGGACCGATTTCGACATCGCCAATGATCTTGCAGCCGGGCGCGATAAAGGCGCTGGGGTGAATTTTCGGGGTCTTGCCGTTGAACGGCAGGATGAGGGCGTCTGTCATATTCGTGAATTCCATTCGTCAGCAGTGATTTTGTAAACAATGGTCGGATTCAGATCATCGCCATAATTGGGATCGTGGAAATCCAGTTCGGGTTGGTGGTGCATCCCGAGTCGCTTCATCAGGCCCCAGCTTGGTTCGTTGCCAGCGACGGTCAATGCCACGACAAAAGGTGCCTTCCAGCGGGCAAAGGCGGCATCCATACAGGCCGTCGCCGCTTCCTTTGCATAGCCTTTGCCCCAGGCATCTTCGCGCAACCGCCAGCCGATTTCATGGGCACCGGTTAATTTGGGTTGCGGCGCATTGACCCGTTTGAGGCCGCAAAACCCCAGAATTTCTCCGTCGGACTTGCGCTCGACAATCCAGAATGTGTGGCCGAAGTCGCGATCATAGCCTTCCAGCCGTTCCATCGCCGCATCGAATTTCTCCCGGTCCTGCACGCCGCCCAGCCAACGCATTACATTGCGGGTGTTGAGATGCTCCATGAACGGCTCGATATCGCTTTCCCGCCATTTGCGCAGGAGCAGTCGCTCGGTTTCCAGAACAATGTCGGAGGCTTTTTCAGCCATGGAGCAACCGCGCCGCATCGGCCGCAAAATAGGTGAGAATGCCGGAGCATCCCGCGCGTTTGAAGGCGATCAGCTTTTCCATCATCAGCGTGTCGTGATCACCCACTCCGGCAGCGGCACCGACCTTGAGCAGCGCATATTCGCCGGACACCTGATAGGCAAAGACGGGAATGTTGAATTGGGATTTCGCGCGATATATGATGTCGAGATAGGCGAGGCCCGGCTTGACCATGATGCTGTCGGCGCCTTCGGCGATATCCAGGGCGATCTCCCGAATCGCTTCATCGCTATTGGTCGGATCCATCTGATAGGTTTTCTTGTCGCCCTTCAGCAGTCCGCCGGAGCCGACGGCATCACGAAACGGTCCGTAGAAGGCGCTGGCATATTTGGCCGAATAGGCCATGATCTGGATATTGTGATGATGCGCGAGTTCGAGCACATCGCGGATGGCACCGATCCGGCCATCCATCATGTCGGACGGCGCTATGATATCGGCGCCCGCATTGGCCTGATTGAGAGCCTGCTTGACCAGAATGTCGAGCGTGCGGTCATTCTCGACATAACCCCGGTCATCGATCAGCCCGTCCTGGCCATGGCTGGTATAGGGATCGAGTGCGACGTCGGTGAGAATGCCGATCTCGTCACCCAGCGCGTCTTTCACTGCCTTGGTCGCGCGGCACATCAGATTATCGGGATTGAGTGCTTCTTTGCCGTCGTCGCTGCGTTTTTCCGCCGGGGTATTGGGAAACAGGGCAAGACATGGGATGCCAAGGTCGCGCGCTTCGCGGGCCCGTTCGACGATGCCGTCGACTGACCAGCGCGAAACGCCGGGCAGGGCTTCGACTGGTTCTTCCACGCCTTTGCCCTCGGTAATGAACAGCGGCCAGATCAGATCGGATGGCGAGAGATGTGTCTCCCGGACCATGTCCCTGCTCCAGCCATGGGTGCGCGTGCGGCGCAATCGGGTATGGGGGAAAGCGGCTTGTTGGGTCATGGATAGTGCTTAGCGGAGCCGCCTGCGCCGCTCAACTCTTCTGTGAAACTGTTTGGAGACTAAGGGCCGCCCTAGCTTGCGAGTGGCTTGTTGAGCCGGTTGATCTCGCGTTCGGGTTCTGCCTGCGCCGAAGCACTCTTTATCGTGCCCAGTGCGGCGCCCGGTTCGACACGCTTCAGTTTTTGCAGTTCGGCCTTGAAACGGCGCAATTCCTGCCCGCCCAATTGGGCGCGTTCGACAAATTTGACCGAAAGCGGATTGATCGTGCGACCACCACGATAAAGTTCATAATGCAGATGCGGTCCGGTCGACAGGCCGGTCGATCCGATATAGCCGATGATCTGGCCCTTGCGCACGCGGCGTCCGCTTCGCACCGCGACCCGGCTCATATGGCCATAGCCGGACGATAGCCCGCCGCTATGTTGTATTCTGACATAATTGCCAAAACCGCCCTTGCGCCCGGCATGGACGACCTTGCCATCGCTGACTGCATAGATGGGGGCGCCGTAGCCGCCACCGAAATCGACACCGCTGTGCATGCGCTTGTAGCGCAGGATCGGATGGCGCCGCATGCCGTAATTGGATGTGATCCGTCCGTTTGTCGGTCGCGCCAGCTCACCATTGGATTGGCCGACACCCGATGCTTCAAACCAGTTGGTGCGGCCGCCGCTCTGCCATTTCAGCATTTGTGCTTTTGGTTTCCCGTCGCGTTCGAGGCCGGCATAGATCAGATCGCCCACTTTCACTTCGCCGGTTTCCGCGCGGCGATAGGACAGGATGATATCAAATTCGTCGGTGCTGCGAATATCACGCGATATCGACATTTTTTTGCCGATAACCTGCAGATATTTCTGTACCGCATCAGCAGGCGCCCCGGCAGCGCGAGCGGACCGGTAGAGACTTGAGCCGACCGTGCCCTTGATCCGCAGCGGTGTATCGTCAACCAGGATGGGTTTGCGGTTGAGTTTCAGCCCGTCGCTGTCGCGCAGCACTTCGAGATTGAGGTCAAAACGCGCACGAAACGCCAGCTGGTCCAGTGGGCGTGCCTGATTTTTGGCGGAACGACGACCGAGTATGATGTCGATTTTGGTGCCCGGCTGAATATCCGCAAAGGAAACGGCATCGCTCACCAGCTTGTTGACCTCTACCGCTTCATTGCTGGCGACCCCGGCGCGCTGCAATACCCGGCGCAAACTGTCGCCCCGGCCGATCGTTGCGACCAGTTCGACGGACGGCCGCTCGGGGCTTTCTGCGAGGGGGCGCACCGCATCGGTCGCCGCCATCCGCAGGCCGGTGTCGGAACCATAAGCCAGCGGCGCGATCATTTGCGAACGCGCCTGATCGGCCCGATATCCACTCAGCGGATCGGCCCGGTGCCCGGCAATCGGACCAAAATCAGGAAGACAACTGATTGCAAAACCGCTCAAGGCGACGAGCGTTACGAGCCCGCGGAACCAGGCCGGACTGCCGATATCAACGCCAAGATCGGGCACCCAGTCGACTTCGGAAAAATATTCACGCCATTCGGCAAGCTTTTCCTGAAAAGAGAGTGTTTCGGGTAAATTCGACTGAAGGGGGTTTGCTGCAATGGTGGCAGCCCCCTGAACTTGCATGTCGATATCGTCTAGTTTCTTGAACAAACGAACCCCTTGTGACGCAAATATACAGCATTGCATCCTGTTTATACGCAACCTCTGTGCAGGAACTTAGTTAATGTCAAATTAAGCCGCCTCACAGGCGGTTTCTATGCGGCGAAACGTGTAAAATCACGGCTGTCCGGTCAATATTTTCGCTTTTGACGCCATGAAGCTTGCAACTCTGCACATGATCGGCTGTTGTGCAGACAATGTCCCGGTTTGCCCAGTCGTCCCTTATCGCCGTTCTCGGCCCCACCAACACTGGCAAAACCCATCTTGCCATCGAGCGAATGTGTGCCCATTCCAGCGGTATGATCGGATTCCCGCTCCGCCTGCTGGCGCGGGAAGTCTATGACCGGGTGGTTGCTCTCAAAGGGGCCAATCGGGTGGCTCTGGTTACGGGTGAAGAAAAAATCATCCCGAAAGACGCGCAATGGTTCCTGTGTACGGCGGAAGCCATGCCGATGAACCGCGAATTTGCCTTTGTTGCTATTGATGAGGCGCAGATCGGTATCGATCCGGAACGCGGACATATATTTACCGACCGCATGCTCCATGCGCGCGGTCGGGAAGAAACGATGATTCTGGGATCGGAAACTCTTCGCCCCTTGATCGAGGCACTGCTGCCCGATGCCGACATTGTCACCCGGCCCCGTTTTTCCACCCTGAGCTATGCCGGGCCGCGCAAGTTATCCCGGCTGCCGCGGCGGTCTGCGATCGTCGCGTTCTCGCTTGAGGATGTCTACGCGATTGCCGAGATGCTGCGCCGTCAGCATGGCGGAGCGGCGATCGTCATGGGGTCACTGTCACCGCAAACACGCAACGCGCAGGTCAAAATGTACCAAGATGGCGAAGTCGATTATCTGGTCGCCACCGATGCTATCGGCATGGGGCTTAATCTCGACGTCACCCATGTTGCCTTTGCCGCTCTGCAGAAATTCGACGGACGCCGCCGGCGAAGGCTGACTCTGGCAGAAATAGGACAGATTGCCGGACGGGCCGGACGCCATCAGAAGGATGGAAGCTTTGGCGTGCTATCGGGGCTGGCCTCGTCGGACGAATTGCAGGCCGACGATATTGATGATCTGGAAGAACATCGATTTCGGAAGCTGGATTGGCTTTACTGGCGCAATGCAAAGCCGGGATTCGGCTCCCTTGGCGGGCTGATCCGTTCGCTTGAGGAAAAACCGCGAGAACCGCGATTGCACGCCGCGCCGGAAGCTGTCGATCTGGCGGTCCTGAAAAAACTGGCGCAAGATCCGGCGGTATCGCGCTTCGCGGACTCGCCGGACATGGTGCGCCTGCTTTGGGAGGCCGCCTGTATCCCGGATTTCCGCAAAGTTGGCGCGGATCACCAGGCGCGCTTTGTTGCATCGCTCTGGCCGTATCTCGCCGGACGCTCCGGCAAAATTCCCCATGCCCGGATGGCGCAGGAAATTGCGCGGCTGGAAAATGTTCAGGGTGATATCGCGACGCTTGGCGCCCGTATCGCGGCCGCTCGCAGCTGGAGCTATATTGCCCAGAAATCCCGTTGGGTGGAGCAGCCGGAGGTGATGGTCGAGCGTACCCGTGCCCTGGAATCGCGGCTGAGCGATGCCATGCACAGCCAGTTGACCCAGCGCTTTGTCGACAAAAGGACACGGATATTGATGCGTGGCCTGTTGAAAGATTCGCTGTCGCAGGATGTTGTGGTTGATGAGGATGGCATGGTTCTGGTCGAAGGGCACGAAATTGGCACACTCAAGGGCTTCCAATTTGTCGTGCCTTCCGATAGCCGGAGTGAGGATCGCAAAATGTTGCTTGCGGCCGCAGAAAAATATTTGGGACGGATTATGACGGAAAATGCAGACGCTCTTGCCAAGGCACCCGATAGTGTATTGACGTTGGTCCCGGATGCGGACGGGCAACCGGCAATATTGTGGGGCGACAGCCGGCTGGCCATCCTTTCCAAGGGCAAGACCCTGCTGCAACCCGAGATCAGATTCGAGCGATCAATCAAGGATATGGCTGCCGATGACAGCCAGAAAGTGATCGACCGGGTCACGCGCTGGGTCGAAGCGATGAAAGAAAAACATCTGCAAGGATTGGTAAAAATTGACGCGTTGGCCAATGAACCGGAAACGCCGCCGGCGGTTCGCGCGCTATTTGCACAAATTGTCGATGCTGGCGGGATCCTGTCGCGGCGAGAGATTGATCAGGCGGTGCGTGCCCTCGACAATGATATGCGTGGCCATGCGCGCCGGGCCGGTCTGGTATTCGGGGCGCTGGATATTTTCCATCACGCGTTGATGAAACCCGGTGCAGTGCTCTGGCGGACGGCCTTGTTTGCGGCCTTTGACGCTGAGCCGATGATCGGCCAGGCACCCGACAATGCCGTACATCTCAATCAGGAGACCTTCGCTTCTCCCGGTCACGCCTCGCGCCTCGGTTTTCGCCGGATTGCCGATGAATATGTTCGCGTCGACATGGTCGAACGGCTGATCAAACAGGCCCATGAGGCCCGGCAAAAGGGCGATATATTCGCCGTTGATCCTGCTCTGGCGACGTCCCTGGGCTTGTCAAAAAACTGCCATGAAGCGCTGCTCGCTCTGGCGGGATTCGTAAAAACCGCCGACCAGCCGGACCCGGTTGAACGGCCTGTTGTCGAAAACAGCCCGCCGTCGCCATCCGGCGACGACGAGTCGGAGCAAAGCGTGGAAACGCCTATCACATTGGATAGCGCTCCTGCCGTTGCCGCAGAAATTGTCGACGCGCCAGCAGGCAGCACTGCGGCAGCGAAAGAGCCGGAGGTGGCCGTGCAATATTGGCGCTGGAAGATCGGA
>Ga0209345_10005861_pt1 | contig 11256 bp, 9 predicted proteins | sample Cruoilmetagenom7_FD_187294 | JGI IMG/M metagenome (GOLD analysis project Ga0209345, IMG submission 187294) | Oil polluted marine microbial communities from Coal Oil Point, Santa Barbara, California, USA - Sample 7 (SPAdes) (version 2) | ecosystem: Environmental > Aquatic > Marine > Oil seeps ...
ATCTGTTACACTTTTTGTTACAAACTTTTTAAAGATTTTAGGTTAATTACGAAATGGATTTTATCATTGAGCAAAATATTTTGCTGGCTGCTTTTATTCTTGATATTGTTTCAGGTGATCCTTATTTTCTTTTCCATCCTGTCAGATGGATGGGAAAGGCTATTAAATATTTTGAACCTTGTTTCAGGAAAATTTTCGCAAACCAGGTTATAGCAGGTACTTTTTTTGCGGTTTTTCTTATCTTTCTTTCATGGAGTATAACTTATATTATAGTTTATTTAGCTCAATTTGTGCATCCTTTTTTAAAAATAGCTATGGAAATCATTATTTTGTATTTTTGTATTTCAATTAAATCCCTTCAAAAAGCTGCAATGGATGTATATTTTTTGCTGTTGCAAAAAAGGATAGATGCTGCAAAAAAAAAGGTAGCACTTATTGTTGGAAGAGATGTGGACAAGTTAACAGAAAAAAAAATAGCGCAGGCTGCTATTGAAACTGTAGCAGAAAATCTTGTTGACGGGATAATATCGCCACTATTTTTTTGGGCAATGGGAGGCGCTCCTTTTGCTATGGCATATAAAATGATAAACACTCTTGATTCCATGGTTGGCTATAAAAATGAAAAGTATGAAAAGTTCGGAAAAGCCGGAGCCCGCATAGATGATTTTGCCAATTTTGTTCCTGCACGACTTTCAATAATTGTAATTTCCCTTGCTTCTCATCTGCTTGCAGGCAGAGCAATAAGTGCATTAAAATGCGCATTTGAAGAAAGAAAAAATCATACAAGCCCTAATGCCGGATGCCCTGAAGCTGCATTTGCAGGTGCTCTTGATGTTAAGCTTGGTGGTCCGAATTTTTATCATGGCAGGCTTGTTTTTAAGCCATATATCGGGAACAGGCGCAAAAAAGTAAAAATAAAGGATATAAAAAAGGCTTGCGATCTTATGATAATTTCATCTGTATTATGGGTTTTAGTTGTATGGATATTTATCATTGTAAAGTAAAACCAGGCTCTGAAATAGATTGGCTATGAACTTAAACGCAAATTTAAATAAGTCATACAAAAATTTCTTTCCATTTAAAATCGGTACCACATCTTACATATATCCAGACCACATATTGCCTAATGTGATAAAATTAGGGCCTTTTTTTGACGAAATTGAACTTTTACTGTTTGAAAGCATTGGCAAAGATAACATCTTATCCAAAAATGAAATAGCCATGTTAGTCTCTTTGGCAGATAAGTATGATATTATATACAATATTCATCTGCCCACTGATGTTTTTTTGGGAGATTTTGATCCCTTAGTCAGGCATTATGCAGTTGAGACAATAAACAAAATAATCGATCAAACCAGAACTCTTCCAGTTTCAACTTATACTCTTCATCTGTCATATAATCAGGTTGCAGCAGACAGCGCAATAATACAAAAATGGCAGAACAATTTACATCATAGCCTGGAAAAAATTATTTCATCCGGAATAAACAGTAGTATTATTTCCATTGAAACTTTAATGTATCCATTTGACTGGATTGAAAATATTATATCTGACTTTGATTGTAGAATTTGTATGGATTTGGGACATTTGATGCTGCAAAATATTGAACTTAAGACTTTTTTTGATAAATATTATCACAAGGTTTCAATTATTCATCTCCATGGCGTTTATAACGGGCATGATCATGTTTCACTAAAGTATCTTTCACCAAAACAGATAGATGTTGTATATGGCATACTAAAAAGCTTTTTTAAAACAGTTTCAATAGAAGTATTTTCATTTAAAAATTTAATATCTTCTATAAATGTATTGGAAAAATTATGGCATAATAATTTCGAAAATGAGCTGAAAACAAGATAGTTTCACATTTTTATAAATTAAAATACTTATCTTTTTATTATTTTTTTTATTGCATAAATCATTTGATTGAGTAATAAATTTTTTTCATATAAACAGTTTTTTAATTTCAAATGCTGATTTGTTTTATTAAGAAAAGGAGATTGAGATATGATAGTTGTTGTTGCTGTGCTAAAAGCACAAAAAGGAAAAGAAAAGGAAATGGAAGATGCTTTAAAAGATATGATTCCAAAGGTTAAAGACGAAAAAGGAACTTTATCTTACATTCTTCATAGAGCCGCAGGTGCACCTGATACATTTTTATTTTATGAAAAATATGAGGATCAAAAAGCTTTTGATTATCATAGCACCACGCCGCATATTCAGGAACTTTTTGGCAAAATAGGCCCTTTACTGGCTGCTGAGCCAAGCATAGAGATATATGAGGAAATAGCTGCCAAATAATTATACTGCATAATTTAAATACGTTTTAAATTCAGCTGACTGCACTGCTTTTTAAAACAAAACCGGGAAAGGCTTTTTTTGCCTTTCCCGGTTTTTAAATCTAAGCTGTTATAAAAAAATTATGTCAGCTAATACTATCCTCCAATTAGCTGTATTGCCATTCTGTTTATTGCATTTGCCTGTGCAAGCATTGCAGTTGCAGCTTGTGCCAGAATATTATTTTTAGTAAATTCTGTCATTTCAGATGCAACATCAACATCTGATATCCTCATTTCAGCTGCCTGGGTATTTTCTGCCTGGATAGTCAGGTTTGTAATGGTGTTTTCCAGACGATTTTGTTTGGCACCAAGAGTTGCCCGTTGATTGTCTTTTGCCAATATGGCAGCATCAACTTTGCTAAGAGCCTGCTGCGCTCCCTCCTGAGTATCTAAGCGTACGCCCCATGCAGCAACTGACGCCTGAGCAGCAATTGATGCCTGGGATGCAACTGATGCCTGTCCATATAGAATTGACTGGCTGGCAACTGCTCCCTGATAATTAACTGCAAGCTGTGATGCAACTGATGCCTGGGAACCAAATGAGGCTTGGGAATTAACTTGAGCTTGCGAAGCAACTGATACCTGGGTTCCTCTGCTTGCAATAGATGCAAGAGAGCCACCTACACCTGCTGCACGTGAGGCAAGTTCTGCCCTGGAAGCCTGTGATACAGCTGCTCCTTGTGATGCAACTGAATTTTGCAAAGCAACTGCTGCCTGGTATGCTATAGATCCTTGTGATGCGACTGCTGCCTGAGTAGCTAAAGCTGCTTGTGATGCAACTGATGTTTGGGAGCCTTGCGCTGCTCTGTATGCCTGAGATGTAACTGAAGTTTGTGAAGATACAGCTGCTTGCGATACTTGTGATGCAAAACCTGTTGCAGCCTGAGAAGCAACTGACGCTGCTATCCATCCTGCGTATGAAGCAACCGATGGAAAATTGCAATGTGAACATTGTGAATCATAGGGAAGAGTAACATAATGTGATGCTTGTGATGCAGCTGATGTTTTATATCCTACTGCAGCTTGCGAAGCAACTGCTACCTGCGAAGCAACTGAATTCTGGGTGGACACACCTGCCTGTGATTGCTGGGTGCCTATAAATATCTGGGATGCAACTGATGCCTGAGAGGTGTTGTTAACAGCTTGTGAGGCAACTGATGCCTGGGAACAAACTTCAATCTGGGAAGATTGCGCTCCTTGTGATGCAATTGAAATCTGAGCTGCCTGAGCTGCCACAGAAGCCATGAATCCATATGAACCATTTGCAGCAAAAGCTCCGTATGATACCTGGGCTGCAACTGATGCCTGAGAAGCAACTGCTGATTGTGATCCAAATGATGTTTGACTGGCAAATGATATTTGGGATGTTACAGACGCTTGAGTATTAACAACGGAAATTGCGGCCTGGCTTAAGACTTCAGCTTGTCCTACCAGAGCAGCTTGTGAAGCTATTGAAACTTGTGAGGCAACCGATGCCTGGTCAAGATTACCCACTGCTACGCCAAGAAATTCAGATGTCATGTTGTCAATATTCATGTAATAGTAATCTTCTGCTGAATCATTACCTGTACCAAAATGTATTTTCATACCGTCTGATGCTGAACCATCCAGAAGTTTCGTGCCGTTAAAGTCTGTGGCATTTGCGATTCTGGTAATTTCTTTTGCCATTTCATCATACTCATCCTGCATGATTTTTCTTTGGTCCGTGTTATATGTTCCTGTAGCAGCCTGCTCAGCAAGTTCTTTCATTCGAATAAGTTTTTCATCAATAACCTGCAGGGCACCTTCAGCTGTCTGAATCATGGAAATAGCATCACCTGCATTTCTAATACCTTGATTTAATACAGCAACATCTGAACGCTGCGTTTCACGAACAGCAAGACCTGCTGCATCATCTGCTGCAGAGTTGATCCGCAAACCAGATGAAAGGCGCTGGGTCGATACAGCTAGCTTCGAATAAACCCCACCTAAATTTCTAGCAGTATTCATTGCCATCAGATTATGATTAATATAAAGAGCCATAATATTTCCTCCCTGGTTATACGAATCTTATTTACTATAACATTAATCTAATCATAACCAAATTTATGATTAGATTTTGCTATTTTGAGTAGTTGTTATAAAATTTTTTATAACCTGATTTTTTTTTTTAAAAAAACTTGCTTTAAAGCTTGATATCGGTTTTCTAAAAAAAAACTTGAGAAAATATTTTTCATAATAATTTTTTTATATGAGATAGCTTAATAATAAATATTTTGAACTGTTTCAGAGCCTTAAATGTTATGAGTCAAAAAATTAAAAGATCTCAGGGATATTGTCGACAAATTATTTAATGTCAGCATATTTTAACAATCGTTTAAAAAGTTCAACAAGATCACTTTTCTTATCTCCCATTATTGCAAGTACATCCTCATGTGATAAGGCATTTGAAATTGCCAGACATTTTCCCGAGGCAATAAACATTAGTCTTAAATCATGGGTAAACCAAAAAGGATAAAGTCTGCAGTAGACAGGACGGGAATTGAGCGGAAGTTTACACCCGTTTAAATCGAGAAAAACACATTTGTCATTAAAAATTTTTAAGCGATACCTGATACCGTTATTCATTATTTTCAAAAAAACTGGATGTCTATCACTTATTTTTTTTAAAAAATCGTCTTTGACTTTATCAATAACGACAAAATCGCATCTCTTCAGCCCAGTTGTCCTTTCTATAATCTTGATTTCCTGTTTTGTTAAGCCAAACATATAATCTATGCCATGGGCATCCATTAAACAGCACCCTTGTTTAATATAATGACAACGGGCGCAAATTTCAGGATCATGGATCACCAACAATACCCCCTTTAATATAAAAAAACAGATCTTAAAAAATCGGCATTGTTAAATAAGAATAGGTTTTCAATGTTTTTGTTGTATAATTTTAGCATAATACGATATAAAGACCTATTCAGAATTAACAATGCCAAAAAATCATTTATCTTTAAGTGATATAACTGAAATGTCATTTCCAAAATCAGATCCAAGCTCAGACACACTATTTACCTTAATTTCATCTTTTGTAACAGAAAAAACATAATCATCCATAAAGATTGACCGTTTCACTTTAGAATTTGGATTTGTCCACCAGTTTGAACACGAACTGTAACCATTTTTTTCTTTTTCCTGATGTGAAACACCGCCCAGATATGTGAAACCTTCCTGAGGTGTCACTTCATATACCATAAGACCGCTAAATGACATTTCACTTCCGTATGACCAATTACTGCCTTGTCCTTCACATATTACCATGGGAATTGCCAATAGATTTTTTGGCTTAAAATAGTTAAATGCCAAATGGTTTGCCGTAGCATCTGAAGTTGATCCCCGTGTTCCAATTATTTCCTTGTGAACAAGTTGTGGATTTTTCATGTTTGAAATATCAAAAATTTGCAGCATAATACCTTGAAACCAGGCAAAAGATCCATTATCCTTTGCATCATATCCAATTGAAAGCAAATGCTTATCATCTATACGGTGCATATAAGTAGAAAATCCAGGAATTTTAAGTTCTCCTGCAATATTTGGGTTATAAGGATCAGAAAGATCTAACACGAAAAGAGGATCTGTTTTTTTAAATGTCACGACAAATCCTTTATCTTTGTCAAAACGCACAGAACGTATATCCTCAGAAGGTGCTATATTATCAATTTGGCCAACTATAGATAGTTGCCCGCCAACATGTTTTAAAATTGAAACAGTATTATGAGCATCAGGAGATGGCAAATGACCTGTTGTTGTTGCAATTCTTAAACAATCCTCATATTCATCCATGGAAAACTGATTGAGGATTCTTCCTTTTACAACTCCTTTACCAACATATTTTGATGAAAACTGCTTGTTATTCAGTTTAAATTTATAAACGGTTGTTGATTCATAAAATTTTTGGTTAAACGGCCATTTTAAAGTTTTATAGTATGAATTTTTTGAAGCAACATAAAATGCTGAGTTTGAGGCATATAAGGCTCCGGGTCTGCCTAATATTGTTGTTGAATTTAAATAGGTATTTGTATCAATACCTGTGGAAAATATTGAAACCAGCTCGCTTCCCTTTATTTCAGAAGGAATATAAAACCTGCTGCTATTACACAAGATAGTTTTTTTAAAGCTTTGCTGCCCATCATTATAACTTATATCTTCTATTGCAGGAAGCATATTTGTTATATCAGCTTCTATTATAAGAGCTTTGTTTTTTTTCAGCAGCATTTCAAATACAAATCTGATAAAAGCTTCCCTGTTATTATAAAGCGGATCAAATTCGGTTTTAAAGTTATTATAATCGCAAAAAAATTCAAGTGCTTCTGGCCAGTATTTAACACCTTTAACTGTAAGTTCTGGAAAAGCAACAACTGTATGTACAGCATTTCCGATGAGCCTTGAGTTTACATATGATCCTGGAAAATACATTTCCCGTATTAAAGCTATCTTTGTAACATCAGAAATATCAAGCACTGTAATTTTCAACAAAGGTTTTTTTAAAGGTGGATAGTCAAAAGGTTTTTTTATATATGGACTGGCAGCAGGTTGATTTAAAGATGAATAGATAAAAGCTCTGCTATTTGATACAAACATTTTTTCAGGAGTGCCCTCAATTTTAAAAAAGGAAATTTCATGTGATTTTTCTGGGGGCCATGCATCAATTATATGAAATCTGCCAGCTGATACAATATAAATATAAGAACCATCATTTTTTATAAAATCAGCTTCATCCACACCCTGCACTTGTGTGTTTGTTTCTGAATATTGTGTTGCACTGTCTGTTTGGGCTGTTACTGTTTCTAATAAGGGCATAGAGTTTGCTCTATAATATTTAGTTAGATATCTGCAACCACCTGTTTGTATTGCTGTTTCAAGATTTTCCAAAACCTTTTTTTCCATGGAAGATATCATGGCTTGTTTTAATTTAGCAGCCAGTAAGCTGGGATCTGATCCACAAGTTAATTCTGAAAAATTGTTATCACTTACACTTGCAGATGCTGCAAATAAAAATATTCCTGGCAGACAAATTATTACTGCAACTGAAACAAATATCATTAATATATTTATTTTTTTCATATATTATACCCTCATAATAGTTTAAGCCAAAATAACCTGATAATTGTAAAAAATAATCAGGTTACTTTGGCGTGTTATAAATTAATGAAGAGAAAATATTATTTTTTATTGTTAATCATCAAGCAAATTGAAATCTAAACGGCTTTTTTGAAATAAAGGCCAATTTCTTTTGTTTTCCCGGTTAAACAAGTAGTCTGAAGACTCAAAGGCTGGCTTTGAAGAATTGGTCGAACATCTTCTCCACTCAAGCTGATAAATATGTGCTATATTCAGATTTGTAGATTCATTTGCAATGATGCCGTAGCCCTCACGATTTCTTAAATTGTTTACCTTTATGGTTGTATCCAGGCTTAAATTTCTTTGCACGTTGCATGGTGACCACCACTGGGTATTTAGAGATTCAACTCCTAATGAGTCTACTATTGTAAAACCCTCATCAACTTCACCTACCCATTTTGTTTCTCTGACAGGCCCGTAAGGCTGACCCATAAAATAATATTTTGACGTTAAAGAAGCCTTTACATCTTCTTCCAAAAATACCAGGCCGCGATATGTAATATCAACAATTGAAAACTGCCATCCCGAAGGAATATGAAGCGGTATAGATAAGCCGCATGTTTTTTTTGCAAAAGGTCTTCTGGAACCTCCTAAAACTTCAACCACATACGCATCAAAGTATAATGTCATGGCAAGGCCATCATCGCTTAAATCTCCAGCTACACTTCCCTGGGGGCAGCCATTCCCTCCGTATGTCAATGGCCCTGACATATACAGTTTATTGGGATCAGGCCTTTCAGCATAAACGCTTCCTGCCAGGATAAGTAAAAAAGATAAAACCGCAACAATTTTTTTCATGTCCAACTCCTTATTTTAATTGTTTTTTTATTTGTGTATACCAAACAGATAAAGCATATAAGCAAGTTTAAGTATCAGTAAAACCAAAATTTAAATTATCACCTCCTTAGACTTAAAAAAATTTTGATATAATCACTAAACATAACCTTAAACTTACTTAAACTTTGCTTACTTAAACAAATAGACGCATTAAAAAATATTTTCTTACGAATTGGATTTCAATTTATTATTGATGGCCTAAACAAATGCTATTTGCAACCCTAACTTAAGGTATATAGAAAATTTTAAAATCGTTGTTATAAAAATAGAATGCTGGTATTTAAAAGGCTAAAAAAAGTGGATTTTAACTATTTTTTAAACAGTATATTAGTATAGGAGCAAAATCAGAATGAAAATTGCTATTATTCGTTTAAGTGCCCTTGGAGATATTGTTCACAGCACAGTTGTGCTGCAGATTATTAAAAAATATTATCCTGAAGCAATAATTGACTGGTTCACAGAAACAAGCATGGCCACTGTCTTAAATGATCATCCTCATATTAATACCATTCACACCCTGTCTCTGAAAAACGTCTTAAAGGCAAAACGCATATTACCTCTAATAAAAACAGTAATAACATTGCTACAGCTAAAGCCTTATGACAGGATTATCGATATGCAGGGGTTGATAAAATCTGCTATTATTACACGGATAATAGGTAAAAACAGTCATGGATACAACAGAAAATCAGTCAGGGAGGAAATCAGCACTTTTTTTTACAAAACCACTTCAAATATATCCTATGAGGAAAACAGCATTATAAGAAACTGCATGCTTTGTGCTGATGCATTGCAGATACCTTTTTGCATTGATGATGTTTTTAACAAAGGACCTTCTTTATATTATCATAATACAAATGGATTTGAATTTGATGGACTTATTGCAAGTGACAGGCTAAATATTGCTTTTGTCATAGGGTCATCCTGGCCGTCGAAAAATTACCCTAAGGAAAAATTTGTCGAACTTGCCAACATGATAGATGCCAACATTCTAATTTTATGGGGAAATAAGGAAGAAAAGAAAAAAGCTATATGGATTGCATCGCAATGCAGCAATGCAACAGTATTACCTGGTCTTAGTTTTAATAGTTTAAAAGCACTAATTGATAAAGTTGATTTGACAATAGGAAATGATTCTGGCCCAACACATATTGCCTGGGCAATGAATAGCCCTTCCATAGTACTTTTTGGGCCCACACCAGTTGAGCGCATGTTTGAAACAAAAAAAAATCTGGCATTGAAATCAAGTTCTGCAATTAATCATTACAAACTCAATAAAAACGATTGGTCAATTGCAGAAATAGAGGCTGATGCAATCGCAAAAATGGCTGAAAAGCTTCTCAAAAGACCTTTATCAAACAGCTAATCCGCACTTTTTAACGAAAATATCCGAAAAAAAACATAGGCTTTTAAAAGATCCCGGTTAAACAGTTGTTGCAAACTTTCAAAGCTAATTAAACATCAAATCTGTTTTCTCTTTTATTTTTTTAGCTTCGTTTATTATATTGTCAAAAAGTTCGCCAACAGTAGGTACATCACTTATAAGGCCTTGCACCTGTCCTATAAGATGAACACCTGTCTCAAGATCTCCATCGTTGGTTGCTTTATCAATAAGATCAAAAGCTGTTGCCATTAATGCCAGTTTATTTAACATTTTAGGGCCTTTTAAAACTGTACCCATTGCAAGTTTAAACCATGGTATCTGCAGTTTTTTAGAAATTTCAACAGAGGATAGTGCAGCTTTTGGAAGGTTCATTCCCTTTTTAACAGCTTTTTCCGCAGAAGGTGTTTTCATCATTCTGCAGTATAGCCCATCTAGTCTGTTAGAATATATGGTATCTTCAATTCCCTTGTCAACCGTATGCTTTTTTGCATTATTATGAACCGGGCTTTCCTTTGTCACGGAAAATCTTGAGCCCATTGCAATCCCTTCTGCACCAAGAGAAAGAGCGGCAACAAGACCTCTTCCATCACCAAATCCTCCGGTGGCTACAACTGGTATATCAACAGCATCGGCTATGGAAGGAATAAGAACAAGTGAAGTTACCTCGCCACCGTGGGCGGCTGCTTCATGTCCGGTTACTAAAAGCGCATCAGCTCCGCTTTTCTCAGCAGCTTTTGCATGTTTATGATTTACAACTGTTGCTATTACTTTGCCTCCATACTCATGAACTTTTGAAGCGAGCCAGTCTCCTTTGCCCAAAGAATAATTTACAACAGGCACTTTTTCTTCACACGCAACTTCTGCATTTTCCTTTGAACCTGGCATAAGAAGCGTTATTCCAATTCCAAAAGGTTTGTCTGTGAGTTCTCTGATCTTTTTTATGGATTTTCTTGTTTCATCCGAACTCAAAGGGCCTGTTGCCAATATACCAAGCCCTCCAGCGTTGGACACAGCAGCAACCAGTCTGGGAACACTTATCCAGCTCATTCCTGGCAGCAAAACAGGATACTTTATATTAAATAGTTCAGTTATTTTTGTGTGCATTGCTAACTCCTTGTTTATGAACGGACAACTATACTAACCCAATGCTTTTTCCTTAGCAATTTCATAATAAATGGAACCGGCATATTGTGAAACAATTTGCTCATAAGATTTTTTGCTTTTGTTATTATCACCTATTGCAAAATAAAGTCGTCCTAAATTAAAATATGCTTCATCTTTCATAAAGGGGTTGTCTCCGGCTGCAATCATTTCAAAATATTTTACAGCTTTCTTCAAATCTTTTGTCCCCTCATAACAGTAGCCTATTCCGCTTATAATAATATTTCTGCAATAGCCATTGTTTTTAAAATGAGATAGATTTTTTTTATATAATTCTATTGCTTCAGAGTATTTACCTTTTTGAAAATAAATATTTGCCAACATTACCCCTGCCATTTTGCCAGCATTGTTTCCTGAATATTTTCCAATAATAAATTTAAACTT
>Ga0209345_10005863_pt1 | contig 11254 bp, 9 predicted proteins | sample Cruoilmetagenom7_FD_187294 | JGI IMG/M metagenome (GOLD analysis project Ga0209345, IMG submission 187294) | Oil polluted marine microbial communities from Coal Oil Point, Santa Barbara, California, USA - Sample 7 (SPAdes) (version 2) | ecosystem: Environmental > Aquatic > Marine > Oil seeps ...
TGGGAATAAAATGAACAAAACTAACACCCATTTATTAAATTTGCTCATTGGTTAAACGTGCTCCAACCTAAATCATTAGTATAAACATATTCTTAGTATAGCAAATATGCAATTTTAATATTAGTTAAGCTGTAAAAAAGTGTTGAGTTTTACTACTGGATAAACTACTGTATATAAAACCACTGTTAACAAACACAGGAACAATGATGGGTATATTTAATACAGAGTCTAAACATTTAGTAGAAACCATACTTTTAAACACGCCTTCTGAAGATGATTTAAATTCTCACTTTGAATTAATTAAAATCATTAAACGGTATGAATATTGTTGTGGTTGGACCCTATTAATAGCGCCTGATCATTTACCTAAAAAAGATATTTTAACCCATCATAATATTAATTTAGATAAAGTACTAATCGTCCATAAAAAACATTGTACAGATATACTTTTCACCGCATATCAAGGTCTAAGAAATGAAAATTGTTCAGCGTTAGTGATCTGGGATGGTTTAATTAACCAAAGTGAATATGCTCTATTAAACGCAAAAGCAAAATCAGTAAATACCGCACTTTACTTACTTAATAAAAACACTCATGATCAAGCCATTGTTCATCATTAAAATTTGTCATTATGCTGTGTTATTGTAAGTCTGGGGATAGCTACTCTGATTGTTGTGAACCTATAATAAAAGAAGAAAAATCGGCATCTGATTTTGAACAATTAATGCGTTCACGTTATTCAGCGTTTGCTATTGGTAACACTAGCTATTTAATTAATACAAGTTCTGACCGATTATTAACCACTTTTTCTGAACAAGACTTAATTGAAACCTGTTCCACATGTCAATTTGTACATTTGGATGTGGTAGATTTTAAAGATGATACTGTTGAGTTTATTGCTCATTTATTGATAAATGATGAATATCATAAAATACATGAACGTTCGACGTTTATTAATGATAATAATAAGCTGAAATACGACACAGGCCTGTTATTTGAAACTCCAATAATAAAGTTAAAAAGAAATGATAACTGCCCTTGTCAGTCGGGTAAAAAATACAAAAAATGTCATATGGATTAATTTCATTTTCCCTTCCTACTTTCACAATGTTCAGTTCATTATCAGTTAAGCAAAAAAAACACGATGTAATTCACTCACACCGTGCTTCCTAAAACGTTAACTAACAACTCAAATAGGTTAGTTAACTTTTTGTTGTTCTGCTAGATATAACCAGGTTTCAAGTACTGTATCAGGGTTTAACGATACAGAATCAATGCCTTGTTCAACTAGCCATTCGGCGAAATCTTCATGATCAGATGGACCTTGACCACATATGCCAACGTACTTACCTTTTTCTTTACACGTTTTGATTGCCATTGAAAGTAACATCTTAATGGCTTCATCACGTTCATCGAATAAGTGTGCTATTAAACCAGAATCTCTATCCAAACCAAGCGTTAGCTGAGTTAAGTCATTCGACCCAATTGAAAAGCCGTCAAAGTACTCCAAAAATTGATCTGCTAACAATGCATTAGATGGCAATTCGCACATCATAATTACACGTAAACCATTGTCACCACGTTTTAAACCATGCTCAGTTAACAATTCACTGACTTTTTTGGCTTCACCTACGGTTCTAACAAATGGGATCATCACTTCTACGTTAGTGAATCCCATGTCGTTACGTACGCGTTTTAACGCCTCACATTCCAATGCAAAACACTCTCTGAAGTCATCAGAAATATAACGTGCGGCACCACGATACCCAATCATTGGGTTTTCTTCTTCTGGTTCGTACTGCTCACCACCAACCAAATTGGCATATTCATTAGATTTAAAATCAGACATTCTTACGATTACTTTTTCTGGATAGAAGGCTGAAGCTAAAGTAGCAACACCTTCTTTGATTTTATTAATATAAAATTCAACCGGAGACTCATAACCTGCAATTAACTCATCAATTTCTTCTTTAAGGTCTGCATCTTGTTTTTCATAATTTATTAATGCTTTTGGATGAACACCTATCATTCTATTAATAATAAATTCAAGTCGCGCTAAACCAACACCAGCGTGTGGTAAACGTGCAAAATCAAAGGCTCTATCTGGGTTACCAACATTCATCATGACTTTAATTGGTAAGTCAGGCATCTCATCGACTTTGGATGTCACTACATCAAATGGCAAAATTTCACTATAAATAAAGCCAGAATCACCTTCAGCACAAGATACCGTTAATTGATCACCTGTTGTTAATGTCTCTGTTGCATTACCACAACCAACAACGGCTGGAATACCTAACTCACGCGCTATAATAGCTGCATGACATGTACGACCGCCTCGATTGGTAACGATAGCTGAAGCTCGTTTCATGATTGGTTCCCAATCAGGATCCGTCATGTCAGTCACTAATACATCGCCAGGTAAAATTTTGTCCATTTCAGCAATTGAATTTAAGACTTTAGCCGTACCTGAACCTACTTTGTGACCAATAGCTCGACCTTCACAGATAACGGTACCACGTTGTTGTAATTGGAATGTTTCTATGACATTCGTTTCTTCATTGCTACGAACTGTTTCAGGTCTTGCTTGTACTATATATAACTGACCATCTAAGCCATCTTTAGCCCACTCAATGTCCATTGGGCGACCATAATGTTTCTCGATGATCACTGCTTGTTTAGCCAGTTCCATCACCTCATCTTCGGTTAATGAGAACTGATTACGTTTAGCCACATCAACATCTTCAATTTTGACTTGTTTACCATGACCTTGGTCTTCAGAGTAGATCATTTGAATTGCTTTGCTTCCCATGGTTTTGCGTACAACGGCGGGTCTATTTGCTGCTAAAGTTGGCTTATGCACATAAAACTCATCTGGATTAACTGCGCCCTGAACGACCATTTCACCTAAACCATAAGCAGAAGTGACAAAAACAACATCTTCAAAACCAGATTCTGTATCAATTGAGAATAAAACACCTGAAGATGCTAAATCTGAACGTACCATACGTTGTACGCCCGCAGATAAAGCCACACCTTTATGGTCATAACCTTGATGGACACGGTATGAAATGGCTCGGTCATTAAATAACGATGCATAAACGTGTTTCACAGCCACTTTAATTGCATCTAAGCCCTTAACATTTAAAAACGTTTCTTGTTGACCGGCAAATGATGCATCAGGCATATCTTCTGCAGTAGCAGATGAACGAACAGCAAAAGAGGCTTGTTCGCCTAATTCACCAGCAAGCTGAGTGTAAGATTCGGATATAGCTTGCTCAATATTGTCTGTAAACGGAGTTTCGATTATCCAGTTGCGGATTTGCTCACCAATTTTTGCAAGCTCATTAACATCTTCTACATCTAGAGTGTCCAACACATCATGAATACGTTTTTCTAATCCACTCTGCTCTAAAAATTCATTAAAAGCATAAGACGTTGTTGCAAATCCACCCGGTACTTTTACTCCCGCATTAGCCAAATTGCTGATCATCTCGCCTAACGACGCATTTTTACCACCAACTTGATTTACATCGTTCATTCCTAATTGCTGATACCAAATCACATATTGTTGGGCCGTTTGTTGATTTTGCACTAGGCTGTCTCCAAGATTTTAGTTGCGTTAAAATTAGTGTTCTGTATTTTGTATTATTACAAGGTCACTTACAAAGAGACTGCATTCTACACCGAGTTTTTGGTCGGGTAAAATGTAATTAATTTTGTTAATTTATTACTACAAGAGAAAATAATGTCCCACACAGCCTTTTATATATCAGACGGAACAGCAATTACAGCTGAAGTCATTGGACATGCGACCTTGTCGCAATACCCTATTGAAATTGAGCACATAACTAGCCCATTTATTGAAACTGAAGCGCAAGCATTACACTTGTGTGATCAGATAAATATTCGTTATAAAACAACAGGCAATCGCCCTTTTGTGTTTTTTACATTTGTTGAAAAAGCATTTAAGAGATTAATTAAGGAAACAGATAGTATTTGTTTTGATGTATTGAGTCCGTTTACTAAAGAGATTACCCAAGTATTAAATATTGAACCTACCCCTAAGTTACATAGAACTCATTCAATTCATGAAGAAAGTTATGATCACAGAATTGGCGCTATGAATTATGCTCTGGCTAATGATGATGGACAAACTACACAACATTACGATGATGCAGATGTGATCTTAGTTGGGGTTTCACGCAGTGGTAAAACGCCAACTAGCTTATACCTTGCATTACAATACGGTATTAAAGCCGCGAATTACCCATTTATCGAAGATGACATGGATGATTTGAAGTTATCAAATGATTTAAAACAAAATAAAAAGAAAATATTTGGCTTAACTATCGAACCTGCTCGATTAGCTGCAATCAGACACGAACGTTATGCAAACAGTAAATACGCATCAATACGCCAATGCAGAATGGAATTAAGAGAAGTAGAACGCATGTATAAGAAGAATAAGATCCCTTATATAAATACGACTCACTTCTCTGTTGAAGAGATTTCAGCCAAAGTTATTTCTGAAATGGGACTAGAAAGACATAAGTATTAATTGGTTTTTCCAGAATTAAAACCAAAGTTAATAACTTAATGTAGATATTCAATGGCATAAAAAACACCAAACATGATTGGTTGGTGTACTAAATAGATTACTAAGCTATTTTGTCCCATTTTTTCAATAGTTTGGTTAATCTTTCTCAATACAGCATTAGGGTGATTATTGAAGGTAAAAGCCCCTAATTTACGCCCTTTCTCCGACATAAACCAATGACCTAAAAACACGCCAACGAATACCGCACCTAACCAGGGAAACAAAGGCACAAAATCCAGTGCGGCTCTTTTCGTCTCAGCCATCCCAATCCAATGCAACCAAATAGAATTAAAGACTGGAAACGTTACGCTATGGCCAAATATAAAAATGGCAATACCAACAATTAGCGCTAACTTAGGTTTTTTGATGATAGGCAATGCCAACCAACTCGCAACCAATATAAATTGTAATATGCCAAATATTGTTATTTTATTAGCTGCGATAAAGTAGCCAGAGCCTGATACAAATATACACGCGATAAATAACTGTAACGTTCGTTTATTTAAGCTTTTCCAATTAACACGTCGCTGATGGACGATGACTAAACTTACACCAACTAAAGTTAAAAAGCCTATTACTATGACATAACGAAATGGTATCCAAGGACCTTTACCAAAGGTGGTAACTATATAACCAAACAAATCTAAGTCATAACAGAAGTGGTAAATCACCATCAACAGTATACTGACCCCTCGTAACCAATCTATAAATGGTAATCGATGAGTTTGCTTAATACTTGGCTGATTTAAAGTAACGGTTTCAGACACAGCTTTTTCCAATACATCTATTTGTTTGTTAACTTTACAAAAAAAGCCAACTATTTGATAGTTGGCTTTTAATTCTTATTAAATTAATACTAAAACTGAATGTTACGACTTTTTAGCATCTTTTAATGCATCCGTGATCAAGAAAGCAAGTTCTTGTACTTGATCTGCATTTAATCTTGGATCACATTGAGTTTTATAACGTTGAGACAAATCCGCCTCACTTAAGCCATAAGCCCCACCAGTACACTCAGTAACATGTTGCCCTGTCATTTCAAAGTGAACGCCACCGGCCCAACTGCCTTCCGATTTATGTACACCGAAGAACTGCTGGATTTCACGTAAAACAGAATCGAAGTTACGCGTTTTATATCCATTAGACGCTTTAATCGTATTACCGTGCATTGGATCTGAACTCCAAACCACCTTACGCCCTTCAGATTCAACCTTACGAACTAGAGCTGGTAATTTTTCGGCTAATACATCAGCACCCATTCGAGTAATTAAGGTTAAACGACCCGCTTCATTATTCGGGTTAATAGCATCTATCATACGAATAAGATCATCTGGGTCCATACTAGGTCCAACTTTAACACCTACAGGATTATGAATGCCTTTAAAGAATTCCATATGTGCGTGATCTAATTGACGAGTACGTTCACCAATCCATAACATATGTGCAGAGCAATCATACCAATTGCCAGATAAGTGATCACGACGAGTTAACGCTTGTTCATAATTTAATAACAATGCTTCATGTGAGGTGAATAATTGAGTTTCTTTAATACTAGGTGTCGTTTCTGACGTTAAACCAATGACTTCCATAAACTCTAACGTTTCTTTAATTCTATCCGCTAAATGTTGGTAACGTTCACGATTAGGGTTAGAGGCGACAAAACTCATGTTCCAGCGGTTTACTTGGTGTAAATCAGCTAACCCACCTTGAGCGAAAGCTCGTAATAAATTTAATGTAGATGCAGAATGATGATAAGCCGTGATCAAACGATTAGGATCGGGTTCACGAGCTTCTGGTGTGAATTCAAAGCTATTAACGTTATCGCCACGATAACTCGGTAATGAAACACCATCAATCGTTTCTAAATCAGCTGAACGCGGTTTTGCATATTGTCCTGCAACACGTGCAATTTTAGTTACTGGTACTTTACCGCCAAACGTCAATACTACAGCCATTTGCAGCATAACTTTAAACGTATCTCTGATATTTGCCGCGTTAAAATCAGCAAACGACTCTGCGCAGTCACCACCTTGTAAAACAAACCCACGACCTTCAGCAACTTCACCTAATTGACGATGTAATTCTCTCGTTTCTTCAGCAAAAACTAGAGGCGGAAAGCTTTGCAATTGCTGTTCAACGTTTGATAATAATGTTTGATCTTTATAAGTTGGTTGTTGTTGGATAGGGAAATTTCTCCAACCATCCGGTGTCCAAATACTCACTGCGTCACCCTTTTATTTTGAGAGATAATTAATTAAGCCATCACTGGCATCTTCGATTAAATCCAGAACGATTTCAAAGCCCTGATCTCCACCATAATAAGGGTCAGGCACTTCATCGTAATCTGGATAATTTTCTGCATAGTCTAGAAACAAGTTTATTTTGTGTTGATAAATACTTGGACATTTAGCCATTAAGTCTTGGTAATTGGCTTTATCCATGGCCAATATATGATCATAAAATTCAAAATCGTCATTATTAACGGCTCTGGCAAATAAATCAGAAAAATCATAATTCCTTGCCAAACCATGTTTAATTGAACGTTTATCAGGCGTAGCACCAACGTGATACCCAGCGGTACCCGCACTATCCAAGATCACATTTAACTTGGTTTGTTTTAATTTTTGTCGAAATACAGCATGTGCAGTAGGAGAACGGCAGATATTACCCAAACATACAAACAATACAGATGTGTTTTTTCTAGCCATAATTAAAAACCAAACCACCTATTATAAACTGACAAATACGACGTCTAACTTTAAGCAATAAACTTGATAATTCAAAAACGAATTTCAACTAACTTATGCCCCGACTTTGCCATATAGGGCTGAATATAGAAACCTATAAATCAGTATTTTTAGAGTTTATGTACTATTAATTGATTTCTAGCAGCTACTAAGTTCAATAAAGGATAATCTGGGGCATGTTTTACCAATTAATTTACGCAAAACTGGTTTCAAATCAACATTCACTTCATAATGTATTTAGTTTTTGAATTTTATAAAGTTATTCATGAAAGTATTCGATTTCACCGAAGTAAAACACATTTTAAAGTTAGCCATTCCACTATTGCTGACCCAAATAACGGCAAGTTTAATGTTTTTTACGGATACGGTAATGGCAAGTAGAGCAGGACATGTTGACATGGCGTCTGTTTCTATCGCAACCGGTATTTGGTCTCCTGTTATATTTTCAGCGCAAGGTTTATTAATTGCAATCACGCCTGTCATCGCTCATTTATTTGGTTCCAGTAAAAACAATAACAATCAGGCACAAATGGTATCAACTCTATTCCAAGGTGCTTATATCGCTGCTGCTATCACACTTGTTATTGTTTGTTTATTCCAGTTTGTTCATATTCCGTTAGAAAACTTAGACTTAGAAACCGAATTGCATGATAAGTCTATTGGTTACTTAAATTATGTGGTTTGGGGCATATTACCCACCTGTTTATTTTTTGCGTTACGTGGTTTTTGCGAAGGCATTGGAGTGACAAAACCAGCATTAATCGTCAGTGTCATAGCACTTCTGGCGAATATTCCACTTAATTATATATTCGTATTTGGTAAGTTTGGTGCGCCGGAGTTAGGTGGCGCAGGCTGTGGTCTTGCAACGGCTATCGTACAATGGATAAGTTTAATCAGTTTGTTAATCTACTTTAATATTTCACGAAACTTAAAACCTTTTCAAATATTTAAGCACCCAGAGAAACCGAATCCAGAAAGCATAAAAATGTTAACAAAATTAGGTACCCCTATTGCACTGTCTTTATTGTTCGAGTCCAGTCTGTTTGCCTTCATGGCCTTGTTTATTGCGCCATTAGGTTCTATTGCTGTTGCGGGCCATCAAGTTGCATTTAGTTATAGTGCCGTTGTCTTCATGTTCCCATTAAGCTTGGCGATGGCTGCAACAATACGAGTTGGTTATTTAAAAGGTGTTGGTGATTCAGACAAGTTGAAATATTCCATCAAGACCTGTTTTTTCATGGCGGTAAGTTTTGGTACGTTAGTTATGTTAACCACCTTTTTCTTCCGTGAGCAGATCATCCTTATTTATACCTCAAAACCGGAAGTCGTTGCACTTGCAGCCAGCATATTAGTCATCACTGCTATATACCAATTGCCAGATGCCATTCAAGTTATGGCCGCAGGCGTATTTAAAGGCTTAAAGATTACTAAACCTTTATTTTATATTACTTTTATTTCCTACTGGCCAATTGGCTTTACATTAGGATATTTGTTAGGAAGAACTGACCACATAGTGCCAGCGATGGGACCCCAAGGTTTTTGGGTTGGTACGGTTATCGGCTTATCAACGGCATCAGTCTTGTTCTTAATATGGTTAAAGTTCACCATGAGTAAGCTTAAGTTAAGCTAATGATGTTAAATAGATAAACTACCTTATTTAATGAGTGACAAGCTCAATCCTCTTGTCATCTGGTATACCCTGTTTTGTAATTAATCAGAAGCGGTGACACTCATCCTATTTACTTAACATTTAAGGTTAAACTGATGTAGGTGTAACGAGTTAAGTTTTGATTCTCACGCATAAGTAAGCTAATTATAATTTCCACTCCTGTTCGCTTCCTCTTTAATTTTATCTTTATAGTTCTCTCAATATGCAGTTAACAAGCTACTGATTCATTTTTTCGTAATCCATAATGAATTATGCCAATTTCAATATTTCTAATGAGTAATGTTAATTTGGAAGTTAAGTGTTGAGTATATTTTGCAGAAAGTTGTAGTGAGTTTCAGTTACGATAGATTTTAACTAATAAAAAAGGGAGCCTAAGCTCCCTTTTTTTGCTAATAATTAATTATTAGTCTTTTTGTGCATTTTTGAATGCTGCAGCCATTGCGTTTTCAAACTCAGGAGTTTGACTTTGCAAGTTGTCTAATGCTTGTTTCTCTTCAGCCGCGAAGATAGCTTTAATAGATAAGCTAATTACACGGTTCTTACGATCAACACCAACAAACTTAGCTTCAACTTCTTCACCAGCTTTTAATACTGTAGAAGCGTCTTCAACGCGTTCTGCTGAAATTTCAGATACACGGATGTAACCTTCAACTTCTGTGCCTAGAACAACAGTAGCACCTTTAGCGTCAACGTCTTTAATTTGACCTTTAACTACAGTACCTTTTTTGTTGTTTTCTAAGTATTCACTGAACGGGTCAGAATCCATTTGTTTAACACCTAGAGAGATACGCTCACGCTCTGGGTCAACTTGTAAAACAACAGCTTCGATTTCGTCGCCTTTCTTGAATTCACGTACAGCGTCTTCACCAGAAACATTCCAAGAAATGTCAGATAAGTGAACAAGACCGTCAATACCGCCATCAAGACCAATAAAGATACCGAAGTCAGTGATAGACTTGATGCTACCAGAAACACGATCACCTTTGTTGTGAGTCTTAGCGAATACTTCCCAAGGATTGTCTTTACATTGCTTAAGACCTAGAGAAATACGACGACGCTCTTCGTCAATTTCAAGAACCATAACTTCAACTTCGTCACCTAAGTTAACAACTTTTGAAGGATGGATATTCTTGTTTGTCCAGTCCATTTCTGAAACGTGAACAAGACCTTCGATACCGTCTTCGATTTCAACAAAACAACCGTAGTCTGTAAGGTTAGTAACACGACCTTTAAGACGTGAAGACTCTGGGTAACGACCAGCGATGTCGCCCCAAGGATCTGAACCTAATTGCTTAAGACCTAGAGATACACGGTTCTTTTCTTTATCAAATTTAAGTACTTTAACGTCTATTTCGTCACCAACTGCAACGATTTCACTTGGGTGCTTAACGCGTTTCCAAGCCATGTCAGTGATGTGTAATAAACCGTCTAAGCCACCAAGATCAACGAACGCACCGTAATCTGTAAGGTTCTTAACGATACCTTTAACTTCTGAACCTTCTTCAAGGTTAGCAAGAAGTTCTTCACGTTCTGCAGAGTTTTCAGTTTCGATAACTGCGCGACGTGAAACAACAACGTTGTTGCGTTTTTGGTCAAGCTTGATAACTTTAAATTCTAATTCTTTGCCTTCTAGGTGAGATGTGTCACGAATAGGACGTACATCTACTAGAGAACCTGGTAAGAAAGCTCTGATACCTTCAACTTCAACAGTGAAACCACCTTTAACTTTACCAGAGATAACACCTTTAACGATTTCTTGTTCTTCACAAGCTTTTTCAAGGCGTACCCAAGACTCGTAACGTTTTGCTTTTTCGCGAGATAAGATAGTTTCGCCGAAACCGTCTTCGATTGATTCTAGTGCAACGTCAACAACGTCACCCACTGCAACCTCTAGTTCGCCTGCGTGGTTTTTAAACTGAGCTGCAGGAATAGCAGATTCAGATTTAAGACCAGCGTCTACTAATACTAAGTCACGATCGATTGATACGATTGTACCTTTAACAATTGAACCTGGACGAGTTTCTATAACCTGTAGGCTTTCTTCAAATAATGCTGCAAAATTTTCTGTCATGATTTATCTTCATTAATTCCAAAGAGGCGTTCCAGCGACTATGGGTTGATTTTTAACTTGTTACATCCATGCTAACAAGGCTGTTAATTATGTTAAAAACCTTTCAAAATAAAAGGTTACCTAACTACTTACCAAATTTAGCTTCAACAACGTCAATAAGTTGTTCA
>Ga0209345_10005864_pt1 | contig 11253 bp, 12 predicted proteins | sample Cruoilmetagenom7_FD_187294 | JGI IMG/M metagenome (GOLD analysis project Ga0209345, IMG submission 187294) | Oil polluted marine microbial communities from Coal Oil Point, Santa Barbara, California, USA - Sample 7 (SPAdes) (version 2) | ecosystem: Environmental > Aquatic > Marine > Oil seeps ...
TAGCGGTCTTTTCCCATGGCTTGGCAGGGGATGCTATAGCCTCTGAGAGGGGAGAGACAGGTCTGCTTGCCACAGATGTTATAGAAAGAATGCCTGCAATTTTAAACGGATTAATATAGATTTTCAGATATTAAATTTCACAAGGCCGGAGGGAGGATTCCGACCGATAACGCCGTGAAAGTTAATATCATAAATTTTGAAACTCATTTGAATTATGCTTTTAAGCCATTGTCGGGGGGGGGACTATTTGTAGCTCATAATTGAGTTTCAAAGTTTCTGAATATATGAAAATCTATAGGTCAGTAACTTCTCAATAACTAGTGTCCGTCCATAAATGAGATAGTTTTTGCAAGGTCAAGGAAGACGTTCCTGTGGGCTACGGCGTATTCCCGGACTTTTTGAGAAGGTACGGTTTCTGTGGAAGGAACGCGATTGAATATCAAAGTAGCAACACCAAAGGCCACCTTTGATTTCGGAGAACTTTTAGGCAAATATCTTATGGCCGGTGATGTTGTGGCACTGATTGGGGATTTAGGGTCAGGAAAGACCCAGTTAGCGAAAGGTCTGGCCCGAGGGTTGGATGTGCCCAGTGAATACTATATAACAAGCCCAACATATACCATTATCAATGAATATCCCGGCAGGCATCCCCTGTATCATTTTGACCTTTACCGGTTAGAAGGGGACCTAGACACGGAGGATATTGGATATGAGGAATACTTCAATGGAAGGGGGGTTGCCGTAATTGAGTGGTCGGAGAAGGTGATGCATATTTTACCAGAGGAGAGGATGGAGATACGTATCAACCGCCGGGAAAAAGGTACTAGGGATTTGGAGATCATTGGATTTGGAGATCATTTTAAAAAGATTATTGATGAAGTAGTACACCTATTCGCGTAGGACTTCTATTTCACGCTTACCAAAGAGTGGAGGAAATGACGTGAAAATATTAGATGAAGCTATAAGTAAAGGGCAGAGCACACTTTCTGAATACCAGTCAAAAAGTTTTTTGGCTTCCTACGGTATCCCAATAACCAGGGAGCAGTTAGTCAGCACAAAAGAGGAGGCGATTCAGGCAGCGAAAGAGATAGGATTCCCTGTTGTACTGAAAGGTTGCGCTCCACAGATAACACATAAGACAGAGTTAAACCTGATCGAACTCGACTTGAGAGACGATACAGCCGTTGCTGATGCCTACGATAGGGTCAGTGGTCACGAAGGTGTGTCTGTTGATGGGGTATTAGTTCAAGAGATGGTCAAGGGCGAGAGAGAACTAGTTATTGGTTTAACCCGCGACCCCCAATTTGGTCCATGTGTAATGTTTGGATTGGGGGGAATCTTCACAGAGATCCTGAATGATGTTTCCTTTCGTATAGCCCCGCTAGAAAAAAAGGACGCCTTGGAGATGGCCAGGGAAATTAGAAGCCATAAGATCCTTGATGCCTTCCGTGGCAAGCCCCCAGTCGACATGGATGTTCTCTGCCAGACATTGATATCCATAGGTGAAATAGGCTTAGAGTTTGACCAGATCAAGGAGATAGATATAAACCCATTGATAATAAACGGTGGCAAACCGATTGCCGTTGATGCACTGGTTGTATTGGATGTGTAGTAGATGGAGGAGAAATTTAAATTTATTATTATGAGGACAAACAGCGATGATTAGCACAGAGGCTGACTGTCATCCTCTAGCCCCGATAAACTGTTTCTGTTTTTTGAGATTCGGGAGGAATGATTAAGGGACATGAAAAGTAAAATAATGACGATGAACAAAGCAATTGATGAATTCATAAAAGATGGCGATGTAGTTTACCTAGGCGGCTTTATTCAACATGAGCCATATGCTGCCGTGCACGAAATAATAAGACAGGGGAAAAAGGAACTAACAGTATCAAAATCTGCAGGGATGATAGCGCTGGATCAGGTGATAGGCGCAGGCTGTGCAAGCAGGATAATTACTACCTATGTCTGGAACCCGTTGCCCAGACCGGCTCATGCATTGAGAAGATCTATTGAAAAGGGGATTCCTCACAGGATTCAGATCGAGGAATACTCTATATTAAGCCTCACCCTGTCATACTTTGCCGGTGCTCTAGATTTACCGTTTGTAGCCTCAAAGACCTTACTCGGTTCTGATTTAATGGAGTGCTCCGGATTTCTTGGTGAAAATAAGCTGCGAATAATTGAGTCTCCCTTTAACGGAGAAAAGGTATGCCTGATCCCGCCATTGAAACACGATGTGGGGATAATTCAGGTGCAACGAGCTGATAGCACAGGCAATGCTCAAGCCTGGGGGTTAATAGGGGATAGTAAGTATGGCATAAATTCATGTTCAAAGGTAATCATATGTGCTGAAGAGATTGTGGATACCGAGGTAATCAAGAAGGATCCCAATCGTACGATAATCCCTGGTTTCAAGGTGAGCGCCGTGGTTGAAGAGCCATGGGGAGCACATCCGTCATATGTTTCCGGCTACTATGACATGGACTGGAGATTTTTTTCTTTCTATGATAAAGCTACTGAGACTCTGGAAGGGTTCGAAGATTACCTTAAAGAGTGGGTTTATGGTGTTGAGGATAGAAGCGGATATATGAAGAAGATCGGTAAAAAGAACATCGGTGAGTTAAGACCAAAACCCTGGAGTGGTAATGCGGTCGACTATGGGTACTGTCACAAACACCAGGAGGATTACTTGTTATGAAGTATTCGGCAGACTATACACCTATTGAAATGATGATAGTGGCTGGTTCTAGAGAGATAGAGGATGGCCAAGTACTGATGGTGGGTACCCAGTGGCCTATTATTACAACCATGTTCGCTAAGAAGACACACGCCCCGGATATAACCATCTGTTATGAAGGGGGAGTTGTCCTTGACTCTATCCCGGACAGGATCCCTCTCTTTACCGGGGATCCATGCATAGCATCTCATTCCGTGTTTTTAAATGATTCTCTTGATACCCTTGGAATGATACTCCACGCGGGCTATCCTGATATTGTCTTTCTCCCTGCCGCTAATGTTGATAAGTATGGAAATGTTAACACAACTTGCTTTGGAGATTATTCAAAACCAAAATACCGCCTGGGGGGCAGTGGGGGCGCCTGTGATTTTGGTTGTCTGGGAAAGAGGGTTATAACGATGCTTGAACACGAGAAACTGAGATTCCCTGAAAGTGTGGATTTTATAACGACACCGGGATATCTAAAGGGATCAGATTCAAGAGAAAAGGCGGGGTTGCCCTCCGGTACCGGCCCGAGTGCGGTTATAACTACTCTGGGTATTTTCAGGTTCGACAGAGACACAAAGGAGATGTACTTAGATGCCTCTTATCCAGGGGTGAGCACAGAAGAGGTTAAGGAGGGGTTCCAGTGGAACATAAAGGTATCCGATAACCTGAAAGTCGTTGATCCCCCCACACAGGAGGATATAAGGGTATTGCGAGAAGAGATAGACCCTTTTGGGATGTATTTGAAAGGGAACAAGGCAAAACGAATTTCTACACTTTAAAACTTAAATAAAAATAACTTCTTAAAAAGTCCGGGAACACGCCGTAGCTATAGATTTTCAGATATTAAATTTCACAAGGCCAGAGGGAGGAATCAGAGTAAGTCGTACATTGAGTACGTCGTCGAGGATTCCGACCGATAACGCCGTGAAATTAAATATATGGAAATCTATATAGGATCATTTTATTCACTCGTATGTGCGTTCCTATGGACTTCAGTATTATATAGAGCCATTATATATTACCCATAGTTATTGAGGAGTTGGAAATAAAATGGGCAACATACTGATATTGCAGCATAATTTTGTCACGCCTAACGGTTAGGCAAACAGATAACAATCTATATTTATTTAGGTGTTTGCTCTCCTGTTCCACAGGGTTATCAACAGTTTATCCACAGAAGGAGTGGAAAGCTGAAAGGATCTCGATGGATGTACAGAGGAGGTAAGGATTCCTCGCCTAGGAAAGTTGTGAGGATGAAAAAGGTGGATGAGGGGATAACCTGCATATTTCTTCCAAAGCCAAACGAACAGTGGAGTAACGTGTATCTGATAGAAGATGAGGAACTTGCCCTTATCGATACCGGGCGTCCGGAGGAGTTTTCTGTGGATGCCTTAAAGAGATCACTTGCCCATCTCGGTTATGGTGTTGAGGACATTTCAACTTTAATATATACCCACGCCCACATAGACCATATAGGGGGCGGAGTGGCCTTGGAAGACCAGTTAAAGAGCACAAATATAGCCTTTTGTGAATCCCAAGAGAGTGTTAGAGATTTCCCAAGGTTCATGGACGAATGGATGAGAGAGTTTTTCTCTCTCCTGTCAAACTCTCCCTCTGATGTGCGAGAAGAGTTTGAACAAAGCTCTACCTGCAAACAACTAACATTTCCGGTTTTAACAAATGGGGTTACTATCCATAAGGGGGTGAAAGAAGGTGACGTAATAGATCTTGGAAAGAGAAAACTTCTAGTATATCATACGCCAGGACATTCCCCCTGGGACATATCCTTATATGAACCTCAAAAGAGATTTCTGTTCACCGGTGACCTAATAACATCACCGGCCACCATACTGGTTTCCACTATGGGTTCAGACCTCACAGATTATCTAAAGTCGCTTGAAAAGGTTGATGATATCCCAATCAATTGCCTGCTTCCGGGGCATGGTAAGCTTTCCAGAAACCCCTATAGGCTTTTTCATGAAGCAAAGCAGTATCTACGGAAATGGGAAGGTTTGATCATAGATGAGTTAAGAGGTGGCCCAAAGACCCTTTACGGGATTACTACTGCCCTTTTTAACGGATGCGAAGATCCAGGGATTCGGGTTTTCAATTATGGAATGATCGATACCTTTCTCAGAAAACTAAGGGCAGAAGGAAAAATCACCACCTATGACAATAATGGGGATTTCTATAGCATCCTTTCGGATTGATTATGGAGTTTATGTATCTCCTGTACGGTATGTACGGTAACGTCAGTCATTTGTCACTTTACTTCCGATTGACCTTTCCATCTCTTTAAACCGAGATACAAATTCCATAATGGTCTTCCTTAACGCCTCCTCAGGATTGATTCCCAATGTCCTGCCAAGATCTGCCAGGGAGAAAAGGATATCTCCCAGGTCACGCTCCATCCTCTTTGCATCGTTATCTCTTGATTTTTTTCTAAATTCTCCTATCGCTTTTTCAAGTTTGCCAAGAACCCCATCTGCCGTATCCATACAAAAATCGGCATGCGCTGCCCTTTTTGTAATCTTAAAGGCCATTAGAAGGGATGGGAGGCTTTGGGGGATAGAGTCTAGGACAGAGTTTCCTTCTTTACTTTTTTCCTCTTTCTTTATCTTCCACCATATCTTTTTAACTTCGTTGCTGTCTTTTGCACTCTTGCCATCGAATACATGTGGATGCCGTCTGATCATCTTTTCTCGTGCAGAGTTGACCACATCAAACATGTCAAAATCTCCTTCTTCTTGTGATATCTCTGCTAAAAAGACGATCTGAAAAAGAATATCCCCTAATTCTTCCTTTAGGTTTTCCGCAGAACCCTTATCAATTGCATCCAATACCTCGTAGCATTCCTCTACCAGATACCATTTCAATTTCTCTTTGGTCTGTTCTCTATCCCATGGGCATCCATCTGCCCCTCTCAACCTTTTCATCACATGTATTAAGCTTTCAATATCCGTCAATTTAGCGCCTCCAAAGGTTCCTCCAGTGTAGAATCCAATATTCTGTTTTTGAACAATGAAGAAGTTTGGTCCATTTTTAGATATTAAATTTCACAAGGCCAGAGGAAGGAATCTGAGTAAGTCATACATTTAGTACGTCGTCGAGGATTCCGACCGATAACGTTTTGAACGTTAATGTATGAAAATCTATATGTCAAGGATTTATCGTTCTTCGTCCCCGTTCCTTATCTGTAGACAGGGGTTTACGACAAGGCTTTACGGTTATGTTGACTCCTCAAGTTTTGTGCTAGTTCATCCGAAATAACAGTATATTGCACAAGAGGCCGTGAGTTATAGGTTTTCATTTAATATCTGAAAATCTATAGATAGCCAACATGGCGATTCTGTTTCCAATTCTCCGTATAGAGGTATAGATGAGCAAGGGATCCGTATTAGTCGTCGACGACGATGCCGAAGTGAGGGTTACTATAGCAGATGTTGTACAGTCCTTGGGGTACAGTTGCCTAACCGCTTCCGATGGCTTCGAGGCCCTGGACATTCTCAAGGACTCTGCATTTGAAGTCATAGTCTCTGATATCCATATGCCGCGTCTCAACGGGCTCGATTTTATGAAGAAGGTCAAAGAGACGAGGCACAAAACCTCCTTCCTTATCGTAACCGGGTATTTTGTGGACTACCCTTACGAAAAGGTTATAGCGGCCGGCGCCGATGACTTCATTGGGAAACCGTTCTCTTCAGTTGAGGTCAAGTACAAGCTCGACCGCATCGTGAATGAACGCCGACTGGCCAGAGACAATGCCCGACTCCTAGAAGAACAGTTGGTCCTCAATGACAAGTTGTCAGCCATAATTAAGTTCTCCCGAAATCTCACGGCAGACATGAACTTCGATCGTCTCTTTGAACTGGTTATCAGTAACGTAACCGAAATCATGGAAGCGGAGCGGACGAGCCTCTACCTAATCGACTGGAAAGATCGGCAAATAGTGACCAAGGTATCAGAGCAGGTTGCCCAGATCCGTCTACCCCTGGGTCACGGCATAAGCGGCCGAGTGGCCGAGAGTGGAGAGACGATCAACGTGGATGATGCCAGCAGGCTACCCTGCTTTGATTCGGAGTACGACTCCAAGCATGGCTTCCATACCCGGTCTGTTCTATGCATGCCCATCTGCAACCGCAGTAAGGAGCGGATCGGAGTCCTTCAGGTCATCAACAGGAAAGGCGGAGACAGCTTCAACAACAAGGACGAGGTAATCCTGGAGGCCATATCCTCTCAGGTGGCCATCGCTCTCGAGAACTCCTTTCTGCTCGATGAGTTACAGACGTCCTTTGAAAGTTCGATCAGAACACTGGCGGCCACTGTGGATGCCAGGCATCCCCTTACTGCCGGCCATTCGAAACGCGTAACCGAATACTCGATCATAGTTGGCAAGGAGATGGGCCTCAGCAAAGATGAGCTTGAGGTCATAAAATATGCAGCCCTTTTACATGACATCGGGAAGATTGGTATCCGGGATGACGTGCTCCTAAAGAGTGGGGAATTTACACCTGAGGAACGTGCAGAGATGAATACGCATCCGGTGAGGACACGGGAGATCCTGGAGAACTTTTACTTTCCAACATCTCTGCGTTGTGTTCCTTTACTGGCATCCCAGCACCATGAGAAGGTGAACGGTCAAGGATATCCCGAAGGCTTGATCGGCGATGAACTGCCCATCGGTTCCAAGATTATAGCTGTGGCTGATGTCTTTGATGCCCTGACCTCCCGTAGAGACTATGCCAAGTATTACAAGAACGAGGTCTTTAGCCGCAATCCCATACCCTTGCCCAAAGTGATCGAGATCTTGAAGGGCGACTCAGGGTCCCACTTTGACGCTAATGTGGTGGCAACCTTTCTCAGGTGCCTTCCCCAAATCTTCTCACTCTACCGCGGGATACACTTCTCGCCTGACTACGTTGACGAGATCATCAACTCCCAGGAGAGAGAGGGTCTTTCCTCCCCATGAGAGGGCATTCTCAGAGGCCTCTGTACAAGCCTGTCACGTTGGAGAGGTCAGGAGTGGTTGAGAGATTATGCATAGTTATGAAGCCCTTGAAAAATCTTTGAAAGGTTTACCCAAAGCAGGGTTAGTATTATCGCAACCATTCCAAGGATTGCCAAAAGACTGTTGTATTGAGAATATTTCCGACCGAACATATAGCGAAAATGCAGGTAGCCAACATATATCAGCCATGAGATCAACGACCAAAGTTCCTTTGGGTCCCAGCCCCAATAGTCGCCCCAGGCTATTTTGCCCCACCAACTGCCCAAAATCAACCCCATTGTCAGCAAGGGGAAACCTGCAAGGATCATGTAATAAGTTGCCTGTTCATAAGCCTTTGATCGCGATTTATCAGAACTGAAGGCGAGCTGGAAAGCAGCCTGAAAGGTAGCTTTAGCCATAAAAACATATGAAAACATATAAACAGTAACATGGGGAGCAAAAAACCAGCTTTGCAGTGCCGGGGGGAGTTGCGTTGGTTCAGCGCTGAAAAAAAATCCAGCAGGAAAAAGAACGATAACACCTAATAGCATATCTGCTACTCCGCCTCTTACTCTAAGCTTCTTTTCAGAAAATATCGAAATCGGATAGATCGCCAACCCAAGAGACAAAAAGACCTCGAAAAGGTTTTGCATCGGCCAATGCCTAACATCATATAAACGATAACCAAAAGAAACACATGCCGTGGCAAACCCAACAGCAAATAGCGCCCCCCCGACTTTCTCTCTTTTCATCAGACAGAAGAGCATCCCAAGTAGAAACCACCCCATCGTTCCATAGACAAGTATACCTTGCAGATTCGTCTTAAGCTCCAAGGCGCCCTCCTTCCTTTGTTATCTCCATATTTCTACGTCGAAACAAAGAGGTTAACCACATTTGCCATACAATTCCGGATAGAAGTAGCAAGTAACCTGAATATACAAGATAAAGGCCTGAATCTGACGTCATCGACAATACTGTATAATACCCCCTTTGAGTATCATATGAACTCTGATAGAAATGATATCCGCCATAATATAAGGGGTCGTTAACCTGTATTGTTTTTTTCAGCACCACCTTTCCATCGTCAATCACTTGCACATCGCTAAAGTAGTCCCGAACCATTCCACCATCCCGATATTGAACAAAAAGGCTGCTTGTTTTTTCCATGTGCCCTGAAAAATTAGCAAAAGCAAATTGTTCCTCCTCTGTACCGTCAGCATGTCTGATCAAAATTCGCACTGCTGGATTTGAACCGAATTCATCTTGATCATATGCTTCGTACTTCCCATCTATCTCTCTTACCTTGAAATTTTTATATACTTTCAGAATCTTAATCCACGTGTGGTTCCCAAGATCATGTTTTTCCCCAACATTGATCGACTTGAGCACCAATTCCCTCCCATCCATAGTCTTCACCAGCAATCGAGGTGAGCTATAATAGTCCATCCTAAAATCTTTCAGCTTGATTTTAAATGGTAAGAGAAATATTCTTTCGTCTCCATCTTTCAAAAAAGAATAGGGAGGCCCGTCACCCTCATAAAGCACAACCGTACCATCCTTCTTGCCAAAATTGACATTAACGCCTTTTCGGAGCACCCTCTCTTCACTCATGCCTTCATAAATCACTAAATTTCCAGTTTGAATCTTGTCAGTTCCTAAAAGCTTCTTCTGTAACTGATGGCCTCCTTCCGAACCCCACATCGCTCCAATGAGAATAAAAATGCAACCTAAGTGGATTAATAGCAATCCAGGAAAACGAAGTAGGCGTCGGAATAGTCCGATCCCCACCCCAAGCAACAAGATAAAGGTTATCCAGTATGCTGTTAGCGGAAGAGTGTTAAAAAATAGTTGAGCGCGGTCAGCTCCTATAAACGCCCCATATATAGAAAACAATATTAATAATGTAATAAGTACCAGCGCCCCCCACATTATACTCCGTCTGAATTTAGCCATAAACACTCCTCAATGAAACCGGAATACTTTTCCAACAAGGGATTGAACTCGGAATAAAATCTACAATACTTCCATAAGCTTTTTTCCCTTGAGCCGATCCAACCAGCGTAAGGCCGTCTGTCCTCGCCCCCAAGTAGTCAGCGTTATGCTACCATCCGACCGAATTGTAATATCCGTTTTCAAGCAGCGACCCCGAATGTAGTCTGCACTAAAATGCAAACCACTTTTTCCGAAGCTCAGACATTGCAAAAAGTCGCCCACATTGAATTCATCTTCAGTTTTGAAATCTACTTCCGAAATTCCACGTGGTCTTGCATCTGCAAACGATAGAACCGCGAGGGTAAATATAAACCCAAAAGACGCCCATTCGACAATGTCTGCTGGATCACCATACTCATCTGCCTGAAACTCCAACTCTGCCCGGACATACAAGTTTTCTTTGTCTGGAGAAATCTCCGTACTCGTATCTACGATACGAAACTTAGCAAGTGTTCCAGTCTCGAGAAGCTGATAAGCGATACTTCCTTCTTCGTTTTTCATTTGCCTTTAATTAGTGTCTGAACGAAAACCTATAAAAACCGGAAGCCCTCCTGACTGCCCCTGACTTCTGGTTGTGGGCTAGGAGTGCATATAATCCCTTGAAAAAGGCTGGGGATTAGTTTCAATTTCGTGAATCTGTTAGTATAGAGTTGAGTTTCAGGCCAGAAATTCTTTTAAAATGGCGCAGATTTCCGGTTACAAGTTCCAAATTATGACCCAAGGCCGTTGAGGCAATCTGAATATCGGCATCAGGAAGAATGGTTCCGCTCTCTTCAAGGTGCGCTCGAATTCTTCCAAATATTTTTGCTGTGTCGGTATCATAAGGCAAAACGGTGACAGCTGGAAGAATACGTTGCTCTATGTTGGTTAGGTGTCGATCACTGGCTTGAGAACGATATGCCCCTTTGTATAATTCGCCTATGACAACGGCGCTGGTGAATTGTTCTTCACGAGGAATTCTCATGAGCCAATTGATGTAGTCCGTTGCCGGGCGAGGACGCAGGAGTTCCGAAATCGCATCAGTATCAAATAGAAATGCCATGATTACTGCTCAAAATCGGTAATGTCACGTTGTCCGTGGCGAGGAGATCCGTCCAATATCGTGGCAAGCTGCTCGGAGTTTTCCCAGCCGCCTGCAATACTGACGAGTCCGCTTTCCGGCCCAGCTTTTTTCAACCGCTCAAGATGTTCCAGATCCCCCGGACAAACGAGCGCGGCTACCGGTCTGCCATGTTTAGTAATGAGCACTGAGGAACCGGCTTCAACTTGCCGGATACAATCAGAAAAAGTGGCTTTAGCCTCAGCTATTGATATGCTTTTGTCCATGGTCAACCTCCATTTATGACCATTATGACCATTATGACCAAAATGTCAAGCTTTATCGCAGTAAAAAATTTTTCGACCTGTGCAGTTACTCAATAATAGCGCCTATGACTTGAATAATCTTCTCCTCACTGCTTGATTCATTTTGAAGATTCTAAGTTCGCTGCGCTAAATTGCAGATAACTCAGTCGCAAGCTCCCTCAAACAATCTGCAATTTTCAGC
>Ga0209345_10005865_pt1 | contig 11252 bp, 8 predicted proteins | sample Cruoilmetagenom7_FD_187294 | JGI IMG/M metagenome (GOLD analysis project Ga0209345, IMG submission 187294) | Oil polluted marine microbial communities from Coal Oil Point, Santa Barbara, California, USA - Sample 7 (SPAdes) (version 2) | ecosystem: Environmental > Aquatic > Marine > Oil seeps ...
AGAGGCTTTTTGCATGACCTATGGCGATGGCGTCGGCGATGTCGACATAACCTCGCTTGTCAAATTTCACGCCAGCCATGGCAAACTGGCGACGGTTACCGCGGTGCCACCATCGGCGCGCTTTGGACGGCTGGAAATCGAAAACGGGCAGGTCCATGACTTTTCTGAAAAACCCGCAGGCGAGGGCGGTGTTATCAATGGCGGCTATTTTGTGCTGTCGCCAAAGGTCGAAAAATACCTTGAGGATGATGCCACCATCTGGGAACGCACGCCGCTGGTGTCGCTGGCCCATAATGATGAGTTGATGGCCTTTGAGCATCGCGGTTTCTGGCAGCCGATGGATACCTTGCGCGAAAAGCAGGAACTGGAAGAGATGTGGAACTCCGGTAACGCGCGCTGGAAAGTCTGGGACGACCAGAATTGAGCGCTTTGCCAGATATGAACGCAGGAATATGATAATGAGTAACCTTCCAAAATGCCGCCATTGCGGCACACCTATGCCGCGGACCTTTGTTGATCTGGGAATGTCGGCGGTGGCTAATTCCTATGTGCCGCTGGACAAAGCAGGCGAGGATGAACCGAAATTCCGCCTGCATACGCGTGTCTGTGAAAACTGCTGGCTGGTCCAGATCGAAGAAGATGTTCCGGCGGATCAGATTTTTTCGGGTGATTACGCCTATTTCTCATCCTTTTCGACAAGCTGGCTGGAACACGCCAAAACCTATGCCACCCGGATGACGCACGAACTTGACCTTGGGCCGGACAGTCTGGTGGTCGAGATCGCGTCAAACGACGGGTATCTGCTGCAATATTTCGTCGGGGCCGGTATCCCGGTTCTTGGGATTGAGCCTTCGGGCAGCGTGGCCAAAGCGGCTGAGGAAAAAGGCGTAGCCACACTGGTCGAATTTTTTGGTGAAGATCTGGCCAAGGGGCTGGCGGCAAAGGGTAAAAAGCCCGATCTTATTTGCTCTGCCAATGTGCTGGCGCATGTGCCCGACATCAACGATTTCGTCGCCGGGATTGCGGCGTTGCTAACGGGTGACGCGATCTACACGGTCGAATTTCCGCATCTGTTGCGACTGATCGAGGATGTTCAGTTCGACACGATTTATCATGAACATTATTCCTATCTGTCGCTGGTTTCTGTGGAACGGATTTTTGCCGACTACGGCTTGCGGGTTTTTAATGTAGAAGCACTGCCGACACATGGCGGATCGCTACGGGTATTTGCCTGTCTGGATGGCGCGAACCACGGCGAGCGCGGCTCGGTCGGTGACATGCGTGCACGCGAAAAGGAAGCCGGGCTTGATCGGGCGCAAGGGTACGAAGGGTTTGATGCCCGCGTGAAGGCCGTTCGCACCGGGTTGCTGGATTTTCTTCATTCGGCAAAATCGGCCGGGAAATCGGTTGTCGCTTACGGCGCGGCGGCCAAGGGAAATACCATGCTGAACTACTGCGGCATCGGGCCTGATCTTATCAAATACTGCGTTGATCGAAACCCGGCCAAGCAGGATACCTTGCTGCCGGGCAGTCAAATTCGCGTTTATGACCCGCAGGTGATGGAAACAGATCGCCCCGATTATGTGCTGATCCTGCCTTGGAACCTTCGTAACGAAATATCGGCCCAGCTTTCGCATCTTGGCGACAAGGGAACGCTGTTTGTCATTCCCGTTCCAGCGCTAGAGATATTTAGCCAATGAGCACACGTATTCTAGTTACCGGTGCCACCGGGTTGATCGGCCGTCAGGCAGTAAACTCTTTGCTTAATCGTGGGCATGAGGTGATTGCATTCAGCCGAAGCGATGTGGATGATCCCAGATTTCGCACAATGCAGGTCGATATGCTTGACCCGGCTGCGCGAAGGGCCGCATTGCGCAAGGCCAAAGCGAGCCATCTGTTGCATCTGGCCTGGCATGACGATCCGCGCGAACGTTGGAGCGCACCGGAAAACCGCGACTGGGCGTCCGCGACCGCGCAATTAGTGCATGAATTTGCTGATTTGGGGGGCAGGCGCGCGCTTTGTGCTGGTAGCTGCGCGGAATACGACTGGTCATACGAGCAGTTAAAGGAAACCACGCCGCTGCGCCCGGCAACGGTCTATGGCAAGGCCAAGGCCGACGCTGGAACGCAAGTGATCGAGATGTCACGCGAACTCGACCTGTCACTGGTCTGGACGCGGTTGTTTTTCTGCTATGGCCCGCGGGAACCGCGCGGTCGATTGCTGGGCGATTTGCTTTATGGCCTGTCTGCGGGGCAGAAAATTCCCTGCACAGATGGGCTGCAGGAACGTGACTATTTGCATACAGAAGATATCGGCGAGGCTTTGGCGATCGCCCTTGAAAGCGATGCCACCGGCGCGATGAACATCGCAAGCGGGCGTGCAACCAAGGTCAGGGACATCATTCAGACCACAGCCGCACTGATGGGACGGCCAGAGCTTATTTCGCTGGGGGCACTTGCGCGTGCGCCCGACGATCCGCCCCGGCTTGTGGCCGATATATCGCAGCTTGAAAGCATCGGGTTTGAGCCGAAGTATGATCTGGGTTCGGGGTTGCAGCAATGCGTCGAGGCGCTGGAAAACCGCATTTCGGGGCAGGTGTGATGCGCGCCCTGCTAGGTTTTGTCTCACGCGATGAAACGTCGCGTCAATTCCTGCGTTTCATTGTGATCGGTGTGGTCAATACGATCTTTGGCTTTGCCGTCTATGCGTTGTTGGTGACGCTTGGTGTATCGCCGCAACCGGCACTGGCCATTGCTTTTATCATTGGCGTTATCTGGAACTATTTCACTCATGCAAGGTTTGTATTTGACAACAAGGGGCTGTCAAAAATGCCAATCTATGCGCTGGCCTATGTGGTGGTTTATGGGTTCAACGCAGTATCTTTGGCAGCCGCACAGGGCATGGGGTTGGGTCCGCTTGTGGCACAGGCAATTCTTGCTCCGGTTGCCGCAGTCCTTTCATTCTTTCTGATTTCGCGCGTTTTGACCGGACAGTTTCCGGTGTTTGGCGGCGCGCGCGACTGACGCGCCTCAGGCGGCTTTGGATTTTGATTTCGGTTTTGATTTTGGTTTGGAAATTTCAACCGGATCAATATTGACCCTTTCGGTTTCCACCACCATCGGCCCGCCCCGGACCTGATTGTGAATCGTGGTAATATATTCGCCCAGCATCCCGATAAACAGCAACTGAATTCCCGACAGGAAAAACAGCGATGTAATGATCGTGGTTGTACCGCGCGGGGCAAGATCGGGTTGCGTCAGATAGAGGATTACCGAGACGATCGAGAACAGGATCGAGGCGCAGGAAATCACAATACCGGCGATTGTGCAGGCCCGCATCGGCGCGCGGGTAAAGGCGAATATCCCGTTCAGCGCCTGATCGACAAGTTGCAGGAAGTTGTGTTTGGACGCACCTCTTTTGCGCTCTTTCCAGACATAAGGAATAATGATCCGTTTGAAGCCAAGCGAAGCAATGATCCCGCGGATATAGGGATACTGATCCCGGTGTTCCAGCAAGGCCGTCATCACCTTGCGATCCAGCAATTGAAACTCACCCACATCGGGCGAGATTTCAAAATCCGACAACAAATTAACAATCCGATAAAACAACTTGCGCGCCATGCGCATTATCAGGCCTTCTTCGCGCGTTGAGCGCGCTCCGGCCACCACCTCATACCCTTGTTCCCACAGGTTGACGAATTCTGGCAGTAAGTCGGGCGGGTCCTGTAAGTCGACCGGCAACATGACCAGCACCGCGTCGCCGGTCGCATATCGAAGCCCGTTGAAGGTGGACCGATAGACACCGAAGTTGCGTGAATTCACGACGATCTTTACAGCCGGATCTTCGGCGACGACAGATTTCAGTATCTCCACGGTCTTATCCGTGGACGCATTGTCGATGAAAATATGCTCGCGCCGATACCCCTTCAGCGGGCCGTCAAACAGCGCTTTGATGACGCTGTGACATTCGCCAACGTTTTCTTCTTCGTTAAAACACGGCGACACGATGGATATTGTTTTCATCTGATCGGAGTCCTGGTTACATCCTTGGACAACTTAACATCTTTTTGAGCATCTAGGGTATAGGCGCGCGCGGTTTGCGCGCAAATAGCCCTGTTTCCTACAAATATTGGGCGTTGTGGGCGGTGGGATCGTTTCTTGGCCGGGGGCAATTGTGTTTTTTACCGGGTTTGTTTCCCCGGGCGAAAGCAGGGAATTTCAAACCCGGCGAAATTTGAGCGTTAAATAACGTATTCCTTAATGGAAATCGCGAGCACAAGCATCACGGTGGCAAGGTATATCCATTTGGCTTTCCCCAGCGCGCGCAAAAACCGTCGCCATCCACTGGTGGCGACGTCCGATGCATCGCCCGGTGCGGTGCGCGCCAGATAGATGCCAACACCTGCGAAAACCAGATAGGTCGATGCCAGACCGAACATCGCCCAGATGATCCGGCTCGTCAGCCCGCCCCATGTACCATAATGCAGGGCATTTGCGACCGGTGCTATCCTGGCATTTCCGCGCCGTTGTGCGGGTGTTACGACCCCCAGAACATCCAGTGAAACCGGATCAACTACGATCATCGAAGCCCCAAAGATCGTTGGCGACCCGATCGCGCCGCCAAAACGGAACGCGTGTTTTCTGGCACCGGGTATGTTGACGGTTTTGGCATGAAAATCGGGATATTGCGCAAGGGCTGCCTGCTCGGCGCGATCAATAAGCGCGCCGTCAAAACCGGCCGGGCGGGCAACTTCGCGTGGTTGCGCGTCGGGCGCGGGCGGCACATATCCTTTGAACCCCAGCCCCCCCAGAAAAAAGAAAAATGCTGTCGCGGTTATCAACAACAAAAATGGGGCCACCCAAACGCCGATCAGACGGTGCAAAACGCCCTTGCGATTGCGCTCGTCCAGCGACCGGTCTGGAAACCGCAACAGCCCGCGCCAGAACCGGCGGTAAGTTATCAATCCGCCCAGCACTGAGATCAGCAAAATGACCGAGGTTGCGCTGACGGCCAGAAATCCAATTCGTTTGGGAACCAACAGGCTTTCGTGCAGTTCCTTGAGAAAGGTGTGAAATCTACGGTTCGAGCTGATGCGCAGCACCCGTGCATCTTTGGGGTGGGTCCATGTGATAATTCTTTTGCCGCTTGCCGTGACGCCGAAACTGCGGTCGGCAAACCCCGCCTTTGGACGTTTCGCGATGACGAATACGGTGCCGCCGGGAACGGCTTGGTTCACCGAGCTAAATATCGTGCCGAAACTGACACGCTCGCTATCGGCAATTGACCCGACCAGGATTTCTGGCGTGAACAAACCTTCGATTTCTTCGGAAAAAAGCAACATCGACCCGCTTAGGAACATGAAGCCAAAGAACAATGCAAAATGCAGGCCCAGCCACTTGTGGGCTGTGAAAACGAGGTTTCTGAACTTACGCGACACTAATTGATCCTTCTGATGTGTTTTTACCGGTTCTGGTCAACGTTTTCCAGCGGGCAGAGGAACGAAATTGTCGCATTTTGAATGGATGCGAAATGGTGGAAAGCAAACATTATTTGGTAAATTCCCATGCGTGATGGATCACTGGCCGGTCCGCAAAGGCCCCAATCGTGCGGGCGTTTTGTTCGTCGCCCAGATCGCGCAGAAATATAGGCGCATCTTCCGGCAGGCCAGGATCATTCAGCAACAACGCCGAGCCGTATTGTGCCTTTGGTTTCACAAAGAGCAGAGCGTTGCCAAGTTCACCGCTTGACAGTAGGTCGGCAAAATGTGGTGAATACCGCTGGTAGCCATAGAATTTCTCGACCCCGCGCCAAGGTGTGAAAACCAGTAGCCCGAACAAGCACAAAACGATCAGCGTTGCATTCATCGCCGGTGCTTCCACACCCAATGTTTGCAGTCGGGCTGACAGGGCTTCAAACCCGCTGGCCGACAGGATAAGTAACGGAAATAACAGGCCAAACCAGTAACGTGGGCCGATGTAAAAGCTGCCCGCGAACCAGTAGAAAAACATCGCGACCATGATCAGCAGGGACAGGGCTATCATGTGCTTGTCCACCCGGTCCGGTTGGCCCCACAAAAACAGACAAAATATCAAAGCAAGCGAACCGCTGGCCCAGCCGAGGTATTCAAACTGTGTGCTGGCGATGTTATTGGCAGTGTTTATCACGCCCTCAAATGGCGTATGCCCAAGCGTGATATCCAGCCCTCTCCAGCCTTTGGGCGGTCCGATTTCCGGCCCGAACCCATAGGAATTGGCAGCGTGATTCCAACGCGTGTTCAGGTATTCTGCCAACGGTGTAACCAATGGGTTTCCTGTCAGCGAAAAATTGAAAATCAAAAAGACGCTGCCGGTGGCTATGCAGCCGAGACAGAAGGCCGAGAACCGCGTGAGCCGGTAAGGCCGCCCGCTTTGTAGCAGCAACCACAGGGCCGTCGCCAACCCGATCAAAACACCATCCAATTGTCGGGTTACAAATACCCACCCCATGAAAAACCCGGCTGTCAGGGCAGCGAGGATCAACGCCCTTGCACTGGCGGGCCGGGCCAATAAAAACCGCCATGCGAGCAGCGTGCAGGCAATCGCCGTATTGTGGGGCATCATTGAACCCGAAGACACCAGAAACCAGGGCGAGGCTGCGATCAAAACAGCCACCAAAACCGCTTTGCGACGGGTCGTCAGACGCTCGGCCACGCTAAAGGCCAGCCAGACGATCAAAGCTGCCAGAACCGGGTTAACCAGCCAGGGTGCATTCACCAGAACGCCGATCGTCAGCACCCCGGACCAGCCCGGCGGTGTCGTCGAAAACCACAAACCGTCGCGGATTGTCAGCAAATAAAACGCCAACCCTGCTTGCGCCCCTTCTGGCGGGGCGGGATGTGTAAGAGCGCCGCCCGCGAAGGTTCTGGCCTGAAAGAGATATGCGACCTCATCCTGCACATGCGGAAGCCGCTGGAATGCAAACCACGCCAGCAGTGCGCTTGCTCCAAATGCTATTGCCGCAAGGGCTGGAATGGGGATTTTCAGGGCCGCCTTGGGGGCGTGCAGGATCAATGCGGCGATATTGATCACAGTGAGCACAACGAAAAACCCGCCAACGACGATCTGGGCCCCGTAGGTCACAAATTCCTTTCGCGCCACATAGCCCATCACCGACACCGAAAACGCCATGCTGAGCAGCAGAAAAACCACAATTCGTACTGGGCCGAATGCCTTGACCAAGGCCATAATCGCGTCCAACCGCAATTTTTGCCAGACAAGCGCAAGGCATACAGCACCCTGTGCTCCAATTAGCGCCAGCATGACCCAACTGGCGGGATCGTCCGGGCGCAATTTCAGGACGGGAAACCACAGAGGTTGCGTCAGCCAAAGATGTGCGCCGCCGCCCAGAAACAGGGCCGCTGCGGCACCACCAAATTTTGCCGCCCCGCGCGATCCGCAATAGCCGAGCAGACAGGTGGCCACGCCAGCAACGCTCAGATACCAAAGTGATTTTGGGGCCACTCCGAACGGTGCCGTAGTAAACAGCGCAGCAATACTCAGCCCGATCAACCCAAGTCCAAACGCCCAGATAACGGTCGTGGCCACAGGCCCGAAATTCCCCGGGCGTTCATTCATATTTTCGGCCATAAGCGTGCTGTCTACCCGCTAAACTTGCAATTTTGGCCAAGCTAAAGGATTTGCGATATAAATCCACTGAAAGGCGCAGTATTTCAGCCCGTTTTGCTTTTTTGCACCTTTTTTGGAAATCATCCCCCCAAAGGGTGGCGAGCGCAAAGTGTCTGATGATAACGACGAAATATCCTGTCGTGAAATTACAGAAAAAATTGCCACAATGCATCAAAATTCCGACAAAATCCGCCCGTAGATATCGGCCAAGATTGTCCAGCCTGAGGGTAATATGAAATCTCTGCGCATCCTGATGTTCACAACATTCTACCCACCCTATTCGTTCGGCGGGGACGCTGTTGGCGTGCAACGGATGGCGCAGGCGCTGGTGGCGCGTGGTCATCGCGTAACTGTTGTGCATGACGAAGATGCCTATTTGTCACTTGGTGGCAAGATGCCAGATGAGGTTGGTTCCGGGGATGGCGTGCGGACAGTTGGCCTGCGCAGCCGCAATGGGGTTCTGAGCAATCTGTTAACGCAGCAGACCGGGCGGCCTATCGTGCATGGGCGCAAGATTCGCGAAATAGCCGCCGAAGGTTATGACATCATCTGGTATAACAACGCCTCGCTGGTTGGTGGGCCGGGGTTGCTGGGGATCGGTGATGGTCTGCGGGTGTTTGAAGCACATGAACATTGGCTGGTTTGTCCGACCCATGTTTTATGGCGTTATAACAAAGAGCTATGTGAAAAACGGGAATGTCTGCGTTGCGTTTTAAATTACCGCCGGCCGCCGCAGTTATGGCGCTATACCGGCTATCTTGACCGAATGCTGGACAAGGTTGATCTGATCGTTGCCAAAAGTGAATTCAGCCGTGCCAAACACCGCGATTTCGGTCTGCGCCAAAAGATGCAGGTTTTGCCGTATTTCCTGCCCGATCTGGAAGTTGCCCCGCAGGCGGCGACGGAAAATCCGACCCATGAGCGGCCCTATTTTCTATTTGTCGGGCGGCTGGAGAAAATCAAAGGCCTACAGGACGTGTTTCCCGCCTTTGACAAATATCCAGACGCGGATTTGTTGATACTGGGGGATGGCGATTATTCCGACACCTTAAAAAAACAGGCCGCTGACAATCCCCGGATCCGCTTTCTTGGGCGTAAATCGCTTGATGAACTGAACGCCTATTATCGCGGCGCGATCGGTTTGATCGTGCCATCGGTTTGTTATGAGACATTCGGCATCATCCTGATCGAAAGCTTTCGCCTTGGTACGCCAGTAATTGCCCGCCGGTTGGGTCCGTTCCCGGAAATCGTCGAGGCGTCTGGCGGCGGTGCTTTGTTCAACGATGAATCCGGGTTGATCAAAGCGATGCGCCAATTGCAATCAGACCCGGATCATCGGGCCGAATTGTCGGCCAATGCCCGCGCCGGTTTTGAGAAACTTTGGAGCGAACAGAAAGTTCTGGCCGCTTACGGCGCGGCTTTTGCGGCTGCTGCGCGCAAGAAGGGCGATATCGCGCTGGCCGAAGCATTGGATGCAGGCGCGTTTGAAAATGGCGCCGGCCAAGGCTGATCCGCCAAAATCCAGAGTTTAGGCTACAGCGGCGCGTTTTTCGGCAATAATATCAGCGATAATTTCGGACAACGGGCGCATCGGGCGAAACCCCGTGACGCGCTTAAGCTTGGCCATATCGGGCAGGCGGCGGTTCATGTCTTCAAAGCCGACGGGATAGACGCTTTCGTAAGGCACCAGCTGAATTTTCGACATTGAACCCGTCGCCGCGATTACTTGCTCGGCGAGCGAGCGGATCGTGACCTCTTGATCGGTGCCAACGTTAAAGACCTGGCCAATGGCCTCGGGTGTGTTCATCAATCGGATCAGCGCCTCGATCACGTCAAAGACATGGCCAAAGCAGCGCGATTGCTCGCCCGTGCCATGCACCTGCAAGGGTTTTCCATCCAACGCGTTTTGCACAAAATTCGGCAGCACCATTCCGTAGCGCCCGGTTTGGCGGGGGCCAGTGGTGTTAAAGAACCGCAGCACGACCACGGGCAGATCAACCTCGCGCGCATAAGACAGGGCCAGAAATTCATCCAGCGTCTTTGCACAGGCATAGGACCAGCGCAGGTTTTTGGTCGCCCCGATGGTCAGATCGTCGTCTTCGGAGAAGGGGAATTTGGTCGCCTTGCCGTAAACCTCGGATGTTGAGGCAAGGTAGATCGGTGTTTTCTTGGCCAGACAGGCGTGCAGAACGTTTTCTGTGCCGGTCACATTGGTCAGGATCGAGCGGCTTGGTTCGTCCATTATCAGCTTTACGCCAACCGCCGCGGCCAGATGAAACACCGCATCGGCTTGTGCTACATGCTCGGCCACAAGCGCGCGGTCCAGAATGTTGCCCTCGATAAATGTGAAACTATTTGAGCCTTGCAGGCTGGCCAGATTGCTCAGACGCCCGGTCGAAAGATCGTCCAATGCGGTGACCGTATGGCCCTCGGCGACCAGCCTTTCGGCCAGATGTGAACCAATAAATCCAGCTCCGCCGGTGATTAGAATTTTCATATGTGACGCGCCTGCACTAAATACTTTATTCTGCGCTATGCTATAGCACGCCATCCGTTGACCGGCTACTCGGGTGGCGGCAAAGTCCGACATTGTTTCTGCTTGCCCGGACAGAAGCCACCGGCACCCGGAATTGTTTCCGCTACGCTGTTTCAGGGTGGAATTTGCGGCTTGGCACTACATTTGAAAACCCGGTTGTGGTAAGTGGCTTGCGAAAATGAAGCGTAGTTAATTGTGGACGATTTTTTATGACCAGTGTGTTTTCTCAGTATTCCGACCTCAAAGACCGCATCGCCAGCAAAGACGCGCGCGTGATGACGGTTGGGCTGGGCTATGTCGGCCTGCCATTGGCACTGACAATTCAAGAGGCCGGTTTCCACACTACGGGTCTTGATGTGAATGAGGCGCGGGTTGCCGCAATCAATGCGGGCGAAAAGGTCATTTCCTATTTTTCCGAAACTCGGATTTCAGACGCTGTCTCGTCCGGTTTTTTTGGCGCCACAAGCGACGCCGCCGCGGTTTCGGATGCGGATGTCGTTTTGATCTGCGTTCCCACGCCACTATCCAAAACCCGCGAACCTGACCTTACCTATGTCGTTGGTGCGGCTGAAACCATCGCCCGTTATTTGCGACCGGGACAGTTGGTGGTGCTTGAAAGCACCGTCTGGCCGGGCGCTACAACCGGCGTTGTGCAACCGATACTGGAACGGGGTGGGCTGAAGGCCGGGACGGACTTTTTCCTTGGGTTTTCGCCCGAACGCGAAGACCCCGGCAATGAAACACATACCACAAGGACGATCCCTAAAATTGTCGGAGCAGACGACAAACATTCGCGCGATCTTTTGGAAATGCTCTATTCGCAGATCGTGGATCAGGTTGTGCCGGTCAGTAGCTCGGCAACGGCCGAGGCGGTTAAACTGGCCGAAAACAGCTTTCGCACCGTTAACATCGCACTGGTCAATGAAATGAAGGTGGCGATGGATGCAATGGGCGTGGATGTCTGGGAAGTGGTGCAGGCAGCGGCGACCAAACCCTTTGGCTACATGCCGTTTTATCCGGGACCGGGGATTGGCGGCGACTGTATTCCGGT
>Ga0209345_10005866_pt1 | contig 11251 bp, 21 predicted proteins | sample Cruoilmetagenom7_FD_187294 | JGI IMG/M metagenome (GOLD analysis project Ga0209345, IMG submission 187294) | Oil polluted marine microbial communities from Coal Oil Point, Santa Barbara, California, USA - Sample 7 (SPAdes) (version 2) | ecosystem: Environmental > Aquatic > Marine > Oil seeps ...
TACCCAAATCGATTTGTATAAGTACGTTGGTCTTTGGTATTTTGCCATTCTCCTGTTCCCAAATATGCCTGTGCTTTAATACAAATCGATTTGGGTAGCCTGTGTATGGGTTAGTTTCATTAATTAAAATTTCTACATAACCTCCACGCATTCTTTCATAACCAATTTGTTTTGCGTTATGACAAGCTTTTCCTTTTTTAAAGCTTGTTTTGTTAGGCTTCATTAAGCCTTTTGTTCCTTTATTGAAAGGTGTCATTCCCTTTTCAAAGCATCCTGTACGGCCGGTCTTTAAGCCCATTCTTTTGCACTTTGCATTAACATTAATAAATGATAAATTTCTTTTGAATTTAGCGTTGAACTGCTTTGCTAATAGTGCACGTGGAATTGTTGCATTAGCCTTTAAGAAGTCTATTTCAGCATCAGAATATTTTATTGAGCGCCCTCTCATGATAATCTTCTTACGGTTTCTTTGCTTTGAAGCATGGTAGGCTTTTTATGTATATCACCATCAGAATGCCTGATTTGTGCTTTTAAAGATAAAGCTCCACTTGCAACCAATGTAGATGCTAATGATGAGATACCTTTGGCTCTTTGCGCTTCAATCTTGATTTGCTCAGGTGTTAATTCTTCATCATTCAAGCGTTCTATTGCTGCGAATAAATGATTGTTTAAATCTTCAATTTTGTTTTTCATAATATTCTGTTATTTGGTGAGGTAACTTGGCATTATTGCCGTAACTTAAATTAATAAACCAAAATCAATTTGTCGCCTCGTATTTAAATTTGAAAACAAGCACCAGTAACATAAATTCCGCAATTAATAATAAAAGGGTGCTTGTCTTCAAAACTATCTCTCAATTGGTTCTTTATGGCCGAGTCTTGCCCAATCGAGTTCTGATTGCTCCTGATCGCGCAACAGTTGTTTTTCTGCTGCGCGGTCTTCTTTAGCGACTGTTTTATTTTCTTTTGAATCGCTGTCCATTTAAGCCACCTTTGTATTGCTAACTTGATTCAAAGAAACATCTGCTACAAGCCTTGAGTAATCAATTTTTAATTCAGTTGCGATTGATTTAGCTTCGTCAATGCAGCACGTGACATCAAGCCTTATTCTGTATCTATTGACATCAATTGACGGAAGTGATGAATTATTGTGCTTAGTAACATGATTAAGTGGCTCAGTGGTTTGATTAAAGGACCGTGGAGAACTTACTTGCTGCTGGCTTATATGTTTTGGCTCTGGTTCTTCATACTGGTGAACGCTATCATTAGGATTAAATACACTGCCGACTTCGCTTTGCACTGGCTCTTTTGTCTTTTGTTCAAGCACCTTAGCTTCGGCTTGTTTTTGTTGTTCGATTTTTCTATCGGATTCAATCTTAGCCTGTCTTTCTTGCTCCATAAGCCTTTCAGCTTCAACCTTTGCCTTTTCTGCAACAGCTTCATCGTTTGCTTGAATACATGACTTGATTGTATTTTCATAATCGTCATCATTCATTAAGAATTGGGTGTTGAACAAAGTTTCATTTCCTTTGGTTAATGCTTCAATTAACTTCAACTTAGTCAACAAAGAAGTTTCTTCAATTTGAATAGCATTGATCTTCACACCAACATAGGTATTTAAAGCTTCTTCCATTTTAGAAAGTAGTTTTTTGCCTTTGATTTGATCGGCAATATCTGACCATTCAACAGTTAAATAGGCATACATTACACTGTTATTAAATGCCTTGTTAATAGTTGCTGCTGCTACAGTTACCAAGTCGTCTTTAACTTCTTTTTCCTTGGTTGTAACCGTTCTATTTAAAGTCAATCTAACATCGCGACATTCGGCTGAAAGCTCGTTAATCAACGAATTGATTTTTGATAATTCACCAGATTCAAAGATCCTTTCTTTAGCGGCTTTTAGTGCCTTTTCAGATTTGTCGAATTTTTTAACCAGGTCCTTTGCCGTTGCAAAATCTTCATCGGTCTTTAAGTCTGTGTTGACTGTTGATAAAACATTGCGTAATTCTTTTGCAAAGTCTGGTAAGTTGTTTTCTGTTATTTCCGTGTTGGCTTTAAGTATTAATTCTTTCATGTTAATCCTCGTTTGTTACAAATTTAATTAATTCGACAGGGTGATTTAAGACGGTGCCATCGTCAAGCTCTATTATCGCGGTAGAATAATTACCAGGGCCTGAATCAAACTCTTCATAATTAACGCCAAATCCATGAAAAATAGCTTGGCCACCCATTTCTTTTTTTGTTCCTGTGTAACCACCAGTTCCATTAAATTGGCTAATATTATGAAAATACTGAACCTTTCTTTTTTTATTGCTCATTTTCAAAACTCCACGTTTAGGTATTTATCAACAATCGCCTTCTCTTTTTTCAGTTGTTCGCTGAAATATAAAACCGATTCTTTTATTTTCTTAATGAGAATTTCATCTCGTTTGATTGTTAAAATCAATGGTCTGTAACTTGGATGAAAACTCATAAAATCCCATGTTTTAAAGCCACTAAACAACATTCCTGACTGTACTTGAATAATGTACTTAGTTGGCATAACTCCCGCCCGAACGTACCCAATATGGGTATTTAAGTTCGGGCATTTAATTTCTAAACCTTTTGATTCTGATTCAATTATCCCATCTGGAGAACAAAGCATTTCTTTTTTATCGTCAAACCAAATACCGCCGACTTCATCAACCCAATTATGTGTAATTTGCTCGTATAACTCTTTGGCTTTTGGCTCCATTTCGTTTCCACGTTCCATTGCTGCGGATTTAAAACCGCTTTCTTGATCAGGTTCGACATATACAGATAAAAGCTTGTTCATGTAGTCATTTGCACTTGCAGAAGCCTTGCCAGTTGACGTGATTATTTTGTCAAAGTTTGAGCTGGTTGGTATGCCTTTACGAGCATCAAGCCACTCCTGTTCGCCTTGTATACAATCTAATAAAATCATAATTCAATCGGTGTTTCAGTTTCTTGAACTGGTTGAGACTGTTGTGCGTTATATTCTGCACGTTTGGCCTGTAGAATTGTTTGAGCCTGGTCCTCAGATAAATCTGCTATTGCATCAACGTTGTTTTGTTTTAGCAGGCTTGGAACATCAGTATTTGTCATTGCGAATGCCTTGGTAACATCATGTATTGATTTTTCTGATATTGGATTAACAACATCTACATGATTTAAGTTTGATGATTCACCATCGTTTGGCACTTCATCGGCAGTTATTTCGCCGCCTATTTCTTCGGGAAATGCTTTTCTTAATGCTCCTGCTTCTGCACATTTAGACAGCTGACCGCGTGGGCGCTTGGTCCACATTGCGTTGAGTTGGCCGTCTTTTTTAGTTGCACATTCTTCTGTAAAAAATGTTGTGTGAGAAAACGCTACTTTTTCACCGTGCATCATTCTATAGACTGTGACGGTGCAAGATTCAGGCACCTTGATTTTTATTCCACCGATATTCATTTCTGTAACTTCTGAAAATACCGGTGCATCTTGGCCAGCATAAGAGCCGCTTCGGCTTGCGGTTGTTCTTATCTCACTAATACCTGGCATAATCACATCGCGCATTGCACCTTGTCCTGTTTGAGCATCTTTTATATACATTGGGACTATGTGTATTGGTTTTTTAAGAACGTCCAATCCACGAGCCTGACAATAAGATATTGCCATCATTATTGAGTCTTCTTTCGCTCCAGGAAAAACCGAGCCAGTTAATGCGTTCCAAGTCGCCTGGTCAATATTGTTCATATCTACAATAGATGTATTTTGTTTAATTGTTGCTAAATTATTCACTTGATTTACTCCTATTAATGTATTGTTTTGTCTTGGTCTTTGATTAAATCTTTTGCTAGAATTACAGCAACAGAAAATGATTTTGTTGATTCTTTGACTAGCTCTTTTAGTACCAATAACATCTTTTCTTTTTCTGTCATTTTGTCGTATTGCTTAACTGTTTTATTCACGCCGCTTTCTCCAATTCTGCTGTTTTATATTTAGCGTTCATAATCATCTGATATGGTTCGCTGTCTTTGTATATTTCTACATCCATGTGATAACACATTTCACCAATTTGATATTCTGTTAGGTCATTTTCGAAAAGTGCCAAAAAGAAAGGCTCTATGTCTTCACAGTCATAATCTAATGACAATAAGTGTGCGTATGCTTTGATGAATAATTCATATGTGTCGCTGTTTAAATCCGTGAATATCTTTTCATCTATGCAAATATCCCAACTATCATTCATGACAGATTTGATTGATTCGACTAAATCCAAATATTCAAAGTTCGAGCCATCTAACTCGCTTAAAAATAACTCATATTGGTTCATACAATCGCCCCATAAGCCATGATTACGCACATAGTAAAAGCTAGGCCAAATATAAAATCTATTGCAGCTTGTTTAATCTGAGCAAAGAATGGAAAGTCTGTTTTGTAGTTTGCTTGTTTCATATGCAGCTCCTAGCGTTTGTGGTAAAGTTACCGATTATGGATAAAATATCAAAATACATTAAGATATTAGAGCTTTGCAAATCTGAGCAAAGCTTTGATGGTAAGGTTGTTGACTTTGTTGACCACATTAAGCTGGTTGAGGATGGGTATATTGGCTCAATATATGCCGACAAAGACCCTTTGCACTTTGATGCCGGCAGTGGTATCAGACTGTTTAATATGGTCATAACACCAAAGGGAGTGTCAACATTAATTGAATTTAAGCGTCTTAAATACGACTCTTCATACAGAGGACAGTTTTTTAAGGTTGTACAGGCTCCGCTTTGGATTGTGTTTGGGTTTTCTTTGGAAAAGCTCAAAGATTTGCTGTCAGAAATAATTAAATTGTTCTTTTGAATTTTGTGATCAACAGACACACTTAAAAGAAGACCTATTAACACCAGTGCGGTAATCTGCATGGTCTTAAGTACGATTCTATCTCTTCGGGTTTCTACTGGGCCATTCCACCAATCGTTTAACCTTGTCCACCATCTTTCTTTTTTTGGTGCTTGTTTCATATCTTTACCTATTTAATTAATTCTGATTTGCGTAAACCGATAACTTGTATTTGCTGTACTGGTTCAATGTTGATAACTTTAACTTGATGTGTTCTTCTGTTTCTTCTCACTCGATTAGCTATATTCCCTTTTATACCCATGATTAACGAAGCTAAAGCTAACAACGCCAAGATTGCTCGCAATGTTCCCAGTAGAGCGTTAAGAGTTTGAATTGTGTGTAAGTCGGCTTTCATAATGTTTGTTTTTTATTTGATGGGTCTATTTAACTACAGGTTAAATTATAAAGCAATTAAAACTTTATAATTATAGTTTATTAATTAAGTTTAAGTTAAGTTTTTTACTAAACACATGTCAACTTTAGATGTTTAGAAATATCTGCATACATTATTATGATGTTTTGTTATGATTGGGTTTTAATTAAGGAATAATTTAAAATGAAATACATGATCTTATTAATTTTTATATCTTCAATAATTCATGCTCAAGATTGTCCAAGTATAAAAAATGACATTGCAAGGCTTGCTTGCTTTGATAAAACATATACATTGGCTAATGAAGAAAGCAATCCTCCAAAGATTGAATCAGGAATTGATGTACCAGAATTAAAAGATGAAGGTGATAAGGAGATGGGAAATTGGATAATAAAAAACCACAAAGACAATATGACAGGGGTAGAAAGCTGGCAAGCTATATTAACTCAATCTGACATAGAGAATAATAGCAAACGTATTATAAATTCTCTCGTTCTTTCCTGTTATGCAAGTAACAAGCCGTTGATCGCTTTCATATGGGGAAAATACATCGGACTAGAAGGCAAAAGCAAAAGCCTGCTATTAAAAATTGATAATGGCGAGGTATATTCGGAAGACTGGAGAATAAGCTCTAAATATAGTACTTCTAGATATACATCTAAGAAAAAAGACCCTGTATTCTTAAAGAAATTAGCAAATGCAAGCATTATAACTGCCAGAGTAACTCCTTATGGTTCTTTGCCTATAACAGCAGAGTTTGAACTAGATGGAATTTCTCAAGTAGTTGATAAAATTAAAAACGAGTGTCCAGGTAAGTTAAAATACTGGAAATAGCAATGTAAAAACCCACTAATGGAATACACTATGAAAAAAATATTAATATTAATACTTTTAAATGTATCATTTGCCACAATTTCCCAGACTGTAAATGGTTTGCCAATTGAAAAGATTGATCAAGAATATATAAGGATTGTTGGCACAATGACTATCAAAGGAAAGATTTCTGTTGATATTGATTTTGGCCAAAATCAAAAACACTTTACAAAAAAAGATACTAAAATAATTGGTAAGGACGGTAAAAAAATAAAATTCAATTCCATGGTGGATGCTTTAAATTTTATGCACGACTATAATTATAAACTGGTCCAAGCCTATGCTATTAATGTTGATAAGGTGCTTGGAAATCAAACAGTATATCACTATTTGATGCAAAAGAAATCCAATTAAAGCAGTAACAAACAAGGAGGGTAATAGCCGGAACTTATGCTTAAAAACATACTCTAACTTGGTGCATCTATTATAGTAATTGCTTATAGGTATTTATTATAAGAGAATGTTGCGTATTAACAACAGTTTGCAAGGTGTGAGTAAAAGTGGTATTATTTGTATATGCCGTTGCACACGCTTTAATAGTATGCATAATGGCACATGTTTTATCCCCTGTATATGATAATATATAAAAACAAATTAGGAATTTACAAATGAAAGATTACAACTTAAACGACAATGATTTTTGTGATAATGGTCTTATTAATGCTGGGTCTCTGTTTTCTGACATTAACACACTTGATCCAATGGCTACAACACGTGCATGGGAAAAACTGGATCAAAGCTTAATTGCCGATGCTTTAACTACCTTGCCATTGATAATGCATACTAGCCTTGTATGTACTTTAAAAAAGAAGATAAGCCAAAGATTAATTCATGCAAGATAATGACAATAGCCAAGTTGAGCCAGAGCTTATTGATAAAGAAGGCAAAAAGATAGATTCTGTAATACTAGCTCAAATTAATCAACACTCTTATACAGACCGACCTGATTTATTCATTGAGTCAATAGAAAAGCATTACCCTGGCTTTATTGAAGAAGTTGGAAAGGATATTGTAAAACGAGAAAAAGAGACATATAAAGAGAGGCATAGATTTGGAAAGTTTCAAGCATATTCTAGCTTAATCCAACAGCATGTAGCGGGACTTGCGGTATTAATATTCATAGGCTGGCTTGTTTACAATGATACAATTACATTTTGGAAGGGTCTTGTATTGGTGGTTTTTTATGCAGTTAGTCAAGGTGGAGTTACTGGTTTTATGAAGATAATCAATGCCATTTCATCGGTAATTGGCAAAGGAAAAGACAAAGACTAGATTCTAGAGAATATATACCAAAAAAAGCCCCGACTAAGGGCTTTTTTATTACTTCGGTTTTAAGCTTAATATTTAAAATCAAGACTAGGTTCTTGTTCAGATTCCGGCTGTAGTTCAGACTCAATTTTGTTAAATTCGAATTCTGCTTCTAATTTAGACAGATCTAATTTTGCGACCGAAAGACTGTTGGTCCAATCACTTACTGGTGTTCCTTCATCATATACACAATATTCTTTTATATCTGTAACAGGATTAATTCTTTCTACTATTGTAAATTTCACTTAAATATCCCCTGATTTATGAACTGCTAGTCCAATTATGTGAATATACTGCATATCTTCTGGACCTATAACAACATCTTTAAAATCATCATGTGGATTGTATGACATTATCACTATACCACCATCAAAAGTCTTCTTAAGACGCTTTATCTTTGCATCTGTACCCACTACAAGAGCGTAAACTTTACCATCTATGATATTGGTCTGAGATGTATCAAATAAGACCATGTCACCATCATTTAAAACCGGCTCCATACTTGTGCCTGATACTTTCATCAGTTTAAGGTTTTTGTGCTTCAAGCCTTTTCGTGCCATCCAGTCAAGACTAAAAGCTCTTTGGTGTGTTGTTTCTACATATTCAGGAACAGCTGATCCATTACCTGCAGAAAGAGACACATTATAAACATTCACCATAACTTCATCATTGTTTAAATCTGATTCATCCAGGACTGGTTTAATCGAATATGCTTTTATCGGTTCTCTGACCGTGTTAGGGTTTTTTAATGTGTAAAGATAATCGCGAAATGCCAGTAAAGACATGCTGTGTAAGTCGTTAATCGTTAAACCAACTGACTTAGCAATATTTTCTGAGTGCTCCATATAATCAATGTTTCCAGACTTTAACCAGCCTGTAACAGCAGGGCTTGTTTTTCCACAAGCTGCTGCAACATCTTTTAATTTTGGATACTTAACTTCTCTTATTATGGATAGCTTTTGTAGCAAATCCATTTTCTTTTCTTGTTTGTTCATTTAACCACAACTTAAATATTGACTTAAAATTAAGCATAATATAAACTTCAACTTAATAAATAAAGTTTAACATTATGCAGTCAACAGCAATACAAAAAGCAATCGACATTTTAACTATTCCTAAACTGTCTGAAATTTTAGGGGTTTCTATTACTATGGTATATAAATACCGTACTCAAAAGTACATCACTTCTGACTATCATCAACTTATTGAAGCTGAAACAAATGGTGTTGTTACAGCTAAATCATTATCTAGTGATGTATTTAAGCATAAACCACATATTAAACCACAGGTTAAAAATAGTCAATCAGCAAAATTCCTAAAGGACAATGGGAAATTACCTACAAGCAAGGGAAATATACCTACAAGCACTGACAACGGGGTGGTTTGATGCTATTTGAATCCAAGATATTCGGAATGTATAAAGTAAAATGGAAACCCACGCTAGGGCCCTATGCTTATGTTTATGTATATAAGAAATCATATATAGGTTACAAAAAAGTATTCAGGGGCTCAATAACGCTAACGTCTAATCTGCGTAATTTAAGTAAATCAAATAAAGTATCTTTATATAAAACAACAGTAAAATCATACGAAGACATTCTTAATAGTCCTGAGTTTTACAGGCCATATATTGGTGAAAAACTTTATTTAGAAAGCGATCTAATAGCTTATGAAAAAGCTATTAAAATTTCAAACAAACATAAAGCTAATTTAATTTTAGATCTAATGAAAGACTCGGATACGGCAGCATTTGCTTGTTCCGAATTTAAGGATTTTCAAAAGATAACAGGTATTGATATACCTAGGTATCAAGATAAAAAGAGCATGGCGAATGTTAAATAAATTCTTTAGAAGTATCACTATACATTTCAGACCATTTTTCTTTAGCTTTTTTGTATTCAGTTATAAGTTCAGATGTTTTTTCAGTACCGTGTATTTCAAACAGGGTTTTGTCAGAAGGTATTATAGATATATTTGTAAGATCTTTATTAAGTTTAGAGTAAGCAGTTACAAGTTCTTCAGTATTTATAGTAAGTTTACCTGCATAAAGAATTGTATACACTTTCATTTTGTTCAGAATTTGAAAAACAATTCTATGGTTGTCACGCTGCTCATCAAATGTAAGATTCGGGCAATCTGCCACGAGAGGCAACAATGACAAATACAACTCTCCAATTTCCTCATATTTTTCTCTTAGTACTATTTTGCGTTCGTAAGTTCTATCTAGTTCAGCTCGTTTTGACGCTTCTGTTTCGATTTTATCAACTCTATTATCAATTCTTGTATGTTCGTTATTTAGTCGTGTATTTAGGTTTATTTGTTCAGCGGAGAATCTTGAATCGATACTATCTTGTTCTGAATCAAATCGAGAATTTATTGAGTTGTCGGTATTTCTTGCAATCTTCATTGCTACTAGTGAGGAGATCAAAGTGCTGAGAACTGCTGATCCAATTAAAGTCGCTATATCCATAATGTCATCAATGTTATTTAGTAGAGCATCCAATTATAGCATAAGCCTTATGACTGTTTTATCTAGTACAAAAGCAACTATCTCATGTTGCTTTTTGGGGCGCGGTTTTCTTGTCCCCTCAAAACTTTCCGTGCCCTTTTTATTTTCTTGGTTGTCCTTGGGGAAGGGCAATCAAGCGGCTTGCCAGTGCCGAACAACTGGCTCCCTATTTGGAGTGAATTATGATTGATTACACATTACCAATACTTCTACTTGTCGCTTGTTTTGTCGCGATTTATTACATGATCAAATCGCGTAAATTAGAGCGTGCTAACAGGGTTTTAAAAGACAACCTAGCACTTGCTCATGCTACGGCTAAAAACTTGCGTGAGCAGATTGAAAGGGGCAGATTGTGAGCGATAAAGGAGTGTTTTTAAGATGGTATGAGTACCAAGATAAATCTACTTCATTGAGTGAAAAGTTTATCTATAAAGAAATAGAATCACTTTCCATGTTAGAGCTTGGCTGTATTGCTAAAAATGATCATTTTGCAACCATTATGGGCATCAAAGAAACGGCAGTATCAAGGCTAATAAATTCATTAAAGGATAAGGGTTTTATTACAGTAAAAATCAAGAATGGCAGTAGAAACCATGGAAGAAAAATAACCCTTAACAAATTGTTAACCCACCCTAAACAATTTGTTAATTCACCCTTAACAAATTGTGAAGAGACTAAAGGGAATAAATCAATTAATAAACCAATTAATAATAATATAGGAAATCCCATTCCTGTTTTACAAGATGTGGTTATGTATCTTGCTGAAAAACAATTGACTACTTTGGTTGATGCTGAAAAGTTCATGAAATTCTACGATGATAAAAACTGGAAGAATGTTCATGACTGGAAAGATAAAATAAAAGTATGGGCTGATAACAAAAAAGAAAATCAATCATATTCTGAAATCATTAATCCAATCATCAAAGAAATAACAACTGCGATCCAAGACGGGTTCAAAATCTCATCTTGGAAAACAAAACTGGCCTATACGATTTATCGCCAGCAAGATCAGTTTCAATGGAATCAGCTTAACGAAAAGGGTATTGAATTCAAAATCAAAGAACTTCACAAAAAAGTTAAAAACTCAAAAGACCCATTGCTTGAATTGCCAACTGCTTCACCTGAAGAAATAAAAGAAACACCAGAAATGAATCGATTGAGATTCGAGCAAGAACAAGCAGCTATGCAAGGTGTGTCATGAAAAAGAAACTAATGACCGGTGTTAAACAATGCAGAAACAAGATGTTTAGTGCCAGCATGTCGCATAATTCCAGAATCATAAGCCTTGGTGTGTTTAACACTGAAAAGCAAGCT
>Ga0209345_10005867_pt1 | contig 11250 bp, 9 predicted proteins | sample Cruoilmetagenom7_FD_187294 | JGI IMG/M metagenome (GOLD analysis project Ga0209345, IMG submission 187294) | Oil polluted marine microbial communities from Coal Oil Point, Santa Barbara, California, USA - Sample 7 (SPAdes) (version 2) | ecosystem: Environmental > Aquatic > Marine > Oil seeps ...
ATGCGGGCCATAGCATCCGCGCGCACCCGTGATTGGCCGGTGACAGTCATCTTGCCAAAGGCAAGCCTTGGGCCGGGGGCCAGTGTGATGTCAGCGTCCAGAACGTCGGCGCGGTTGTTGGCGGTGATTTTTTGGCCGCCGACTTTGGCCTTGGCGTGGCCGACATTGCGCCAGCCATCAATCCCGGCAATCGCCGCATTGCGGATTGCGCCGGTGGTGGCACGCTGACCGGTTCGGTAGCTGTCGGGCAGCACGGTGTCCGGTGCCAGCGGTGCAATCCCGGTACGGCCAAACTGAAAGGGCGGGCCGGTTGTGACTGAAATCTCGATCCGGGCAATGCTGCGTGGCAGGTTCAGCGGCTTGATATAGGCCGCCTCGCGCCCGTCCAGACGGATATGCACCACCGGGCTGAAATAGCCTTCGTCATACAGGATCTGCACCAAGGTGCGGTAATCGGACAGGGATGCGGCCAGCAATTCCTGCACCGATTCCAACCCGCGGTCTTCGGCGGACAGGGCCGCTGAGGATCCGCGCAACCGGTCCTGCAAATCCTCGGGCGCGCCGGGGGCTGTCAGGGTTGCCTCTGCCGCCAGGGTAAGTCCGGGCATCACAACGGCACAAAATGTGGCAACCCCGCGAAGGATTGCACCCCATCGGCCAATCGTCTGCATTGCAAAGCGCATGATTGCCTTTGTCCTGTCTGCCCACCTTTATTGAAACCGGATTAGCGGGTTTGGGGACTTGATACCATATCAGAGGTCGGCGGATAAATCTGTTTCTTGGGGAAATCACCAAGTTTCGTGGGTGACAGCCAGAAATGGCCTAGATTTCGCGTCTGTAGTGCCTGAATTCAGCCAAAGGCAGCTACATCCGCGTTGCGCGATACCAACGTCTGATCGCCAGCCGGTCTTCGGGGTCCATAAAGGTTACGTTGGCGGGGGGCATCGCGTGGCTGACCCCGGCCTGAAGATAGATCAGTCGGGCGTTTTGCGCCACATCGGCCCGGGTTTCCAGCAGCACGCCTTTGGGCGCCCAGCGGATGCCATCCCAGACCGGTTCGCGCGCGTGGCACATCGAACAGCGCCCCAGCACAACGTCATGCGCGTCGTCGAACCCGTCGGCACTGGCCATGCGCTGTTCGAACGGTGTCAGGGGGCGGGCCTCGGCCTGTTCCAACGTGTCTTGCATGGGCGCGGTGGACAGCCAGATAATGGTCAGGAACAGCAGCGCGGTTGCCAGCCATGTCCAGGTCGGGTTGCCTTTGCGGGCATGTAGCGTGTTGAAATAATGCCGGATGGTGACGCCCATCAGGAACACCAGTGCCGCAATGATCCAGTTGTACTGGGTGGCAAAGGCCAGCGGGTAATGGTTGGACAGCATCAGGAACAGCACTGGCAGCGTCAGGTAATTGTTATGGGTCGACCGCAGCTTGGCGATCTTGCCATACTTGGGATCCGGCGTGCGCCCGGCCTGCAAATCCGCCACCACGATGCGCTGGTTTGGCATGATGATGAAAAACACGTTGGCGGTCATGATGGTGGCGGTGAATGCCCCCAGATGCAGCATCATCGCCCGACCGGTGAAGATCTGGTTATAGCCCCAGCCCATCGCCACCAGAAGGCCAAACAGCAGCAGCATCAACAGGGTGGGGCGCGCGGACAGCCCGGATTTGCACAGAAAATCATAGACCAGCCAGCCGATGGTCAGCGAGGCCGCCGAAATCGCAATTCCCTGCCAGACCGCCAGATCGGCCTTGGTAGCGTCGATCAGATACAGCTCGGCCCCCGCCCAATAGACGATCATCAACATCGCCACACCGCTAAGCCAGGTGGCATAGCTTTCCCATTTGAACCAGGTCAGATGGTCGGGCATCTCGGCGGGGGCGACCAGATATTTGCGGATATGGTAGAACCCGCCGCCATGCACCTGCCATTCCTCGCCATGGGCACCCACGGGCAGGTCATCGGCCTGGCGCAACCCCAGATCCAGCGCGATGAAGTAGAATGACGACCCGATCCAGGCGATGCCGGTGATCACGTGCAGCCAGCGCACGGCAAAGCCGGTCCAGTCCCAGAATATAGCAAGATCATACATGGCGGCGGCCTTTTGGTTGGGTTTGCGCCAGACTAGGCAAGGTGGCGTTTCTTCGGTATTCCCGTATATTATCAAACTGTATCAAAAAAAATGGAACAATGTCCTATCTCGATAACATCCGCACCTTCGTGCGTGTCTATGAATTAGGCAGTATGTCCGCCGCCGGGCGCGATTTGCGCATTTCGCCAGCAGTTACCTCTGCGCGGATTTCCCAGCTTGAGGAACACTTGGGCGTGCGCCTGTTCCAGCGCACCACCCGCAACCTGTCGGCCACCGAACAGGGCAAGGCGTTTTATGGCGGCGCGGTGACGGTTCTGGATGCGGTGGACGAGGCCGAGGCCAAGGTTGCCGGCATGACCGACAACCCCCGCGGCTCGTTATATGTGGCGGCCCCCTTGGGGATGGGGCGGCGGCTGATCGCGCCCGAAGTGCCGGCGTTTTTAAAGGACTATCCACAGATCGACATCCGCCTGCGTCTAAGCGATCGCAGCGTGGATTTGACAACCGAAGGGCTGGATCTGGCGTTCTTTCTGGGACAGCCTGCAGACAGCAACCTGCGCATCCGCAAGATCGCCGATTGCCAGCGGGTGCTGGTTGCGGCCCCCAGCTATCTTGCACAGCGGGGGACGCCTGCGTCGGGCGCCGATCTGGTCAACGGCGGGCATGAATGCCTGAACCTGCGCTTTCCCGGCGCGTCCGAATTTCAGTGGCGGCTGATGACAGCCGATGGCCCGCAGCGGTTCGCCGTGTCAGGGCGTTATGAATGCGACGATGGCGATGTGCTGACAGACTGGGCGTTGTCGGGGCAGGGCGTTGCGATGAAACCGGTGTTCGAAGTGGCCGACCATCTGATTTCCGGCGCGCTTGTGCCTGTGGCCGAGGCAACCCCGCCCGAGCCGGTGCAAATGGCCTGTCTTTACACCCACCGGCGTCATCAGGACCCCAAGGCGCGTCTGTTCATGGATTTCATGGTGGATCGCGTGGGCGGGGCCGTCAAGGTCGCCGAGGCCCAGATTCAAAAAGGGCGGTGAAGCGGGCAATGCAAGGTTTGCAGCCAATCGCCAGTTGCAAAACAATGGTCCCAATCATGCATAAAACTGCGACACAATCCTGATCGTGATTTCAGACTGGCTCGGTTGGGCCAGATTGTCCGCAACCCACCGAGTTTGCCCCTTGCCTCGCAAGCCGCATTTGGATAATTGCGCAGCCTCTTTGTGATCCGAGGATGCCTGTGATGTCCCCCAATACGCTTGCCATAGACTTTGGAACATCGAACTCGGCGGCAGCAATTCTTCAGGGGACCGCCCCTAAGCGTTTGGCCATCGAACATGGCGGCGAGACGCTGCCGACGGCGGTTTTCTTTCCCATGGACGAAGGGGAGATGGGGATCGGATCGGCAGCCGCGCAGGCGCTGATCGCGGGCGAAGACGGGCGCTATATGCGGGCCCTGAAAAGTGTTCTGGGCACCACGCTGTTTCACGAATCTCGGGCAATCGGCGGCAAGCGGCGCACTCTGGCCGAGATTGTCACCGCCTTTCTGGCCACGATGAAACAGCGCGCCGAAGCACAAACCGGCCAACAATTCACACAAGTTTTGTCGGGTCGCCCGGTGCATTTTCACACCGCCGACCCGGAACGTGATGCGCGCGCTGAAAGTGACCTGCGCGCCTGCTATCTTGCCGCTGGTTTCGAAAAGGTTCAGTTCATGTTCGAACCCGAAGCTGCGGCGCTGGCAAGCTATCGGCTTGGGCGGCCCGACGACACCGGGCTGATCGTTGATATCGGCGGCGGGACCTCGGATTTTTCGGTCTTTAAAACGGTCGGGAACCGGATCCGGATATTGGCAAGCCATGGTATCAGACTGGGTGGCACAGATTTCGACCATGCGGTTTCAATGGCGCATGTCATGCCGCATCTGGGGCATGGCGGGCAATTGCGCCGCACCTTTGGCGAGGGATTGTTGCCCATCCCGAATGCCATCTACCGAGACCTTTCTACCTGGGCCAAAATTCCATTTCTCTATACACGCGATACGCAGCGGGCTGTTGAGGACATGGCCAAATACGCCGTCAATCCAAAGGAAATCGGACGGCTTGCGACGGTGATCGAGGATCACCTGGGGCACGAGTTGGCGTTTGCCGTAGAGAAAGGCAAGATCGCCGCGAATGCGGGCGAACGGGCGGTTTCTATCGACATGGGTTACATTGAACCAGGGCTTGCCGCGCCGATCAACGCCGCCTCGCTGAATGCTGCACTGGCCAATTTTCGCGACCGCCTGCGCGAGACAATTTATGCCACATTAAGCCTTGCAGGCACCAGACCTGACCAGATTGGGTCGGTGATTTTGGTCGGCGGCTCCAGTCTGATGAACATGGTCGCCGCCGAGGCCCAGGCCGCCTGCCCAATGGCGCGCCAGCACCGGTCAGAGGCCTTTACCGCCGTTGTCGATGGTCTGGCGCTGGCGACAGGCGAACCCATAGCTTTTTGATCGTCCTGAAATAGGTGTCTTGTGCAAAACGGGTCTTTCGCATTTGTTTGCCTGCTTAGCGGTTTCCCCCCCAAAAAAATCTTTAATCGCCCTCTCATATCGCCCCGGATCGACGATTATCCAAACGGCAACAATAGCCAGAGCACGTGATAATGTGACGCCTGTGGCCTGTCAGAAACGCGCCATGGCTGCGATCAAGGGCAGTAAAACAATAGGTTGTCAGCCGCAGGCCTATCATGTGTAACTCTACGAAATTTGTATGTTAAAGATGAGGATGGTTTGAGTACTCAATTTCCACCGGGGTGGTTTGATATAGAACCGCAAATTTATGCGGACTTTGGGGCTATGATGTATCTGGCCGCGCTGACAAAAACCCATAATCGCAGAACTTTGACACAAGCCGTTTACAGCTTTGAAACGCCGCTGCGACTGGGGCAATATCATGTTTTCCGGCAAAACGGGTATCCCCGGGGATTTGCAACTTTTGCGGGCCTCTCCAGCGAGGCCGAACACAGATACGCGGTTGATGGCAAGCCGCTGACAGACAAGGATTTTACATCCGGATCCTCCTTCTGGATCGTCGATATGGTCGCACCATTTGGCCATTTTCGTCACATTGTAGACATTTTGAAACGGGACATTCCGCACAGTCGGGTCCGAACCAATCGTATGGACAGCGACCTGTCACGCGAACGGATTGTCGAATGGACCAGAGACCAAACTGGAAAAGTGCATATGCGCCTTTATCGCAAGCAGGCCTTCGAAAGCCTGCTGGCAGAAGAGGCCGAGCATAATGGTCTCGATTCCCCCGGATGACGCAATTCTGATTGATATTACCGGCGACTCGGCCGGGTTTGTAACCGGCACACCGCCAAATGATGCGACCGGCGATCTGGACGCGGCGATAACGCTGCCAAATCCGGGCTGGACGTATTTTACAACCACCTGGCAAATCTCTGGCGACCCGGCAATAGGTACGGCGTCGATCAACGCCAATGGAAACTGGACATATACCGTTGACCCGGCTGAATATGCGGCGCTGGATGATGGTGAGTTGGCGGTAGACACCTTTGTCGTCACCGCAACCGCGTTTGCGTTCAATTCGGGGGGGCAATTACAATACGACACGGCAGACCAGATTGTCAGTATTGTTGTCGAAGGCGTCTGTTTCGTCATGGGCACACTGATTGAAGCCTTCAATGGCCCGGTTCGGGTTGAAGATCTGCGGGTTGGCGACTTGGTTTCCACGCTGGATAACGGCCTGCAGGAAATCAAGTGGATCGAAAGCAGCAAAATTGGCCAGCAACGCCTGAACCAGCAGAACTCTCTGCATCCGGTTCGTATTTCCGCCGGTGCGCTTGGCCAGGGGCTGCCGTGTCGCGATCTCTTTGTTTCCCAGCAACACAGGATATTGGTTTCAGGGCCACGGGTGGAATTGCTTTTCGGAGAGCCCGAGGTTTTGGCGACTGCCAAAAGCCTGTGCAGATGGCCGGGAGTTGAGATTATTCAGCCGACAGGCCCGGTCGAGTATTTTCATATCCTGCTGGATCGCCATGAAATCTTGTTTGCGGAACAAGCCCCGGCAGAAAGCCTGTTCCTGGGCGAAGAGGCGCTGATTTCAATGGAATCAGAAAGCCTGCAGGAACTTGCCCAGATTTTCGCCGACAAGCCCGGATCACTTCCCGCAGGGTTCGGACAAGCCGCCCGCATCATGTTGAAAGACTATGAAACCGAAACCCTGCAACCTGCCTGATGCCCGGATCACCCGCCTTTCCGCGCCGTCAACTGCCGCGATAGGTCGAATAGCCAAACGGTGACAGCAACAAGGGCACATGGTAATGTGTGGCCTCTGACATACCAAACCGGATCGGGATGACATTCAGGAACCGTGGGTTTTCGGGGGGGGTGTCGCAGGCATCCAGATAGGGCCCGGCGTGAAACACCAGTTCATATTCCCCGATGGCAAAGCCATCAGCGGGCAGGATCTGCGTATCGGTGCGCCCGTCGCTGTTGGTTTCCAGCGTGCGCAGATGCGAACGCCTTTCACCTTCGATGCGATATAGTTCAATCCGCAGGCCCTCGGCGGGGCAGCCGCGGGCGGTGTCCAGAACATGGGTGGTCAGATAGCCGGTCATGGTGGTGCCTCCTGTTTGTGCAATTGGTGTGCCGTAGCGCGCAGATATTGGCAAATAATGGCTGTTTGACAGTGTATTTGCTATTTTTTGAAAGTTCCCGCCATTATTCTGAATTACAACGAAGAAAATTCAGGGAACACCATGAACAGATACCCGCGCGACATGATCGGCCATGGTGCCAATCCCCCCAATGCGGCCTGGCCCAATGGCGCCAAAATCGCAGTACAGATCGTGATGAATTACGAAGAGGGCGGCGAAAACTGCCTGCTGCACGGCGACGGTGCGTCCGAGGCGTTCCTGTCTGAAATCGTCGGCGGGTCCCCCTGGCCCGGTCAACGTCACTGGAACATGGAATCAATCTATGAATACGGCGCGCGTGCCGGGTTCTGGCGGTTGCACCGGTTGCTGAAAGACACACCCATCACTGTTTACGGTGTGGCGACCGCATTGGCGCGCTCGCCCGATCAGGTGGCCGCCATGTCCCAGGCAGGCTGGGAAATTGCCAGCCACGGGCTGAAATGGATCGACTACAAGGACCATCCCGAGGGTGACGAACGCGCCGACATGGTCGAGGCGATCCGCCTGCATACCGAAGTGGTCGGTGAACGCCCGCGCGGCTGGTACACCGGGCGTTGTTCGGTCAATACCGTGCAATTGGCGGCGGAAACCGGCGGGTTTGACTATATCGCCGATATTTATTCCGATGATCTGCCCTATTGGGCGCGTTATGGCGACCGTGACCAGTTGCTGGTGCCCTATACGCTGGATTGCAACGACATGCGCTTTGCCACGCCGCAGGGGTTCAATTCGGGCGATCAGTTCTTTGCCTATCTCAAAGACAGCTTTGATGCGCTTTACGAAGAAGGTACTGAGGGTCAGCCAAAAATGCTGTCGATTGGTCTGCATTGCCGCCTGATTGGCCGTCCGGGTCGGATCATGGCGCTAAAGCGGTTTCTTGAATACGCAAACGCCCAGCCGGACGTCTGGTTCGCCACCCGCCTGCAAATCGCCGAGCATTGGGCGAAAACCCATCCTGCCCAGACCCATGCGCGCCCGTCACAAATGCCACGGGATCAGTTTGTTGCCACTTACGGATCGGTGTTCGAACATTCCCCCTGGATTGCAGAGCGCGCGTTTGATCTGGAACTTGGCGCGGCGCATGATACGCCGGGCGGCTTGCATAACGCGCTGGCGCGGATGTTCCGGTCGGCCAGCAATGACGAACGGCTTGGCGTGCTGCGGGCGCACCCGGATCTGGCGGGCAAACTGGCGCAGGCCAACCGGCTGACCGCGGACAGCACATCTGAACAGGCGGGTGCTGGATTAGATTTGCTAACCGACGGTGAGCGCGACATGTTCACCCGGCTGAATGGCGATTATACCGCCAAACACGGCTTTCCTTTTATCATCGCGGTGCGCGACAACACCAAGGCTACAATCCGCGCGGCGTTTGAGCGTCGTGTCAGCAACGACACCGCCACCGAAATGACCGAGGCCTGCAAACAGGTCGAACGCATTGCCGAACTGCGCCTGCGCGATATGTTGCCCGGATGAGCCATACGCTGACACCCGAACCGCTGACGGCGGCGGGTTTTGCCCCTTATGGCGATGTGATTGAGGTCTCTGGCGCGCCCGACAAGATCATCAATCAGGGGCGTTGCGGACGGTATCACGATCTGGCGCAGCTCGATTTCAGCGATGGCCGCGCCGGGATCAGCCTGTTTGACGCCAAGGCGCGCCATTTCCCCTATGTGGTGGATATGGTCGAGCGTCACCCGGCGGGCAGTCAGGCGTTTATCCCGCTAACCGGCGTGCCGTTTCTGGTGATTGTGGCAGCGGATCAGGGCGGCAAACCGGTGAACTTGCGCGCCTTTATCACCGGGCCGGGGCAGTCGGTCAATCTGCATCGCGGCGTCTGGCACGGGGTGCTGGCCCCGATAGAGTCGGGTGGTCAATACGTGGTCATCGACCGTATCGGCGCGGGAGAAAATCTGCAGGAATTTTGGTTTGAGACACATTATGTGGTAGAAATGCCCAAGCCGGACGCCAACACCTAGAAATAGCGCCGGTTTCAGATAGCTTCAACAAGGGACAACAAACATGGCTGACACTTCGATCGGGACGCCGCAACAACTGCGCGACCCCAACTATACCCCCGCCCTGCACAAGGCGATCCCGCTGGGCATTCAGCACGTTCTGGCGATGTTCGTGTCCAACGTGACCCCCGCGATCATTGTTGCCGGGGCCGCCGGATTTGGCTTTGGCTCCAACTCTCCGGATTTTCCCGAATTGCTGTACCTGATCCAGATGTCGATGCTGTTTGCCGGGGTGGCTACCTTGTTGCAGACTATCACCATCGGCCCGGTTGGCGCGGCACTACCGATTGTGCAGGGGACCAGCTTTGCCTTTCTTCCGATCATGATCCCACTGGTGGCGGGCAAGGGCGTCGACGGGTTGGCCGCGCTGTTTGGCGGGGTGATAATCGGAGGCATCTTCCATGCCATCCTTGGGACGTTCATTGGCAAAATTCGCTTTGCCCTGCCGCCGCTGGTCACTGGCCTTGTGGTGACCATGATTGGCCTGGCGCTGGTCAAGGTTGGTATTCAATACGCGGCGGGCGGCGTGCCTGCCAAAATGTCGGGCGCTGCCGAATACGGATCGTTGCTGAACTGGTCGGCGGCGCTGGTGGTGATCATCGTGACGCTGGGGCTAAAGTTTTTCACCAAAGGCATGCTGTCAATCTCGGCCGTGCTGATCGGCCTTGCGGTGGGGTATGTCTATGCGCTGGGCGTCGGCATGATCACGTTTGACGCCATCGGCACCAGCTGGTCGCGTGCGTCGTCCTTTGCGCTGCCGGTGCCGTTCAAATACGGGTTCGAATTTTCGGGGGCGGCAATCATCGGGTTCTGCCTGATGGCGTTTGTATCGGCGATTGAAACCGTGGGCGATGTGTCTGGCATCACCAAAGGTGGGGCAGGGCGCGAGGCAACCGACAAGGAAATCGCCGGCGCCACCTATGCCGACGGCGTGGGGACCGCCTTTGCCGGGTTGTTCGGCGGCTTTCCCAACACCTCGTTCAGCCAGAATGTTGGCCTGATCGCCATGACCGGCGTGATGAGCCGCCATGTGGTGACCATCGGCGCGATCTTTCTGATAATCTGCGGGTTGATCCCCAAAGTCGGCGCGATCATCCGCACCATCCCGATCGAGGTGCTGGGCGGCGGGGTGATCGTGATGTTTGGCATGGTTGTGGCGGCGGGTATCTCGATGCTGTCGGACGTGGCCTGGAACCGGCGCAACATGGTGATCTTTGCGATTGCCCTGTCGATTGGCCTGGGGTTGCAACTGGAACCGGACGCGGTGAAATACCTGCCCGATACGCTGCGCATCCTGATGACAAGTGGCTTGCTGCCCGCCGCGTTAATCGCCATCGTGCTGAACCTGGTCTTGCCAAAAGATCTGTCAGACGAGTCCATCGACGAAGTGTCAGGCGGCCACGCAGGCCATGGAACCGGATCGCGATCGCAAGATTAAGCGGTCCCTTCCTCTTTGCCCGGGGCGCTTTCGTGCCCCGGGTTGCGAGTGACGCCTTATAATGTGCCGCTGCAGGGCTGTGGTCAGGGGGCAAGTGGTTTCGTTCTGCCCTGCTTACAGTTTTTCCGCAAAGCGCCTGCGAAGCGAGGCCGTTCTGCGTAATGTCAGACGAAGTGGTGTCTCGACATAGAACGTCAACAGAATCGCCGCAACCAACAGCAGGATCTGTATCGCTATCATCAACACGATAGGCGACAGATCAGTATCGTTTGCAAAGCCAGCCAAAAGGGCGAGGCCTGTGTTTTGGTGCAGCAGATAGTAGGCGTACGAAGCCTGTCCCACAACGACAACCGCTCTCCATGACAAAACGGGCAACGAGCGCCGGGCCTGGGTCGCGACAATGGCAAGTAGAAAAACAACAGACAGGCCGACCCATTCCGCGATGAGAAGTGAGCCAGCCTGAAGCAAGGGATAAGCAAAGGCCTGGAGGACTGCAAATACGAGCAGACTTATCGCGCCCGTGCGTTCTTTGCCTGTCCGCAGTATCGCCAAAGCAATTCCCGCCGAAAAATATGGCTGGTATTGCGCGAACAGCAACCGGGACAAAGCATCTGATGCCCCGCCAAAGGCCATACCCCAAAGGTGGATGAAAGCCGAAGCAATTGCGAAACCCGTCCATACAACCAGAAACCGGGACCATGACGGGGGCTGAGATCGCGATCGCGCAAGGAAAAACATACATGCAGCGATGATGTAAAACCGCACCTCAGTCCAAAGAGACCAATAGGCCCCGTCAAGCCATTCAAGGCCGGGCTGTCCCAGCAACCGACCGATATGCGCCGGTGGGACGAAAGTCAGGCTTAGAAGATATTCCAGGGGCGAGCGAACCAGCGAGGCCGGACCCAGGGACGTGGTCAAAAGGAATGTTATCGTTCCGCAGATCAGTAAGGCGGGCCATAGTCTGATCGCCCGCAACAGTGAAAAATGTGACATGCCCTT
>Ga0209345_10005868_pt1 | contig 11249 bp, 13 predicted proteins | sample Cruoilmetagenom7_FD_187294 | JGI IMG/M metagenome (GOLD analysis project Ga0209345, IMG submission 187294) | Oil polluted marine microbial communities from Coal Oil Point, Santa Barbara, California, USA - Sample 7 (SPAdes) (version 2) | ecosystem: Environmental > Aquatic > Marine > Oil seeps ...
GAAATAAGAAAATATATAAATTAGATAGAAGTAGGACATGGGTGTTAAGAGTAGAGGGTTATGAATATGTAGAAGATAATATGATAGAAAAAGGAAAAATTAGATCTCAATATGTGTTTGATTTATCCAAGTATAGTACTATTGATGAAGCGGTGCGCGATGCTATAGATAGAGTTAGTATGTTCAGACGTTCCACTTTAAATGTAAGCATAACGGCTACTGGTGGGTACTCTGATTTGGCTGCTCGTATATACTCAAAACGTACTTTCCATTGGTGGCAGTCCATGAACGCATCCATAACAGCATGTGGTGGTGTTCTTGATTTAGAGGCGGCAATAAACGGGGTTCTATAGGTGTAGTGTTATTTAAATTTATTTTTAATTTTTTTATTTTTTACCTAGCAAAACATGAATTTTGTTCTATAATGTAGAGTGAAGGAAAAAAAATAAAAAATAAAAGGTGGATTAATTGAATATAGAATCTATAGTAGCGCGTGATTTACCTGATGCGTGGTTTTTATGTTTAGATCGTATTTCAGATGTAGGAAGTATGTACACTGTTGATCGAGGAAGTTATGAGGGTCAACAGCGTTTAGAATTTGATTACATTACAATTCACATAAAATACCCTGGAGTTAGGCCTCTTTTACCTGATATCCCTTCTCATTTAGGAATTCCTAATCCAGTTGAAGAAGGTTATTTAGAACAATACCTTCCTTACCTAATGACTTCTGAAAAACAACCTGGTGAATTTTATACTTATGGGGAACGTTTGGAAGACCAAATTCAAAAAGTAATTAGTATGTATAATAAGCAAGGTTTTGGTACTAATCAGGCTTGTATGTCTGTTTCTACGCATTCAGATATAGATTTACCTGACCCACCTTGTTTGAGGAGTATCGATACACGTATCAGTGATGGTAGACTTCATTTTGTAGTATATTTTCGTTCGTGGGATCTATGGAATGGTTTGCCAGCAAATCTGGGGGCAATTCAATTATTAAAAGAGTATATGGGGGCAGAGATAGGAGTAGGTGATGGAGAAATAATTGCTTCTAGCAAAGGGCTGCATTTATATGACTATGCATGGGAATTATCTAAATTAAGGACTGGAAAAAATAGTATTAAAAATTTGTGTGGGCGGGACTAAATGGAATTTAAAATTTATGTAGATCAATTTAAATTAATAATATCAAGACTGTTTACTGTTCTAAAAGCAGCAGATGATTTTGATAATTGTTACATAGAAGTAATGGAGGATATGGTTAAATTCTATTGTCATAACAATTATGTATATTTAGCAGTTACCTCTAAAGATGCTGAAATTATAGAGACAGGTTCGTGCACTGTGGGTTTTAAAAATGTGTATAATTATGTATCTAAGTTTTCAATTTTAGTAGATGACGAAGGAACTGAACATTTTCATTTTAGTGTGCGGGATGATAAAGGAAGTATAAAAACTAAAACACTTTTTAAAAATAGTAAGCCTTCTTATAAATCGATGAAGTTAAAATTAATTAAAGGTAATTATAGGAAAATAGACGACGTTGAAGATGTAGACATCATATTAAACAGTGATATGTTAAGAGGGGGTATAGAAAAAACAGCATCATATATTGATAAAGATGGTTTGCGTTACGCTATGTCAGGCTTAAACTTCATCATTAAAAAAGACAGTATTGTTTTTGTTGGAACAGATGGCAGAAGGTTGTCTGAGTATGTTATGTACATAGACAACACTAAAGATTTTTCAGAAGCATATATACTAAATTCACATTTTGTAACTGGTCTATATAAGTTGTTAGATAAAAATAGTCAGGTATTTTTAAAGTTTGAAAATGGCTTTGTTTATTTGAAATGTAATAATATATTTTTTACAGGGTCTTTATTAGTTGGGGAAGAGTATCCTAATTATAAAACGGATTTAGAAGGGTATGAACATATTATAACTGTTCCTTATACACCTTTTATAGACGGTGTATCATCGTTGATGGGTTTGTTAGATAAAGATGATTTCAGTAGAATGACTCTTGAAATAGAAGGTGGGTCTATGCGACTGTCTAACAATATACTTTCTATTGATATGGAATTGGATACAGAGGTCGAAACCCCATTACTTATGGATGTTAATGGTATTTTATTATTGTCTTTGTTAAATAGTTTTAGTAAGGATAGTGAGGTTGTGGACATTTGTTTTACTAATAATGCGAATTTGTTGTTGACATTTAAAGTGCCAGGAGATGATGATCATAAAATATTATTGGGCACAGTAAGGCGGCGTTAGATGGCGGATCAATACGATTTTTTCAATAAAACAAATACTATGGAGGATACTAGGATAGAAGACGCTAAAAAGTTACTAATTAACAAAGGATATAAAATAACCGGCCCGTTTGTAGGGAAATCAGAAGTTACTAGTGTGTTGAAATTAAGAGATTATTTTTATACTAGATTGTTTAATAAGTATCCTAAAAAAATAAATGATACGGTGCGGAATTTCGGTAAAGAATTATCAATTACTAAACAGATGGTGGAATCGAGAATGGAAGGGGTAAATAAAAAGCATGCTATTGAAGAGTGTGTTACTATAATTGATACTATATTTGATTACGAAGATGCTTTTAAATTTAAATTTCCAATAATTGATATAGGCATACTGGGACAAAAAAATTGTGAGTGGATTACTGAAAAAGCCGTGGATATAATGAATAGAAATAAAATAAAAGAAGAAGAGGAAAGAAGAGATGAACTTATTGATAGCATATCAAACAGTATAGAGATAGATCTTGATGCACGATTAGAAGAATTGCATGTTACTTTAAATAAATTATAAGGGAGTAGGGATAGTGGCTAAGAAGAAAGAGGAAGCAGATAAAAAGGTGCCAATTAAGGACGAGGATGCTCCTAAAAACAAAACTAATACGTTGGACATAGCAAAGAAGTCCATTATAAAAAAGTATGGTAAAGGGGTTATTAGTTACTTAGGTAATCATGATGATTTGGTTATTGATGCTATAAGTACTGGAAGTGTGAAGTTGGACTCTGCTTTAGGTACTGGTGGTTTTGCTCGTGGTAGATTGTATGAAATTTTTGGACCTAATAGTAGTGGTAAGTCCACACTGGCTATATCAGTAATGCTCCAAGCGTTGCTGCGTGAAATGACATGTGCATATGTTGATGCCGAACATAGTATAGATCCAAAATTACTTAGAAATATGGGCAAAGAAATTAGTGTAAATACGGATGGTGTTGAGCTTGTTCAGGGGTACACTGGAGATGATAACTTGGAAATAGGAGAGATATTAATGCAAAGTGGGGAACTTGACCTTTTAATTGTAGATAGTGTGTCTTCGCTTTTACCTAAAGATATGTCAGAAGGTGATATTGGAGATAATTATATTGGGTTGCTGGCTAGACTTATGAGTAAGGCTTGTTTAAAATTAACCCCTGTTGCTAACAGGACAAACACACTTTTAATATTTATAAACCAGATAAGACATAGTATAGGTAAATGGGGGGATGATCGTGTTACAACTGGTGGGGAAGCACTTGGTTTTTATAGTACTGGTAGAGTAAAAGTAGAAGGAGGGGAAGCTAGAACTTCTAGATTACTTGATAAGGACGGGGTGGTAGAAGGGCATGTTTGTAGTTTTGAAGTGATAAAAAACAAATTAGCGGTTCCTTGGAGGAAAGCAGAAGTAAATTTAATTTATGGGAAAGGGTATGATTTTGTTGGTGAAATGGTTGATTTGGCAGTTGACTTTTCTATTATAGAGAAGAGTGGTGCGTGGTATGAATATAAAGGCACTAAGGTGCAAGGAAAGGAAAAAATGGTTGTATTTTTTAGAGATAAAGATAATAAGGATGCGTATGACGATATTACGCATGGAGTGAAAGAGCTATTGGGTCTTAAGTAATGAGCAGTAAACAAGCAACCGAAGTATATCAGTTACTGTGTGTAGTGTTCCCTTATTACAGTGTTATTGAGGAACATTATGTTTATTACAAAGGAGTTAGGTTGTTTTTTGATATCTATATTAGTGAATTAGGTATTCTTTTTGAAATTCAAGGAAGACAACATTCTGAGTTTATAAAACATTTTCATGGAGATAGAGATGGGTTTTTAAGTTCTAAAAAAAGAGATAATTTAAAACTTGAATATGTTGAATTGTATAAAATACCTTTAGTTGTTATAAATTACAATGAAAAAATGGATGAGCAGGTATTATTACTAAGAATACATGATGCTCAGAAAAAGGTGGTATAGTAATATGGGAGCAATAATTTTACCTGAAAATTTTGATTATAAAAAGGCTGGTAAAGATTGTGCTGATTTTAAACCGTTGAATGATGGCACTTTAACGGGGGATCAAAAGTATTGTGATTTGAGTTTAGTATGTAGGCAGATTGGTTATATTGCAGATTGGTATGAGTTTATAGATGGTGAGACTAGAGAGCGTAAGTTTGATTACTTTTGTACAGGTATGATAGCAGATGCTGAATATAAAGAAGAATTTAAAGGTACTGATGAGAAGGTGTCTTAATTATGGACAAAATTGATAAGTATTTAAATAGTAGAGCAGATGATTTTTTGATGTACAAAGTGTCTCCTAACAATGAACTTATGGATGAGATATTTAGTTTTGATCCTAGAACAGTAGAGTCAGTTAGTGGCGCCACTATAAGTAAGTATATAATAGGGCTATCACAGTTCTTAATTTATTTTTCTTCACAAGCCAATAAAAGCAAAGTGTTACTGATGAAGAAGCGAAGATTTTTAGATTTACACGTTAGCCAATCTAGTATATCTGGAAAAACTAAAGCAGAAAAATTTAGGAAAGTAATAGATGCAGATGGAGAACTTCAAAAAGTGGAAGAGGATATAATAGCATTGGAACAAGAATTAACTATGTTAGATAGTTTAGATAAGTATTACTTGGAATTGATAAATGCGTTTAAAAAAGAGTTAGGAAGAAAAGAAAGTGAATTAAAATCATCTAAGGGCTTTTAAATATGGAAGAAAATGTAAAAGAAATGTTTTGTCAGCCAGTTAATGAAAGAGCACTACTTGCATATTGTATTAACTCAGTTGACTTTTTTTATGTCGTTTCTGCCACTATAAATGAATCGGATTTTTTATTGGATGATCACAGGCTGTTGTTTATTATTTTATCATCTTTAATAAAAAATAACGTAGCTAAGTTAGACTCACATATGATACTCAATGAGGCTGAACGAAATGGGGTATTGAAAAATATTGGTGGGTATGAATACGTGTACGCTATAAGCTGTATGGAGTTAGATAAAAACAATTTGACGTATTATATTGATAGAGTTTTAGATAGTAGTGTGAAGTATAAATTATATTTAAACTTAACATATAATTTAAATAATATAAGTGATGTTGCTAAAGATGACACTACTACAGCGGTTGATTTAATTACTAATGCTCAAACTGATGTGATGGGGGTCTCTTTAACTTCAAAAGATAAGGATGAGCCTACTGACTTATCAGAAGGTGTGTATGAATATCTTGAAGAAAGAAAAGATAATCCTGTTAGTTTTTGTGGATTGGATATTGGGTTTCCTATTTTAACTAGACTTATAGATGGTTTAGTACCTGGAACTTTACATATAGTTAGTGCTAGACCTAAGGTGGGTAAGTCTACTATGTTAGCTAAAGTAGCTAGTCATGTGGCTTATGACTTGAGAATACCTGTTTTAATAGTTGATACAGAGATGTCTTTTGAGCAATTTAGACCGAGAGTTTTAGCGATGTTGTCTGGTGTGGATGAGAGAAAAATTAAACATGGTGGCTACACAGATAAAGAATATGAGAACCTATTAGTGGCTGCTGCGATACTTAATAAAGGTAAACTATTTCATGAGTATGCTCCTGGGTATGTTTTAAATAAAATTGTAGCTCTTTATAGGAAGTATAAAATAAAAGAGAAAATAGGATTTGCTGTATTTGACTATTTAAAAGTACCGGCTTCTATGGATTTTAAAGGTAAACAGGAGCACCAACTTTTAGGAGATATAACTACTGCTTTAAAGGATTCTGCTGGGGAATTGGATATACCATTTTTTGCCGCTGCTCAGGTTAGTAGGGAGGGGTTGATTGCCGACAGTGATAAAATTCTTAGATACGCTGATGTGTTAATGCAATTTATGTTAAAAAGTGAGGATGAAATTGTGGATGGTGGTATTAGATCTGGAACGCATAAATTAGTTGTAACGGATAGTAGGCGTGGTGGAACTACACCGTTGGAGGGGATCGGATTTACTTTTAAAAAGACGTCATTACAACTCAGTGAGGCCGAAGTACAGTTAGTAGATTATAAGCATTTCAAGGAAGATGAACAAGGCGGGCTTAGTTAATGAGCGATGAATTTAAAAATAAAATTAATTGTTTAAAGGAAGCCGTTGACTGTGAACTTTTATTAGACACTTTAGGTTTTACTATAGAAAGAAGAACATCCAAGGAACTGAGAGCTGCTTGCTTAGTGCACGGAGGGGATAATACAACTTCTTTTAGATTAAATAGAACCACTAAAACATGGGTTTGTTTCTCTCATAACTGTCATAAAGAAATAGGAAATGATGTCATAAGTTTGGTTATGGGCGTAAATAATGTAAGTTTTTCTGAAGCAGTTAGTTATTTAGAAAGTATAACAGATGTTAAATACGAGAATTCTAATTTAATTAATGTGCGGAAAGAAAGAGAAAAGCAAGCATTTATAAAGTTGCATAGACCCCCTTCAGTGCCTCATGTTGTGTCAGAAGAATACTTAAATTATTTTAAAAAATTTAGATCTGATTACTTTATTAAAAAGGGGTTCACTGATGCTCTGTTAGATTTGTTTGAGGTGGGTGGTGGTTTTATAGACACAAAGGGTATTTTGCGTGAAGTTATACCTATAAGAGATAGAGGCGGTAAATTAGTAGCGTATAGTTTTAGAGATGTGGTGTCAGATGAGACTAAGTATAAGTATATTTTAACTGAAAACTTTGATAAGGATGGTGTTTTGTATAATTTAAATAGAGCAGTAGATTATCTTGGGAACAGTAAAACTATAATTGTTGTTGAAGGGTTTAAATCTGTGTGGAAATTACATATGGTTGGTTTTGATAATGTAGTTGCGGTTATGGGCAGTGTTATTACGGAGGGTCAGAAAAATTTATTATATAGTGTTGCTTCTAATGTTGTAGTTTTGTTTGATTATGATGAGGCTGGTGTAAAAGGAGCTGATACAGCTATAAATGAGATGGCTAAACTAATAAATATAAAAGCATTGTTTTTGCCTGAAATTGATACTGATCCAGCTGAATATGGTGTAAAGGAATTGAAGATGTTTATGGATAATAATTTGTAAGGAGGAGGTTATTATGATTAAATGTGTTAAGTGTAAAGGGGATAAAGTGGTTATGGTTAGTAGTGATGTTTTTGCATGTGATGAGTGTGCGAATACTATTGTTTTAGATGCTATGCTTTGTACAGAATGTGATTTGTTGTTTAGAACTGTTAATGGTAAAGTGCATGATAGTATAGTTGTACCTAAAACGGATGTGTTTAATGAGGTACTTAGTAACGCATCGTTTTTATTAGATGATGATAGTATGGTTATGAGTGATATGATACATAATTGTTTGGAATGTGGTAAACTTGCATATGAGTATGAAGAAAATCGTTTTAGATGTTGCGACAATGCGTGTGGTTTTGAATGGGAGATTACTTAATATGGAAAATTATTATACTATTCTTGGTGTGAGTAAAGATGCTACTAAAGAGGCTATAAAGAAAGCGTATAGAAAACTAGCAATGAAGCATCATCCAGATCGAAATAGTGGAAGCCAAGAAGCAGAAGTTAAATTTAAAAATATAAATAACGCATATATGGTTTTGTCTGATGATGAAAAGAGGCGTGCTTATGATAATCCTTCGCATGGGGGCGGTGTCTTTCATGATTTCGGTAATGTGAATCATTTTGACATGTTTAATAATTTTTTTAAACATCACCAACGAACTTCGTTTAGGGGAACAACTATAAAACGGATTTTAGTTATTTCTTTGTATAGCGCTATTTGTGGTGATATAGTAGATTTTGAATATTCTTTTAAGGATGTTTGTGTGGATTGCAAAGGTGTTGGTGGTATAAATAAAGTTAGTTGTGATGTGTGTAAAGGTACTGGTAGTATAGTTAATACCTATGACCGCAGTGATGGTACTATGCGAGTAAAACAGGTTGTTCCATGTGTAGCGTGTGGGGGTAAAGGGTTTACTGTTTCTGATAGATGTGAAAGATGCAAAGGGGCAGGTAAGATAGAAATGGGTAAAACTATGAAAGTTACTATACCAGAAGGTGTAGAAGATGGAAGTGTGCTTAAATTAGACAACGCTGGTGGTGCAGGTATTAATGCCCCTAATGGTGTGTTACTTCTTAAAATAGAAATAAATATGCCTAAAAAATCAGATTTAACAGATGAGCAAATAAGTGTGTTGAGGGGGTTATAAGTTGAAAGGTGGTGGATGGGAGAGGGACGTATCTAAATTTTTTACATTATGGGCTAGCGGTAAAAAGAAGCCTTACTGGTTTTGGAGAACACCGGGTAGTGGAGCTATGGCTACATTGTCTTTAGAAAATAAAGAGCTATCTGGGGACATACATGCTTTACATATAGATGGCTGCTTTTTAACTGATTTGTTTAGTATAGAACTGAAAGATGGCTACTCCAAAGGTAGTTTTTATAAACATTTAAAAAATAATAAAATAGATATTATAAGGGGTTTTTGGGTGCAATGTTGTGGTGATGCACTGAAGGCTTCTAAAAGACCGATGTTAATATGGAGAAAATTAAATCACAATGCTGTTGTTGGAATCGAGAGCTGGTTGAATGATGAGTTGTGTGGTGTGGTAGATCTTTTTGTTTTACCCTCGTTAGTATTAAGATTTAATGTGGATTTACCTGATGTTGTTTTCTACGACATGAAAAAGTTTTTTGATGTGGTTAAACCAATAACCATAAAGGAGGTTAAGAATGGGCAGTAAAGAGATGTATATGTCTGCAACTAGAATGTCTATGTTTTTAGAATGTAGATGGAAGTATTGGTGTAGGTATGTGCTTCACTTACCTAGAAAATCTAATCCAGCATTTAAATTTGGGTTAGCATTGCATGATGTTTTACAATTTGCTGGTGGTATTTTTAAAGATAAAAAAGAGTTTAATGAGAAGGATAAAAAAAATGTATTAGGCTTTTATACTAAAGTGGCTGCTCAACATGGTTTGGGCGATATGGAGGTATATAAAGAAGGTTTAACGATTGTTTCGAACAAATTAAATAACTTTGGCGAAGGAGATATAATTTTATTAGAGGATAAGTTTAAGGTTGATGTAGGAAATGGAGTAATTACAATAGGGGCTATGGATAAAGTGTGTGTTATAGACAACAACACTTTATTAGTTGTTGATTACAAAACATCTAAATATTTTTTAACTTCTGAGGAGCTATCTGCAGATATTCAATTATCTATTTATGATTTAGTAGCTGATATTTTATTTAAAGGTGAATACGATAGAATTATTTTGTGCTTAGACTATTTGCGAGGAGATTGTGTTTACACTTACAGGACTGATGAAACAAGAAAATTGTTTTTGGATTATGTAATTCAAGTATATGAGGAGATGGGTGCATTAAAAGAAAGTGAAGCTAAACAGGAACTTAATAATCTATGTGGTTGGTGTGATTTTTCCGATAGTTGCGAGGCATACCAAAAGGTTGTTAGTAAAAGTGGTGTAGATAAACTTGTTGTTGATAAAATGACAGACGCTGAATTAATGAAAGCGTGGCGTGTAGCTAGTGTTAAAAAGAAAATATTAGATGGTTACGAGTACAAGTTAAAAGGTACGTTAATGGAGCGTATTAATAAGAATTTAGTAAACATTGAAGATGATGATGGATATGTATACATTAGGCAGAATAAAAGGAAGAGTTATGATGTAAAGAAGATGTCTAAAGTTGTAACTCCAAATCAACTTTTAAAAATGACTTCAGTTGTTAATAATAAAGTAGATGAATTTGTCAGTAAATATCCTGCTAAGAAAGTACTGATAAATGAGTGTGTTACCACAAACTATAATAAACCGTTTTTGGCTAGTAAAAAAAGAACTAAGGGAGGAAAAGTATAATGGATAGAAAAATAAAGGTCCTAGCTTATTGTGATTCACCCACTGTCGCAACAGGTTTTGGAACTGTGTCAAGGAATATTTTCGAAGCTCTACACAGAACTGGTAGGTACGATGTAGAAGTGCTGGGTATAAATTATTGGGGGGATCCTCATCCGTATCCTTATAGGATATGGCCAACAGCTATTAATCCTGAAAATGATCCATATGGACGTCAGAAAGTTGTAAATATGATACCTCAAATGAAGTTTGACATATTGTTTGTTTTACAAGATACATTTATAGTTAATTTTTTACCCACATTGATACCTCATTTAACTACAAATAGGAGGGAACCATTTAAGACTCTTATGTATTTTCCAATTGATTCTGTTTTGAAAGAGGAATGGGGAAAAAACATTGAAGTGCTTGATAATTTGGTTGCATATTGTGAATTTGGTAAGACTGAAGCGTTAAAAACATTACCTAACAGGAATATAGATGTAATATATCATGGGGTTAACACTAATGACTATTACCCATTACCTGACGAAGATGTTAAAAAATTCAGGGAGCAATTTTTTGGGCCATTAAAAGATAAATGGATTGTAACCAATGTAAACAGAAATCAGCAAAGGAAAGACATACCTAGGTTTTTAATGGCTTTTAAAGAATTTAAGAAAGTAGTGCCTGATGCTGTTGCTTATTGTCATATGGCAACTAAAGATCAGGGTTGGAAACTTGACGGGGTTTGTGATACTTTAGGTTTTGATATGAAAAAAGATGTTATTTTTCCTCAAAATTTTGGACCTAATCAAGGTTATCCGAAAGATGTTGTGAACAAAATCTACAATGCAAGTGATGTTGTTGTTAGTGCTACTTTGGCTGAAGGAATGGGGCTTGCATGGTTAGAAGCAATGGCGACAAGGACGCCAATAATAATGCCTGATAACACAGCTATGTCTGAGTTCATAACTGAAGACAGAGGTTACCTTGTTAAGAGTGGTGGTGATCTTAATTTACTTACGATATTACCCAATGATAATGAAGTTATTAGAAATTTGATTGATGTAAACGAGTTAACTG
>Ga0209345_10005869_pt1 | contig 11249 bp, 5 predicted proteins | sample Cruoilmetagenom7_FD_187294 | JGI IMG/M metagenome (GOLD analysis project Ga0209345, IMG submission 187294) | Oil polluted marine microbial communities from Coal Oil Point, Santa Barbara, California, USA - Sample 7 (SPAdes) (version 2) | ecosystem: Environmental > Aquatic > Marine > Oil seeps ...
GGGTGATTCGCTTCATGGAGGTCAAGCGGGGTGTAATGCAGAGAGCTAAAATTCATCTGATTCTCCGCTTCGATTAGAATGCCGGCACCGGAATGATTGGTGACTTTCGCCCACCTGACTTTCGTTCTGTTTCCACAACCCTGCGGGCGAATATAGGGAACGAACATATCCTCTGCGGTGGTGGTATAGTTACTGATTGCTGCTGAACGGTTTCTATCCGGATAATTCTCATGAGGCCCGGCTCCGAAATAATTCACTTGCTCAAAACCCTCGGGAAGTTGGATAATAAATCCGATTTTCGCCATATAAAAGTTGGTTGGATCAGGTTTAATCAGGTTCTTGACCTTTATGGTCCCATCACCTAAAATGGTATAACGGGTTTGGGTAGTCACCGAATACCCGGCAGGACTGGTCGATTTAACCGTGGTAGAAATGGCCACAGTATTATTCTCATCCATCCTGGCGTCAAAGCTTAGCACTTCCGAAGCCATGGCATATAATTGTTGCTTCACCCACTTGGGGCCTGGCCCGTATCCAAAAATATAGTCGTTGTCCGTGGGTGCCCTGAATATATTCAAAAGGGGACCTCCTATTGCAGAAGGCTCTTTTGTGGGCCAGTGGACTAATTCTGTTTCAGGTTTTCTTACTTCGATGGCATCTTTGGGAGTCTGAATGATACAGGTATTGTAATAATTCAGTTCCGTAATGGTTCCCACCTTTTTATGAAATGTCACCTCAAAGTTTTTCCCTGAGATAGTCACTTCGGATTCACTCTCATCCATCGAAAGGAGAGGCATCGTTTCCGGATTAGGACCTGGTTTTTCCGGTGTGTTAAATGGAACCTGGAATTGTTCCCACGCTACCAGATGTCCGGCTTCTGCCCAGTCCTCGTCGGTTTTCAGGCTGAACATAAGCTTGAGAAAATACTCTGTACCCGCTATTTGTTCAGGCTCCACAAAGGGAATTTTGACCATTTTTGATTCCCCGGGCTCAAGGTCCAGGGGCTCCAGAAAATCTGCCTGTATCACCTTCCCGTTGCATTCGAGCTCCCAACTCAGATTATAGGCATTTAAATTATGAAACTGGTATTTATTTTTAATGAGGATTTCCCCGGAAAGCAGATTCTCCGTCTCCATCCCAATGTACTGATACACCTTTTTCATCTCCTCCATCTTCGGGGTCACCTGACGGTCGGGAGTGGTGAGTCCGTTGATACAAAAATTCCAATCGGTGGGCCTGTCGCCATAATCACCGCCATAGGCATAGAAATATTCACCTTCCCTGCCGGGAACCTCCTTGGCCAGTCCCTGGTCCACCCAGTCCCAGATACATCCGCCAATGAGCCGGGGATGCTTCTCAACCACATCCCAGTATTCCTGAAGATTTCCTACCGCGTTGCCCATGGCATGGGCATATTCGCACATGATAAATGGTTTGGGATTATCCTGGGCACCAATTTTATCCATCTGCTCCACACGGGGATACATGGTCGATTCGATATCTGCAATATCGTTGTATCTCTCATAATGTACCGGGCGTTCCAGATCTCTTTCCTTAATGGCGTCCCTGCAGGCTTCGAAATTTACTCCAGGGCCTGCTTCGTTCCCCAGGGACCAGATGATGACCGAAGGATGGTTCTTATCCCGCTCCAACATACTGATCACTCTGTCCACATGGGCTTTCTCCCAGCTTACAGCATGTCCCAGGGATGCTTTTTCATATCCCATTCCATGGGATTCAATGTTAGCTTCGTCGATGACATATACCCCATGGATATCACATAATTTATAAAAGTCGGGATGGTCGGGATAGTGGCAGGTCCGCACGGTGTTTACATTGAACTGTTTGAAAAGCTCGATATCACGCCACATGCTTTCAAGGCTCACATGTCTCCCGGTAACAGGATCATGTTCATGGCGGTTAACGCCTTTCAGCAGTACACTCTTTCCATTGATCCACAACTGTTGGTCCTTAATCTCTATTTTGCGAAAGCCGAATGGAGTAGATAGCACTTCTGTAATGCTATTATTTTCATCCTTTGCAACAAAAACGGCCTGGTAGAGGTTTGGAATTTCTGCGGACCATAGCCTGGGATTAAGGACCTCCACTGATTCAGAGATCTTGAAATCACCCTCCCCTGAGAATTGATCTGCTGATACTTGAAGAATTAACTCGTTCTCTGCAGGCTCAACTCCGTATTTCGAAAGGTAGACCTCGCAGCTGCCTTGCCCCGGGGCTCCGAAATTCCTGAAATCGAGGGCGATGTTCAAATTGGCCAGAGAGAAATCACCGTTAAAGTCTGCCTCTAGGGAGAAGTCCCAGAGATGGACTTTTGGTGCAGCATATAGATAGACATCCCTGTAAATGCCGCTGAGCCTCCAGAAATCCTGGTCCTCCAGGTAAGAACCATCGCTCCATCTGTAAACCTCTGCGGCAACCATATTCTTACCCGGGGTCACAAATTTGGTGATATCAAATTCAGCCGGGGTCATGCTTCCCTGGCTGTAGCCCACCTTCTCCCCGTTCACCCAGATGTAAAAGGCACTCTTAACCCCTGCAAAGTGAATGAAGATCTCCTTGCCATCCCAATCGTCCGGAATAACAAACTCTCTCCGATACGAGCCAACGGGATTGGGTAGCTCATTGTTTGTGAAGTTCTCAGGTGTTTCCCCCAAAACAAAAGGAGGATTTTTCGCAAATGGATATCTTACATTGGTATATATCGGTTTGCCATATCCTTTCATCTACCAGTTGGAAGGGACCTCAATCTGATCCCAGTAACTGACATCGTACTCCGTTTTATAAAAATCCGCCGGGCGCAGGTCGGGATGCTTCACCCAGTTGAAATTCCAGGTACCGTTCAGATCAAGCAAATAGGGAGAATGTAGGCTGGCATCATCGGTTGCCTCTTTCACACTGGGATATAGTATGGCATGAGCCCTGGCAGTTTCTTTGTTAATTCCGATTACCTGCTCATTTTCCCAATCGTGCTGAACCGGATTCTGACCATGTGCTAAGAAAATGGGAAACAACAAAAAAAGAAGGGATGCAGCCCTTTGAAGCTCTTTCATCTGGAGTGATTTAAACGTGAATATTTACTGGACCCTAAGGTAGGATCAAATCCATAAATTCACAAACCATAAGAAGGCAAACACCGGAGGGATATTTACTCTTCCAGGCGGGTAAATTTTGGATCGGTCCACACAATATCTTTGTCGCAATGGGATAACCAGAGGACCATCTCTGCAAAATGATTCACCAGGCCGGCCATATTTTCGAAATCGAAGAATTCAGCTTCATCCTGAGGGGTATGGATGTGCTTAGCGCTTGTGGTAGTGACAAATGTGCCGCAGGGGATTCCTTTTGACACCCCCTCCTCTCTCTCGATTCTGGCAAAGGCTAAATTATCCGACATGTAAAACAGCCTGTCACCCATGGCAACAGTATCAATAAGAGTAAAACTTTTGTCTTTGTTAAACTCCTGAATTAAATCGTCCAGGTTGGAAAATGAACATCCTGTCATGAAGTAGTTCCCCGTTCCCAGGTCTTCAGAATGGCCGGTCATCTCAAAATTGATATTCGCATAAGCGTCCTCCGCAGGCAGGGGCATGTTGGAGGCCAGATGTCTGGAACCATGTAGTCCCATTTCTTCCCCACTGACTGAAGCAAATAGTATGGTTCTACCCGGTTGGTAATTGTTTTTGTGAAAAGCTTTTGCCAGCCCAAGCAAAGTGCAGGTACCTGCTGCATTGTCGTCCGCTCCGTTATAAATGGAATCGCCATCGACCGCCTGTCTGATTCCCACATGATCAAAATGGGCTGAAATAATGATAAATTCATCTCTCTTTCCGGGATCTGTGCCTTCTATCATCCCCACCACATTTCTTTCATGATAGGTACCTCCTCTTCTGGAATTGAATTTATAAGGCTGGAGCAGCTGGCCATCCGAATAAACAGGTTTTATGCCAAATTCAGTGAATTTCCCGGCGATCCAGCTGGCTGCCACTTCCATCTCGGCAGAACCATTCTGTCTTCCCTTCATTTCGTCCGAGGCCAGAAAATTTACCCACCCGCCGAGTTCAGCAGCGCTCAGGGCATAGGTTTCATCTGAACTCTGTGCATGAATGGATACGGTAGCCAGCAACAGAAACGGGAGTATTGTAAGGAGGATTTTGTTCATGGGAAGCGAATATACGAAAATCAGCAACAGCTTATTGACCAGGTAGGCGATGATGCCTCCCATTTCACCTTCATTTGATCTGATCTGTAAGCTTCATATTTTTTAATAGTTCCATGTACCTGGGATTGTCCTTCAGATAAGGATAGTATTCATTGGTGGCGAGGTAGGCCATTTCCATTTCTCGCAGTTCGTAGGTTTGTTCCAGGAAATCCATGGCTTTGTCTGTTTCTCCCAGTTTCAAATACCTTCTAAATTTTATTCTGGGAGACATACGACATCCTACATTCCCGTACTTCTCATTCATGGCAAACATCTCTTCAATACCCGCTATATGCCCCTTTTCATGAAAAGTATTCAATACAGCCATCCTGCCTTCTTCTTTCCAGTTTCCCTTCACTTTCTCTCCCCACAATTCAAACCATCGCTCATAGTCTCCACCTGAGTAAGCGTTATCCATCAGGGTGGTATGTAAATTTCCGAAAGAAATGGCATCATTTGGATCAATGGCCAGCGCTTTCTCAAAATGCTCAATGGCGGATTCAAGGTTCCCATCCATCCGCATGACCATGGCATACAATCCCTGGAGCAGGGGTTTCATGGGGTCCAGTTCAAGACTCAGGTTTGCCTGTTGAACCGCTTCAGCATTCCTTTGCATGCACATTAAAAAATGGGCATAGTACACGCGGCACAGGGCAGCGTTTGGATTCAATTCCAGGGATCTTAAAAAGGCCTGCTCACCCTGCTCCCAGTCAAATTCCTGCCAGACGGCATTAACGGCTTTAACATAGAGGGCCTGGGCTGAATTGGGATTCAGTTCAAGGGCTTTATTCAGGAATTTATAGGTGTTTGGAAGTGTCACAGATTTGGGCATAAACCCAAAATTGCCAAACAATCCCCAGGCATTGGCCAGTCCCGCATAGGGATCTGCCCATTCGGGATCAATATCAATGGCCTTCTGGAAATATTGCAGGGCTTTTTGCATGGATCCGGGATTCAGCTTTTCCCAGAAAAACTGTCCCATGAGGTAGGCCTCGTAGGCCTCTGGATCGACAGTCCTTGTTTCGGCCAACAGACTCTCTTCCTGGGGGCTAAGGACAATATTAATCTCTTCCGAGATGGTTTTTGTCACCTCGCTGTAAAAGTTCAGGATCTGATCTTTTGCCACCCGGTAATCCTGTACCCAGAGTTGCTGTTCATCACCTGATGCAAAGATCAAACGGGTCTGAATGCAAATAGAATCCTTCCCAAGGCAGGTGACGGAGGCTTCCACGGCAGCGTCCACATCCAGTTCGGAGGCAATCTGCTGAACTGACTTATTGCTACCCTTAAAGGAATTGGAGGTGGTATTGCTCGTAACCTTCAGGGCTCCTACTCGCCCTATATCCGTAATCAGTGAAGATTGCATACCGGCCACGAAGTATTCGTACTCATCGTTTCCGGTAAAATTATCAAAGGGAAGAATCACCAGCGATTTAATGGATTCAGCCAGTTTTTTCTGATTGTCCTTGAACTTCAGCAGCCGCAGCTGCGTGGGATTCAATTGGTCCGGATTTACAAGGGTAAAAACAATAACTGTCAATGCCAGAATGCCGTTTATGGTCTGCAGAATAATGGCTCTTCGGGTAAATTTCTGTTGGAACCACAGGTAGATGAGCAGGGCCGGTAATCCAAATATAACCAGCAGGATCAGTACATCCACAATGCCTGTATTCCAATCGTATTTATCAATAAGGAAATTGATCGCTTCTACAAATACCCAGGCACCGCCCAGGTAGACAAGAAGTGTTTTAATGATGTTCCTTTTGTCGGGCTGTTCACCTTGTTCCATAATAGTCAGATCTTAGCCTTAAGAAGTTTATCGAAAACCGTCCTAGTGAAGTTGGGCATATAAATATAGACCATCTGACTATTAATTAAAAGTACAGTCGGAATTGGACAGGTAAGGTAGTTTGGATTTTACTCGTCCTTCAAAGTAAGGGCTGGCCTTGTATGGGCTGCTTTGAAGGTCTGGGAACTGATGGTCAGAAGACCGATCAGAACCACGATAAAAACTCCCGCCAGGATCGTTCCTATCCCGAAATCCACGCTCTTTGACAAATTCTGGAGCCACAGGTTATTGACCAGGTAGGCGATGATGCCTCCTATTACAGCTGCTATCAACATCAGCCACAGGTAGGCTCTTGAAACCAGGAGGATGATACTATTCACCTCCGCACCAAACACTTTCCGGACACCAATCTCCTTTAAGCGGGTTCGTGTACTGTAGGTAGCCATTCCCAGCAGGCCAAAGCTGGCAATAATGATGGCCAGCAAAGTAGCAAATCCAACGGTATACATGATATCCTCAAAGAAGCTATAGTAAAATTTGATTCGTCCATCCAGGAAATCTCCATCCATGTCATGGTCGGGATCAATAAGTTCCCAGGTGCTCTCCAGTTTGCTGACGGTAGCCAGCATATCGGGAGAATCCAGTCGCAGGAATGCATGATTGTATCTGGCCGGAACATATCTTAACAGCATGGGTTTCAGGTTAAGAAAGACCGCGACGTACTGGTAATCCTTTATGACACCAATGATTTCCACCAGGGTAGAATCCTCCAGGATGAGGGTGGTCCCAATAGCTTCTTGGGGACTTCCCAGTTGGAATTGCTCCACGACCATTTCGCTGGCAATCACAAATTTTTCGTTTTCTGTGCTCATATTTCCAGGGAAGTTCCTCCCTGCGATCAACTCCAATCCCATACAGTCAATATGATTCTCATCCACTGAAAAATAGTTGGCCTCATATTTTTCATCATCCATTTTCAATCTTACATCAACTCCCCAAACATTCCCTTCCGCAGGAATATGTGATGAGGCAGCTATATGAACCACTTCCGGGAGCTGGCTGTATTGGTCTTTGACTTGATTGAAATCTTTCCCCTGCAAATTGATGTCATATACCACTTCAGAATCGAAGCCCATATCAGCATTGACCATGAAGTTCATCTGTTTGAAGATTAATAAAATTGAGATAATGAAAACCATGGAGAATACAAACTGGGTAACAAGCAGTATTTTCCTGAGGGTGAGGCGACTGAAGAACTTTACGTTGGTGATGCCTTTCAGTACGGATACCGGCTTTAATGCGGAGATGACAACCGCAGGCAATACCCCCGATAGGATGCCGGTGAGCAGGGCGAAAATCAGGAACCAGAGATAGATCTGCGTATTTTGCTCCGGCCTGATTTCCAGCAGGGACATCATTTGCATGCCGGAAAAGGCCGGTAATAGAAATTGTAACAGGACAATGGCAAAAATCAGAGAAATAGCAGCGATTACCACAGCTTCAACCAGGAATTGATAGATCACCTGGGATCTGAAAGCGCCGAAAGTTTTTCTTATTCCCACTTCTTTGGCCCTTAGCATGGAGCGGGCGACTGAAAGGCTGGTATAGTTAAAGGCAGCAGAAATAATGATCACCAGGGCCAGTCCACCCAGAAACAGAATAAATACTTTAGGAAGAAAAACACCTATTTCGTTGCCCAGTAAGGGACCAGGTACAATTTTATCAAGAGGCTGCAGATAGAATGAATAATTGGTATCCTCATTGCCTTTGTATTTTTCTATACTGATCTGATCAAGTGTTTGCTGTATGTTCCCAAGGTCAGCTTGGTTGTCAAGGAGAAGGTAGATCCAGCTGCCCCAACCCGTTTCCCAGTTATTCACAAATCTTGGCTCGTCCCTTTTTCGATCCAGGATTTCAAGGGTGGGGAGGGAGATTAATGCTTCAAACTGGATGTGCGATTTCTTTTTTGTTTCAGCCATCACTCCTGTTACCTTGTATGAATTGAGTGAATCGATTTCAATAAATTTTCCTATGGGATTCTCATCACCAAAAAACTTTTCTGCGGTCTCCCAGCTCAGCACCATGGTATAGGGCTCGTCCAGGATTCCTTCTTCAGAACCCGTCTCCAGTTGAAAATCAAAAACATCAAAGAATTCAGTGCTGGTGTATAAGCCGCTAAATGACAGGCGTGTATCCTTATACAAACCCTCCACATTGAAGGTATTATTCAAAATAACCACCTGCTCTGCAAAGGCATAGTTATCCCGAAGTTCTGTGCCTAAAGCATAGGGGTTGGAGCCCATTCTCAGACCTATGCTTGCCAGACTATCCACCTGTTGAACTCTGTAAATCCTGTCGCTTTTGGTATGGATCTTATCGTAGGAATACTGATCCTGAATAACCACGAGGATCAACATACAGACCGACATGCTCAGGGATAGCCCGAGAATATTAATCAGTGAAAATCCTTTGTATCTGAGTACATTCCGGAAGGCAGTGAGCAGGTAATTTTTAATCATGGGAAAAAGTTGGAGCGTGTATCTAATCGTCTTTATTAGATAGACGCCAGGTCTCCCTATAGGTTACAACATTCCCGGAAATTTTATATCAGCCCCTTCTCTTTGAGCGAATTTTTGATCTCTTTATGATAGCGCCAGAACTTCAGCTCAATTTCTCTGAGAATCTTCTGGAATTCAGGAAGGTCAGCTACCTGTTCAAAGAGCGGATCGTCCATACCCAGGAACAGGATGTACCAGTAAGGATACTTCTCCTGTTGGGAAAACAGCCTCATGTTTTCGATGGCCCTGTCTGTATCCCCCACATAGGCATAGTATGCGGCCAGGCTAAGATGCTTGTATACGGATTGATTGTTTTCCGCATATTCCAGGTATTCCTGGAAAAATCTACCTGACTCCTCCTCTCTTCCAAGTTTAGATAATATAAGCCCGATCTTAGCTTTTTCGCCATCGTACAGGTCCAGTCCCCGGCCTTCAGTCAACTCCAGCATCTTGCTGTAATATCCGTAAGCACTCTCATAATCCTGCAGGAAGTAGCACAGCACTCCAAGTTCCTTCAGGATGTCGTACCTGCTAGTATCCTTTTGAAGCAAAGCGCTTAAAAGTTGCTTCGTTTGAAAGAGATCCGCCCCGCCGGCCAGCAATATATAGGGTTTTAAGAGTGCAGCATAACTGTTTTCCGGATTGTACTGAAGGGATATTTCCACATATTTCTCCGCTTCATTAACAAAGCCGGTTTGCATAAGAGCATTACTCAGATGGAGGTAGATGAAGCTCGCATCAACAGAGTCATGTGCTGCAATATCCAGGTCAATACCCATCAAGGCATATTCCAGGTACTTTTCTGTGTCGGGGACAAACCTGGTATAGAAATCTGCCAGAATGTTTATTACCCGTGATGAATTGGGATGGTATTCCAACGCCTTCTTGAGATAGGGAAGTGCCAACTCATATTCTTTCCTGATATTGTGGAAGGTAGCCTTGGCAATAAGACTTTGCGGCAACTTGGGATCCAGCAACAGGGCTCTGTCCGCATGATAGTCAATTTTATCCGAATACTTCTGCTCTACCTGGAAGATGTCCAGCAAAGCATAGGCAATGGCCAAATCGGCATGGGCCAGTGCAAACTTCGGATCCAGTTCAATGGCTTTCTCAAAGAGTGGAATGGCCTCTTCGAGACCTTCGCGGTTTCCTCTTTGAAAAGGATCCAGGCCTTTCAGGAAATAGTCATAGGCCTCCAAATTCTCTGTGGGAATTTTCTCAATCTGTTCAACCTCTTCCGGGGTTATGATGACTTCGATTGCGTCAGCAATACTTCGGGCCACCTCCAGTTGAAGTTCAAAGATATCGCCGACCTCTCTGTTGTAGCGTTGGGCCCACAGGTGCTTGTCGGTAGATGCCTCGATCAGCTGGATATTCAATAGGATCTGATCACCTATTTTTTGGCCGCTTCCTTCTACAAGATAACTGGCGTTAAGTTCCTTTGCAATTTCCGGTATGGTAAGAGAATGGGTCCGGTACTTCTCAACCGAGGTCCGGGAAATGACCCGCAGATCCTCTATTTTCTGGAGGTTATCCAACAGGGATTCCATCAATCCATTGATCAGATAGATATTGGTAGAATCATTACTATCGTTTTTAAATGGCAATACAGCGATTGATTTTTCAAGATCTAAAGGAGCTTGCTCATGATTTTGACGCGTAAACAGCTGAAGTACTATCAAGGCTGCAATAACCAGAAAACTGATATAACTGGCAATTTTCCAACTCTTCGATTCAACATGCCTTGTTTTTTCTCCCTCCCGGAGGGCCGGCCTGGTCCTTTCCCATCCGCCTTCCGGCCGGACATCATAAATCCAGGAGAGAATGACGGCAATCACAAAGCCAATTACCAGCAGAACGATGACCATTGAGAGAGTCCATCCGGGAAGTCGGAGAGGCTCTATCACTATAGACATTAGCTCCAGGATAACGAAGGCTGCAGCTGCATAGACGGTGATCACGCGCACCACCTTTCTTCGCTTCAGCTCCTGGAAGAAGCCGGATAAACCAGCACTGCCGACCATCTGCGCTTCCAAATCACCTTTCCCTACTTCCCCCGGGGGATATCCATAATGCTCCCGGAAACACTTAATAAAGTACGAGGTACTGCTAAAACCTACTTGATAGGAGACTTCAGAAACATTCAGGTTTTCCTGCTTCAACATCTCCATAGCATTTTTCAGGCGTACCTGCCTGATAAAAAGGCTAACCGATAAATTGGTCAGTGACTTTACCTTTCGGAGTAAATTGGAGCGGCTCATGCCGGCTTCACGGGCAAGCTCAGATACCCCAAAGTTCTCATTAGAGATATTCGTCTCAGTGATCGCTGTGATCTTTTTTAGAAAATCATTTTCCATGTAAAAGGTCCTGTAATGCTCTACTAAATATACAATTAGTTCGCCATTTGCGTCATAGTTTATATGCTTTCGTCATAATTTTTATGACTTCTTCAAACTTGATATGATCTGCTGCACTATTGATTGGAGTTGCATCACGCTTTGCCGGACCTTTACATCAACAATCTATTGTCAAACAAAAATCATGAGAAGATGAAAACACAAAAATCAAATTTCAGGAGCGTATTCAACACTTTATTGTTGGCCGCTATGATCCTGACTGTCTCTTCCTGTGGAAGTAAGCAGGAAAAAGCAAGCACTGAAGATGAGAGAGCCCAGGCCTCCCA
>Ga0209345_10005870_pt1 | contig 11249 bp, 5 predicted proteins | sample Cruoilmetagenom7_FD_187294 | JGI IMG/M metagenome (GOLD analysis project Ga0209345, IMG submission 187294) | Oil polluted marine microbial communities from Coal Oil Point, Santa Barbara, California, USA - Sample 7 (SPAdes) (version 2) | ecosystem: Environmental > Aquatic > Marine > Oil seeps ...
CCGATCTCGGCGCGCGCACGCTCTGCCGGGATGGCGGCACTGGCGGGGGACATGCCCGATGCGGTGCAATTCGTCGATGGCGATTGCGCGGTCGTGCCGGGTTGGATCACGGCGGGCGCAGAGGCCCTGCAAGGCGACCCCGAGCTTGGCCTTGTCACTGGCTGGCGGTCCGAGCTTTACCCGGAGCGCAGCGTTTACAACGCGCTTTGCGATCACGAATGGCACCGCCCGGCGGGTGAGATCACGGCCTGTGGCGGCGATATGATGGTGCGCGCGACCGCGTTCGAGGGCGTCGGCGGGTTTGATCCGAGGGTGATTGCCGCCGAGGATGACGAGTTTTGCACCCGCCTGCGCAAGGCCGGTTGGCGGCTTGTGCGCCTGCCCCTTGCGATGACACGCCACGACGCCGATATGATGCGCTTTGGCCAATGGTGGCAACGTGCGGTGCGCTCTGGCCATGGCTTTGCGCAGGTCGGCGATCTGCACCCTGAATATTTCATGCGCGAGCGACGCCGGGTCTGGCTATATGGCGCTGTCCTGCCGGTTCTTGCACTTCTGGGGCTGATTTTCTGGCCGCTTTTACCGATGGTTCTGGCGGTCTATGCGCTCTCATATCTACGCACCGCGCAGGGATTGTGCCGTGAAGGGATGGCCCCGCGCCGCGCGCTGCATCACGCGGTTTTTCTGACCTTATCGAAATTTCCAAACCTGATCGGCATGCTGACCTATCACCTGCGCAAACGACGCGGGCGGGCAATGCGGATCATCGAGTACAAGTGAAAAGGGGGCATCATCATGGCCACTGACATAAAGGTCGGATTGATCGGCGCAGGCTATATCGCGGGCTGGCACGCCGACGCTTTGCGCGCCACGCCCGGCGTGCGGCTCACGGCGGTCTGTGACCTCGCGCTCGGCGCGGCCGAAGCGCTTGCTTCGGCGCATGGCGCGCGCGCTTTTGGCTCTGTTGAAGAAATGATCGCCTCGGGCATGGTCGAGGCGGTGCATATCCTGACCCCGCCGCAAAGCCACGCCGCCCTGGCCAAGACCTGCCTTGCCGCTGGTCTGCATGTTTTAGTGGAAAAACCTGTCGCCCTCTCGGGCGATGAGGTGGCCGAAATCAACGCTGCGGCAAATGCAGCCAATCGCCATTTTGCCGCCGGGCATAATTTCATGGGGCTGCCTGCCTATGAACGCCTCAAGCGCAAAGTTGCGGCGGGTGATCTTGGGCGTTTGTCGAGCGCCGAGATCACCTGGTCGTTTCCGCTGGCGCCGCTGCGCTCTGGCCCCTTTGGCCTTTGGATGTTGCGTGAGCCGCGCAATCTTATCCTTGAACTCGGGCCGCATCTTTTCGCCTTTGCGCATGATCTGTTTGGCCCCGTGACGGTGACGGGCCTGAGCCTTGGCAAGCCGATTGACCTGCCCGGAAGTGGCACACGCCCGCAAAGCTGGCGGATCACGGCGCAGGCGGGCGATGTCGATATCGCCTTCAACCTGCAACTGGTGGAAACGCTGGATGATCGGTCGCTGACGCTGCGCGGCTCTTCGGGGGAGGCACGCCTTGATTACGCGGCGGATGTCCTGACGCTGGCGCATGAGAACACCGCCGATCTGGTGCTCAATCCGTTCCGACGCCAGATGGCCGACGGCTGGGAACATCTGCGCGAAGGCACGGTAAATGCCGCGCGGCAATTCATCTCGCTAAACCGCAAATCGCCCTACGCGCTTAGCTTTCAGGGGCTGTTTGGCGGGTTTTACGCGGCCATTCGTGCCAATACCCCGCTGGATGCGCGGTTTGACGGGGTGGCCGCAGAGGCGGTGATGCGCGCGATTGACGCGACGATTGCCCTGATGCCCGATCAGGGGCGCGAAACCAAGGTGTTCCCCGCGCCCCGCCGCACACCGAAACCCACCGCCCTAGTCATTGGCGGCACCGGGTTTCTGGGCCGTGATCTTACCCGTGCCCTTGTCGCGCAGGGGCGCGATGTGCGGGTGGTGTCGCGCGGCGCGCATGGCCCCTTTGCCGATCTGGCCGAGCAGGTCGAAACCTGTCCTGTGTCGCTTGACGACGAGGCCGGTCTTCGCGCCGCGATGGAGGGGATCGAGGTGGTCTTCAACCTTGCCCGCGCGCTTGGCACCACCTGGCAGGAGTGCCTAGAGAATGACGTGGCGGTCTCTGATCGGATTGCGCGCGCGGCACTGGCCGCAGGGGTCAAACGCTTTGTCTATACCGGCACGATTGCCTCTTATGACATGTCCGATCCGGCCCAACGGATCACTGAGCAGACCGGTTTTGCCGCCGATATGAGCGACCGCAACCTTTATGCCCGGTCCAAGGCGGAATGCGAGGCGCGGCTTTGGGCGATGCACCGCGATCAGGGGCTGCCGCTTGTCATTGCGCGCCCCGGCATCGTGGTCGGGCGTGGCGGGCCGCTTCAACATTGGGGGGTTGGCCGCTGGCACGGCGCGGGGGCGGTTCGGATCTGGGGGGCGGGCAATAACCCGCTGCCCTTCGTGATGATCGGCGATGTGTCCGACGCGCTTATCCGCATGGCCGAACAGGACGCGGCGCTTGGCCAGTCGTTCAACCTTGTCGGCGATGTCCAGCTTTCGGCGCGCGCCTATTTCGAGGCCATTCACAACCGCCTCGGCGCGCGCATACGCGTGACGTCGGGAAATCTCACAGCGCTTTGGGCGGCGGATGCAGTGAAATCGGCGTTGAAGACCTATGCCCTGCGCCGCCCCAGCGTGACCCGCGCCTCTTTGCGTGACTGGAAATCGCGGGCGCATTTGTCACCGTTTGACAACAGTCAGCCGAAAGCGGTTCTGGGCTGGGCGCCAATCGCGGACCGCGAGGCGTTTTTGCAAAAAGCGGTGGATGAGGCCAATTTGATGGGCTTCTGAGCCCGCCGGCGAGGGGCATACAATCTCTCTTTTTCGGTCTCATTGTTGCCGGATTTACCCTGTTTACCTGACCGGGCAGGCAAAGGATTTTCGAATGGCGAAACAGGGCCTTTTCAGGGTGGTGACCGTAACGTGCCGTGGCGCGTCGTTTCGCCCTGGCCGCTGTCGGGGGATGGCGCCATGAAACTGTCGCGTTATGAGGCCTACATGCGCCGCCGCGCTGCGCGCCGCGATGCTCTGGGAAATCCTCAATCCGATACTCCAGTTCAGGAAGATATCCCGATTCCCGATGCCGAGGCGGCCACGCCAGAGGCCGATGAGGCGCCCCTTGCGCTGAACCCGGAAAATATCGAGCCGCCACTGGCGGAAAAACCGCTTGCGCCTGAGCCTGAGCCTGACGACGCGCCCGACGTTGCAGACGAATTCGAAGGCGTGCCCGAGGTTGTCGTTGTTCCCGTGCCAGAGGTTGCCGCAGTCAATGAACCTGCTGAAGCGGCATCAGACGACGCACTCGATACGGCGCTCGCGCCGGTGCCCCTGCTCTGGCCAAATCTGCGGCAGGTTCCGCTTGATGCCAGACATCTGGCGCGCAACCGCCTGATCAGTGCGACGCGCGAAGATCCTGCGCATGTGGCCTTTGACGTGCTGCGCACCAAGCTTCTGGCGGCCCTGCGTGCGAAGGGATGGCACCGTGTTGCCATCACCTCGCCGACGCCGGACTGTGGCAAGTCGTTTGTCGCCGCCAATCTCGCGATCAGCCTGTCGCGTCAGACCAGCGTGCATACGGTATTGATGGATCTCGACCTGCGCCGCCCGTCGCTTGCGCGTACCCTTGGCCTCGCTGCGCCGGGGCCGATGGCGTCCTTCCTGACCGGTGATACCCCGCTTGAGCAACAGTTTGTCCGCCCCGCAAAAAATACGCTGAATATCGGCGATAACCTTGCCCTTGGCCTGAACGAACGGGTTGAAACCTACGCTGCCGAGCTATTGCAGGCGCCCCATACCGGCGAGGTTCTGGACGATCTCCATACCCGGCTGCGCCCCGATGTCGTGCTGTTCGACATGCCGCCGGCGCTCTATTATGATGACGTTCTGGGATTCCGGCCGCAATTTGACGGGGTGCTTCTGGTGATCGGCGGTGGCCGCAGTACCGCCCAGGAAGTGCGCGATGTCAAACGCCGGTTTGGTGCGGATACCCCCCTGCTTGGTGTGGTGATGAACCGCGCAGAGGACGGCGATATCGCGAAATACGGTTATTGATTGCCCAAAAACCGAAGCGGGATGATCCGCTCGTGGATAAAGCGCAAGATAAAGGGCAGGCTGATCACGGCAAGGACGAAAGCGGCAATTGCCTTGGCCACGCGCTTGCGTCGTTCGTGACGTAGGTGCACGACCGGGATCGTCACCACCGGGCTGATGTCAAGCTCTTGCTCAAGCTGCGCGGCGGTGCGCAGTGCCGGGTTCATGATCTCAAGCAGGATCGCAAGACCAAGCCCCAGAAGAACGCTTGCCACGCCGCCCATAAGCGCAAGCTTTTTGCGGCTGGTCGAGACCGGAATGGCGGGCGGAATTGCCGTTTCCAGGATCTCGAAGCGCTCCTGTTGCTGGCTTTTTTCCAGAACGCTCGACATTTCGGCCTCAACCCGGTTGCGGGTGATGGTGTTAAGCTGTTCCTGCAATTGGGTCTGGTTGCGGACCAGAGCCCCCAATTCTCGTTCAACGCGCGGCGCGGTGGCAATTGCCTCTTCGATCCGGGCGATGCGCATCGCCACAAGATTGCGCTGATCGGTCAGCTGTTCAACCTGACGTGCGAACACTTCCTGGCGTTGGCGCGCGCTGGATGTTTCAAGCGCAATGATCTGGCGGTCAATCTCCAGCAGGGTCTCATTCAGCGTGTTCAACTGCGTGCGCAATTCGCCCACGCTGGCGGGAAGAGCATCGGCATTGGCGCTTTTGAACTCTGCGATTTTTGCCTCGAGACTGGCGATCTGATCGCTGACGCGCGCCTCCTCGGCGCTAAAAAATTCGAGGGTTTCGCGCACCAGGGCCAAGCGCCGTTCACGGTTCTGGGTGAGAACGGTATCGACAAATTCATTGGCGACATCGGCGGCCTTTTGCGGATCACCAAGGCGCACCGTGACGCTTAGCCCCGAGGGGGTTGTCGCCACGCCCTGAAGCCCGACGGAAATCTGTTCGATCCGCGTCGAAATCCGCAGGTTAAAGATCTTTTGCGGCAGCGGCATATCGGGGACGTCGGCAAAAAGCGCATGCTTGTCGATCACCTTGATCAGGTTGTCGCGCGCCATCAGGCGCTGTTCGATCAGTTGCAGGCGCTGCATCGCATCGGTCGGCATCGCGCGCCCAGTGATATCGCGGCCCACCTGCGGGGTTTCGATCTGAATGACGGCGGTCGCCTCGAAGGCGCGCGGTTGGTTCAACGCGAAAAACACCGCGCCAATGCACCCCGCCAGCGTGACAAGCGCAATAAGCCACAGCCTGCGGCGCAGCATGCGATATAAATCGGGCAAGGACTGGATCGAACCCATCATCCACCTTTCAGTGTCGTTTAAAACGAAAAACCGCCCGGGGTGCGTAAACATCGGCCAAGTGTCGCGGGCAATGCCCATTTAAACACCCTGCCGACCGAATGCCCCCAAACGGCCCTGACAGATTTTAGTCTAATCTCTGCCTCAATCTAGCGATTTGGACATAATCCCGCCACAGTTTATTTACCTCGGAATGGAAACACTCTGTTTTTCGCGGGGGTTACTGCGCAGGGAGGATCACTACGGTCAAGATAATCCCCTCGGCGATGACAATGTGGCCAGGAATCCGCGCGCCCGCCTGAAAGGGCGGGCAAGCCCGCGCGAAGCAGGCCTCAAACTGTCCTTCGGCAAGATCAATGCTGGTTTCCAGATCGTGAAACTCAAGCGTCTGGCGGCTAAGCGGATATTGTGCTTTATAGACCGCTTCCTTGGCGCAAAAGATCACCCGGCCCAAAAGGTCATGTACCGTGATCGCGTCGCGCTCGGTGCTGGTGCAGACCGTTTCGATCATATCGCGCGGCAAGGCCTCTGCCGGTTCAAGATCAATCCCGAGGCCGGTGATCGCGCCCTGTCGTGCCACCAGAGCAAGGCAGGCACCGCCGCCATGGCTGACGCTGCCAACGGTCCCGGTGGGCCAGATCGGCGCGCGGTCCGGTCCGGGTGAAATCGCGGCGCCTGGCAGATCAAGCGCCTGCATCGCGGCGCGTGCGGCGCGGCGCCCGGCGGCAAATTCGCGGCGCCGGGTCGGGATCGCACGGGCCATCGCGGCGCTTTCCTCGGGCCAAAGCCCGGTCTCGGGGGCAGTCGGATCGGCGGCGCCAACCGCAACCCCCGGCGGCAGCACCGCGCGCAGCGCCGAGATCAGCACCGCCCTAGCCCTGGCGCGCCGCACGCATCGCGCGCCGCCGTTCCATTGCTTCGCTCCGCGACGCGGCGCGCGCGCCAAGAACCGCGGCGGCAGCGGTTTTCGCCTGCTCTGTCGTGGCGGGGGCATCGCCGCGCGCCTCGGCCACCCGTGCGGCCAGGGCCGCAAGCTTGGGAAAGCGGAAAATGTCGGTGATGCTAAGCGCGCGCGCCGCCAGCTCCTCGCGGATTTCACGATGCGCCTGCACCGCCAAAAGGGAATGCCCGCCGAGATCAAAGAAACTGTCCTGCGGCCCGATCTGGGCAACGCCAAGGATGCGCGACCAGATCGCGGCGATGTCGCGCTCAAGCGTGCTGCCGGGCGCGGCAGAGGTGGCTGCGGTTTGCGGCGCGGGCTGTGCCTGCGTCGGTGCCGGAAGCGCCTTGCGATCAACCTTGCGGTTGGGCGTCAGCGGAAAGGCGTCGATGCGCACAAAATGCGCAGGCATCATATGCGCCGGTAGCGCCGCCGCAAGCCGTGCCTTGAGCGTGTCAACCTCGGCCTGCCCGCGCAGATAGGCCACAAGACGGGTGTCGCCGGGGCTGTCCTCGCGCGCGAGAACGACGGCCTGATCCACCCCTGTACAGGCCTCAAGCGCGCTTTCGATTTCGCCCAACTCGATCCGGTAGCCGCGCAGTTTCACCTGGGTATCGGCGCGACCGATAAACTCGATCTGCCCATCGGCTCGCCATCGCACCAGATCGCCAGTGCCATAAATCCGCCCGCCGCGGCGGAAGGGGTCGGCACGAAACCGATCTGCGGTCAGGTCATGGCGATGCAGATAGCCGCGCGTTACCCCGTCGCCGCCGATCCATAACTCGCCCGGCGCGCCCACCGGTACGGGACGCATCGCGCCATCAAGAATATAGGCCTGGGTATTGGCAATCGGCGTGCCGATCGGCGCCACACCCGTACCCGCCACGGCCGGTGCGGTGGTCGACCAGATCGTGGTTTCGGTCGGCCCGTACATGTTCTCGATTGTCGCGCCGGAAATCTGCGCCAGCTCGCCCACAAGCGCCCCCGGCAAAGGCTCGCCGCCCAGCATCAGGTGCCTGACCTGAGACAGCGCATGGCGCGCCTCGTCATTCATCGCGATCATCCGCGCCATCGACGGCGTGCATTGCAAATGCGTGACGCCATGGCGCAAGATCTGCGCCGCGATGGAAAAATCATCCTCGGGGATGCAGCCGACGCGATTGGAGCGGTCTAGCACCTGCGCCAGCGGGCGCAAGCCGTCCAGAACCTGGCGTACCGGAATGCCGTAATCAATCAGGCAGGCAACCTCGTCGACGCCGATCCGCTTAAGCTCTTCAACCCGCGCGACGCAATCCTCGACCGTGCCGAACAGGCCGGAATCCTCGAAATAACGCAAAAAGGCGAAATCAAGGATGCCTTCCAATTCCTCCTCGGAGAGCGATCCGAGATCAAGCTCGAACGGATTGCTGACGCCTTCGGGTTTCTTGAACGCCGGAAACGCCCAGGCATATTGCTTGATCAACCCGGCGGCAGAACGCAGGTAATCCTTCATCGGTTCGCGCGCAACGCGTTCGGCCTCGTCGCGCGATTGCGCCACATAGGTATGCAGCATAAGCGTCACGGTGAAATCTGCCGGATCATGCCCCGCCGCGCGCAGCGCCGCATGATAGAGGCCGATTTTCTCGCCCACTTCCGCCACGGATTGCCCAAGCAGATGGGTCAGAACATTGGCGCCATGCGCCCCGGCCTCTTTCCAGGTGGCGGGATTGCCCGCTGTTGTCACCCAGATCGGCAGCTCTTTTGACACCGGGCGTGGCTGGGTCACGACGCTGTGCAGGCTGCCATCGGCGCGGGGGTATTCCACCGCCTCGCCCTTCCACAATTTGCGCAGATCGCGGATTGCGTCAAACATCGCGGGTTTGTTGTCGGGCGGGGAGTTCTGCGGGCGCAGCACGAAATCATCCGGCTGCCAGCCGCTGGCAATCGCAAGGCCTGCGCGGCCATTGGTCAGGTTGTCGATCACCGCCCATTCCTCGGCGATGCGGGCGGGATGATGCAGCGGTGCGACACAGCTTCCGGCACGCACGCCGATGTTTTGCGTCACCGCCGCCACCGCCGCTCCGGTCACCGACGGGTTGGGATAGGGGCCGCCAAAGGCGTGAAAATGCCGTTCGGGCGTCCAGACCGCGCAAAAGCCATGGGTGTCGGCAAATTGCGCGCCCTCAAGCAGGGATTTGTACTTGTCGCGCCCGGTGCCGTCGTCATTGCCCCAGTAATACAGGCTGAACTCCATCCCGCGATCAGAGGTGGCAAGATGGCCCGACGAGACAAGCGCGCGGGTCTCATCGCCGCTCAGCACAAGTTTGAAGCCACGCGCCAGGGCATAGAACAGTTCCAGCACCGAAATGTCGAAATTGAGGCTTGTCACCGCCAGCCAGACCCCCGGCGGATCATGCGCAATGCGCCCGTCCATACCGGCAAAGAAATTCGCCAGATTACGATGCTCGACCATCACCCCCTTGGGCCGCCCGGTCGAGCCCGAGGTATAGATCACATAGGCCAGATCATCCGCCGTCGCCCCCCCCTCGGGTGGGGTGTCGGGGGCGCATTCAAGGCGCGGATCGGCGTCAAGGCAGAGCACCTCGGCGCTGGTTTCCGGCAGGGTCTCGGCCAGCGAGGCGTGAGTGATCACCACCGGCGCGGCGCTATCTGTCAGGTAAAGCGCCAGCCGCTCGGCGGGATAGGTCGGGTCCATCGGCACATAGGCGCCGCCCGCCTTCCAGATCGCAAGCGCCGCCACGATCATATCGGCCGAGCGCGGCAGGCATAGCCCGACCAGAACACCGGGGCCAACCCCCATCTGGCAAAGAACATGCGCGGCGCGATTGGCGCGCGCCTCAAGGGCCGCGTAAGAGATCGCCTGATCCTCAAACACCAGAGCCGTGGCATCGGGGCTGCGGGCGCTCTGTGCCTCGATCATTCTGTGCAGGGGCAGGGCGTCATAGGCGCGCGTGGTGCGGTTCCAGCTTTCGGTCACAAGCACGCGCTCGGCCTCGGGCAGGGGGGGCAGATCGCTCACCCTGCTGTCCGGCGTGGCGCGGCCAAGCCCTTCAAGCCGTTTGGCCAGAAGATCGGCCATCGCGGGCGAGAGACGCGCGGGATCATAGACAAGCGTCGGCGTTGTGGTGAGGTCGAGCGTCGCCACCGTGCCGGGGATAAGGCCGGTTCCGGCAAGGTTCAGGCCAAGTGTGGGCCGATGGGTCGCCTCAAGGTCGGGATCACGGGCAAAGAGATCAAGCGCAAAGGCGCCTTTGGCCTCGGCCTTGGCAAGGGTGGTTTGCATCGCGTCCTGCAAACCCGCCATGGTTTCGGCCTCGGGCAGGGTCAGCGGCACCCAGGGACAGGTATGACCGGGCTGCTCTGCCTTTGTGACCGCCGTGCCGCGATAGGCCAACGTCGCGCCGGCATCACCGCCAAGGCGCGCGGCCCAGACGGCAGCCGCGGCCAGGGCAAGGTCACCGGCCAGATCAAGCGCGCGGCGCTCTTCGCCCGCCCCATCCCCCGCCGCAAGCGGCAGGATTACCGGCTGCATGGTGCGCAAGGCGGCGCGCCAATAGCCATCGTTCGGGGCAAGATCGGCCATGATCCGGGTCAGATCGCCCGATGCCTCGGGGCGCGTCAGGACCATGCCTTCTGTGGCCAGCTTGCCGGGATCGACCTCCGTGCCATCCCCGGCGCGCAGGTCGCTCAGCCGCAGCGCGCCGACACGTGTCGCAACGCTCAGGTGGGTGTCGGCAACGCCAAGAACCGTGCCGGGGGGGGCGCTTGCAGCGGCGGCGATCTCGGCCTTGCCGACAAGAACCACCTGATCGCCAATCACGATGCGCGCCATGCACAGCGGGTTGAAATATCCGCCATGATCAAGCGCGCGCACCAGCCGGGCAAGATCGCTTGCAGGCTTTGTGAAATCCAGCCAGGCGGCGGCCTCGGGGCGGTCAGCGCGTGCAAAATAGGACCGCGCATCAAGGTCCTGAGCCACGGCACCGGGCAAGCCACGCTCAAGCTGATCCATCACGGCGGGAAAGCTGTCAAGCGCCGCACCATAGCATTTGGCGTTGAGGGTCAGGGCGGTGTCGTCGGGCGCGATATCAAACAGGCGCTGTTCGACAATCCGGCCCTCGTCAATCCCGCCTTCGATCAGATGCCAGGTGATGCCGTGCCGCGTCTCGCCATTCATCAGGGCCCAGACCGGGGCGTTCAGGCCGGCATAGCGCGGCAATGGCCCGTCGTGGAAATTGACCGCGCCCTTGGTCGCCTGCGCCAGCACCGCGTCGGGCAGAACCGACAGGTTGGCGATCGAAAGGAGCCAGTCGAAAGTGACCCCGTTCCGCGCCTCGCCCATGCCCGCGCCGGGGGCGATCACGCGCAACCCCTTACCAGTGGCCCAGGCCCGGACATCGGCGTTGCGCGTGACAACCGTCGCAATTTTATGGCCGCGCCCAAGCCAAGCCTCGCCACAGTGCAGGGCCAGTGATTCATTTCCGATCAGAAGGGCGCTCAGCATCGTCTTATCCTCATTTTTCGGCCACAGGGCGCGCGCTTTGGGGGCCGCGACCGGCAATACACCGCAGGGCCGCGCGCAGATCACTTACCATTAAACTTCGCAGAAAATGCGGCGGGGCAGTGGTCGGTTTGCGCCGGAGCACCCGCCAGACCTGTCCCAGAATGCCGCCGCCCAAATGCGCCAGCGTTGCGGTGACTGCATAGGCGCGCCCGTGATTTTTCACAAAATAATGGCGGCGCGAGGCAAACCAGTAATCTGGCACGCGCGCCCATGTTTTCATACCGGTGCTGACCGAGCCGATATGCTCGACCTCGCTTGTGCGCACGAAATGGGTCTGCCAACCGGCCCGCGCAGATCG
>Ga0209345_10005871_pt1 | contig 11248 bp, 11 predicted proteins | sample Cruoilmetagenom7_FD_187294 | JGI IMG/M metagenome (GOLD analysis project Ga0209345, IMG submission 187294) | Oil polluted marine microbial communities from Coal Oil Point, Santa Barbara, California, USA - Sample 7 (SPAdes) (version 2) | ecosystem: Environmental > Aquatic > Marine > Oil seeps ...
GCCGATCACTCAATACCATTTTGACCAAAAAGTGATCTGCATCGATGGTATTGAGTGATCGCGATGGATAGTATTAAGTGATCGGCTTAGATGGTATTAGGTGATCGCGATGCATGAGAATATGCAGCTAAAAAATCCCCGTTCTTTACCTGCTATGTTGTGATCCTATTTTTTCTTTTCAGAATATAAGACAACATCTTTTATAACTAGTTTTTGAGTTGCTGATATTATACAACTCATGAAATCATAATCAGGTGTCTTATCTGATTTCACAGGCAAGCTAATCTCGGTATTTTTCAGTGCTATTTTCGTTGCTTTATTGTTATATGCAAACTTTTTCAAAATAACTTTCTGAATTGAGCTAATGAGAAAGTGCACATTCAAATGATCAAGATGCTCAGATTGCAATACACTCGTTGCCCCATGCCCATCTTTCAGATAAAACGGCGTTTCAAGGTAAACTGTATTTTGGTTATTTGAGTGTATAAGGATAGTAGGCTTACCAAACCTATTATTTAGCACATCATCTTTTAAGTGGCGATATTCGATAATTCCATTATTAGCTGTCGCTTGACCATAAAACGGATACTTATTATCTTCAGATACTGATAGCGAGTCCAAATGTAATGGGTTTAGTTCAGCGATTTTTTGCTGCCAGACTAGAACATCTTCAATCTTAAATATATCCCAGGTCGTTTGATCCAACCTATCTATTGATGCTTGCTCTTCTGAGGTTAAAGTGTAATCTTTAAGTCCTTTCGCTGACAGGTACGCTTCTAGCGCTTCTATTTTTTCAGCCTCTAGCTCTGCAAGAATATTTTCCATGAAATCAAAATCTATTCTTCCATCTTTAGAAATAGGTAAACTTAATTTTTGACTTTTAATCGTTTCTACACTAAAACTCGAACTTCCCCAAGAAAATGAACTAAACGCCTCCATCATTGTTGAAATAAAAAACTGGGCATTTTGCATATTAAACTGATCAGTTTTCGCCTTTAAAATCTTTATTTTATCTCCTGTGAAGTAAGGCTTTTCTTGGTAATACATCGTTGCGGTATCCTGTCCGAACGAAATAGTATTTCCTTCATTTAGGTGGATAATATCTTCATCGATAAAGCCTTTATGTCCATTATTCGACCCTAATCTGACTATATAGGGATATTCACCGTTTTCTAAAATCGTTACTTTATTTGCATCAAACCTTTTTTTGGAGGTCATGACTTCAAATAATTCCCCTAACTTAAACTCTCCCCACTCAACACTATCTAATTTATTGTTAAGCGAGGTTTCTATTTTCCCAGATTGTCACCCCCAGTACCTTGACGTTTAAGTAAACTACTAATCTCCCAAGCTAGATACGTACTAACATTTTTTTTGAAGTCTTGAAGTGTAGGTTTTGTATCAATTGGGATGGACTGATTCCAATCAGCACCATTTTTAGGGTCTATTGTATTTTCATAATACTGGCTATCGGATAATATGCTGAGCTTACTTCTACCAAATCGAATCAAACTAACCAATTCATCATAACGCTCTTTAGCACGGTCAATATTCTTTAGATTATTATTAGATTTTTTACGACTAGTTCGAATATAACCATCGTTAGAGAAATCAATAAATTTGACCATATCATCTTTATGATGTGCTTCGTTCACCTTGAATACATAGATGTACGTCTGAACGCTAGACTTACCGATAAAGATATCTATTGGCATTTTGATGCTTGCAGAAAGTGTATGTTCCTTCAAAATTCGTTGATTTATTTCTTTGGCTTTTCCTGCCCCAGCTGAATTTTGAATAATGATTGCCGCATAACCTCTTTTCATCATGTTAAGGGCTTTTTCCACAAAATTCATGCCATTACCTGTTGCGGAATAAGGTGGGTTTAATATAAAGGCATCAGCAGGGAATTGTTCATCCGTTTTACCGAAGCCATATTTACCATCAAAATTTAATGAGTCTTCATTTAGAATATTAGAGCTTCCATCTCCCATTAAAATCATATTAAGAATTGCTAACATATATACACTAGATAACATTTCTAAACCAAGTAATTGTTCAGCTTTTATCTGGACTTCTTTCTTAACTAATTCTTCGGGTGATGCGATAGTGTTTTTAGCGTCATTAAGCATCTCATTCATAGCGGCCACTAAAAGGCCAGCCGACCCCGTAGCAAAATCCCATACATACGAATCTTTATTGACTCTGGCAAGCCTTGCTAAAAGAGTAGCAATATACGAAGGCGTTAATACGACATCATTTAGCTTGTCTTGCGAAAAACCAAGCCAGCCATACATTTCATTAAAAAGTTTACCTGTAAAATCTGTTGTTAATCCAATTTTGTAATAGATTCCCAAATCATCAACGATCTTTGTAAACACTCTTTTTAATTGGCTTTCTCCATCATCGACCTTGTTTATGTTTGCAGTTGTTAGGGTGTTTTCTAGGGTTCTAACAATCAAATCGTTCTTTTCTTGAGGGATATGTTTATGCTTTAAAAACGCTTTAATTTTCCTAAGTATGATATCCCCATCTCTATTGCCTTCCTCGGTTGAAGATTGTAAATCAGATTTTTCAAGCGGGGCTACTTTGCCGGGGATCCCTAAAGTTGCAATGATGGATGCAGCAACCAAATAGACGCGATCGTTTTCTCCTAAACCTTTTTCATCCTGATAAATATCGTTGTTGAGCCTAACAAGACTTGCATTAATTTCTTTCTCGCGCTGTTCTTTGAGCTTATCTAAATCAGCCTGTGATAAGCTTAAATTTTTTACTTGCTCTATAAACTCATCAAAATGCTCAGGAGAGAGGAAAGAGAAGTCTGTAAACTCGGCAATTTTTTGACCAGCCCCTAAGTTATTTTTAGAAACATAATAAACACCAATTTCATGATGGATATTCCCTGATTCATCTTTGTAGCCAGTCATCCCAATAGCGATAATATCTGTAAAGCTAGTATGGTGAAGTAGAGCATTTGCATAATGCACTGCACCGTTTACAGCATACGTATTTATGTTTTTGAAATGTGGTTCATTTTTAGCAGTTCGATTATCAACCCTTCCATCTGAATCTAGTTTCTCTAGCTTGTCTTTATAACCTTTATATTCAATCAAAATAGGAAAGTAATTTAGAGCTTTGTCTTGTAAAAGAAGCTTCGCATCTGGGCGATTAGCACCTGAACCACCATTTTTAGTGTAATAATCTTTAAGCGCTTTATCTATTTCAGTATCATTTTTAGATCCTATTGGCTCTTGTTCTAATTTATAAGGTAACCCATAAGATTTCATCCAACCATTTGCTAAGTCTGCAATATTTGGTTCAATTGATTGTATTGATTTTGCCAATTTGTATGCTCCATTCCATTTTGTAGATCTAAACAAAAGCCTCTAATTACTATGATTGCATCAGTTTGCTATAAAATTGCTTTTATTTATTTTTTGTAATTTAAACTGATAACTTATTTAGTTTTCATTGTTCCAGTCTCTGTATTTTCTTTAATCCAATCTTGAATTGTGGAAACTTTAAAACGCCAACTTCCACCGACTTTAAAACCCGGTAATTTACCTTCAGCAGCAAGTCTGTATGCTGTTTTTTCTGTTAGCTTAAGATATTCAGCTAATTCTTTCAGTGTGAGTATTTCATCAGGCATGTTGAGTCCTCAGTTTTATTGAATGTAGACTATGAGAAAATTAGGGAAAATACTAGAAATTTATGGAGTTAATGAAAATGATAAATATATTGACTTTTTAACTGTTTTTTTATACAGTATATAAGACTAGTGACCGACTAGGCTTATGTGCCATAAGCGCCGGAAATTGGAAATTTAACTTCGGAAAAATAGATAGAGAACTAAGTTCAAAATCAACATGGATAACTTAATTTAACCCTTAATTTATTCATGGTGACATATGAAAAATAGCTATCAGTTTATACATCTAGAAACTTACGCAATAAAGCCCCAAAAAAAATCAAATCGTCCTTCTGCTGAAGCTGTCGCTAGAGAATGCCAACGAATTGAAAATTCTTACCCTCATATTACTGACCCAAAAGATGCTGAATTACTTTACGGAATACAGCCACTTGAAGCTGTATCAAAAATTAAGAAATTAGTTTCAACGATGAGAGATCCATTAGGAAGAAAATTGAGGCAAGACAGTCAAGTGATCGCTTGCGGCGTAGTATCCATTGGTACAGAATCTTCGCCGGAAAATTGGGCTAGTGAAAAGGTAGTGAATTGGGTTAAAGACACGGAGTTATTTTTAAAAAATCGCTTTGGAGAATCTTTTGTTTCACTAAATAAACATGTCGATGAGCAATTTTGTCACTTACATTTTACTCTGATTCCTAAGATTACTGATAATAAACTTGACCTGAACTCTTTTCATCCCGGTTTAGCTGCTCAGCGAACATGTAAAACCAGTAAAAAATCTTCTAAAGATCATGCTTACAAAGAGGCTATGAGAGCATTCCAAGATGAGTATTTCAATGCTGTTGGACTTAAAAATGGTCAACTACGATATGGGCCTAGAAGGAGGCGATTAAGCCGCAGTGAGTGGCACGCACAAAAACGTTACGCTCAGAATATTAGTAATCTATTCAACGAAAAGAATAAGCTAATATCGTCTCTCAATTCAAAACTAGAATATGCAAAAAACATATTAGCAAAAGTTTTCCCATCAAAATTTAGCCCTCCAAATTCCTCTAAGGATAAAAATAAGGAGCCTTCGTTATGATCAAGTTAGAAGAACAATTATATGGTTATAAATTCTTTTTTTCTGAGTTTGAATCAGAGGTTATAAATCCAAACAATTTAATTGCATTTAAAACAGTAAGCTATGCTCTAGAAACTCAATTCTCTAATGTAAAAAGTCCATCATGTATTAAGTCAATTGAAACAAAGTTAGAACGTTTAATTAGAGGTATCAAAGCTGAATTTGACTATGTTAACAGGACTTTTGAAAATTATTATTTCCCAGATTTTGTACTGGATATTGCTGAAATTGAAGTGCGTGGTTATCTATCATCTTATCATTCATCAATTGTAAGCTTGTTAAAGCTGCTAGTAATCATTATTGATGAAAGAAAGAATAAAAATGAAGTGTATGAGTTTGTTTTAAATTATAGTGCTGCCAATTTAGTTGCTGATAGACCTAAAGTATTATTCAACGGAGATAACATCCAATCTGGAACAGATGATTCAGGTGTTGATAATTTAACGTTAAAGCAATTAGATATAAACCTAAGAAATCTTTTTTAATAAATAATTCCTGACTGGCTTCGCCAGTCACAAATTCTATTTTTGTTGGTGTCGGGCAGTTCGGGCAAAAAACCTTTATTAATATATTTTTTAATTTATTATTACATTATAAGTTTTTCGCCCGATTTGCCCGAAAATAAACCCTGTTAAGTGTTAACTAGCTTTAGATAATTTCAATAGTGATATATTGTCATTATCAGGCTCTTTCAGTCGCACACCTTTAAAACCTCTATAATCAGCACCATCAATTCTTAATGATTTATGCCATTCAGCACCATGTCTTCTTAGTGAGTTTTTAATAGCACTAAGCATTTTATGGCGTTTTTCTAGTTCGTACCCTTCTTGAATCGCCCATACTCGATATTGGTTCCAGATATCGTTATCTGCACAGCGATATTTTTCATTAAACTCTAACTGGTCAGAAATAAAGTTACTTAAATAACCGCCTTCTGAAGTCATTAGTTCTATTTGTTCAATTGAACTTTTTGGTAAATTAAATTTTTTTCTTTTTAATAAGCGCAGTAAACCAATTAACCCCCAGTTAGCAATGCCTGTCAATTCAGAATTAAATTTTTCAAATAAACTCGGGTCTTCTTTACCTAAGAAGCTCTCATTGAATATTAAGGGTAACCACCTGTTAGCAGCCGCTTGCGATTCGTCATGTAATGAAGGTGTAGTATTAGCGGCAATACATAGTTTACAATTTAAAGGACCATCTAAAGGTTCTTGTACATAAAGTAACTTTATACTAACTGGTTCATTGCTTGTTATAACTTTAAACAACCCCATTACCGCAGTTGCATCAAACGCTCTAGGGCCAACAGAGTCTGAATCGATAGCTATATGAGAATCTCGCATAGACGAAAGCATTTTATCATCACATAACTCTCCAAGCCTAAAACTAGATGCACCATAACCATGTAACGCTCTGATTAGTTTCAATAGAATACCTTTTCCTGCTCTAGGAGGTCCTAATAGCAGTATCGCTTTTTCAATACCAAGATTATCTCTACATAATGTCCAGCCAATTAACTCTTGCAAATATTCAATCTTTTGTAGATCATCAGAAAATATACTTTTTAGCCAGCTAATAAATTCTGAGCACTCATATTCTTCAGCATAATTGACTGGTAATGAGCGTGTATTTCTATTTTCTATGGAATGCTGTTCTATCTCTCCAGTTGTTAAATTAAATACACAATCGGAAAAGTAAACTTTTAAAGATGGTGGATTCGCACGTCCCTCATTAATAATCTGATCTTGTAAAACAGAGTGTGTACTGTTAATACGGTTTTGAGTGACTTTTACCAAACCATTTTCCATCGCTTTTCCAATGTGCCTTCGAGCGACATCATCGCTTATGACTTTGCATTCCCTTCCATTGAAGTAATAACGTTTATTGTCTAATTTCACCAATTTATTTTTAAATATTTGATCAATTATCCGCTTAGCATCGTGCAAGTGATCACCGTTCAATTCAATAATACTTTTAACTTCTATATCATCAAATTCTTTAACTGTAGGTCTGGCTGTATTAGAGTCACCCACCAAAATAGAATCATTACAGTGCGAAGCACTGGAGGTAAATATAGCAGTATCAGAGAAGTTTGAATGCTCTAAGTTATATGAAAAGTCTGTTGTTATTTTAATATCTGTCATGTTAATTTCCTTTTATTACAATCTGTTGATTTGAATTTTTGAAACTGGTTTTTCGTCAGCTTTAGCGCGGGTTAAAAGAACTTTTCTTTCATGTTCTTTTTCATCAATAAATTTCATTACTGTCCCTAACTTCCATTTATATGAAGTCCCTATTTTCAATGCGTAAGGTAAATCGATACCTTCTTTACCTTGGTGCATTTTGTTGGAAATAGTTTGCTCAGATGTATCCATCATTTTAGCTAAAATACTTTTTGCAATTAATTGATGTTCATTCATGAATATTTACCTCTTTATTAGTTAGAGTTCCATTATCCATAGAAGAGGTTTAGCGGTATGGTCACAGAATCTGCTATCCTGTGTCCTCTTGTGAAATGTATGAGGATTTTGTGTTTTGAGTAGTATTAAAAAGTCTAATTTAAACTCCTTTGAACAAATAAAAGTTCATTATTGGTATAGCGAAGTAAAAGTGGCGTTAGTTGAACATATGCTAGTCAGAATCGTGGAAGTTCCGTATAAAAAAAGGCGTAATATTCTGGCTATAATAGAAAAAATAGACGTATCAGATAATTCACCTATTTCGATTGAAAAAAAAATAAATGACATAAAATCACTCATAGATGAAATAAATCGGTTGGGAAAAGACAATCATAAAAAAAGGTGGGGGCCAAACGATGCTCAAATTCATGACTATCTTAAACAGCTAATCCTAGACGATGATCTAAACGATTTATTACCATCTAAAAATGATGGTCATTCACCTCTACCAAGTGAAAAAACATGGTCGAGATATCGATTGGCAAAGAATAAACCTGACAATTATTTGGATAAAGTAGACTCAATACTAGAAGGAACCAAAAGAGCTTATAGCTTTGGCCCGTGTTCCTTATTTAAGATATTAGAAGCTGAAAACATAACTGAAGCTTTGGACTTATTTAAACTTCAATTTATAAAGCTTGTTACAACCCAATTAAACGTTGTACGCCAAGCTAAAAAGGAGTCTATAAATCTAGGCTATGATTTAGAAAAAGCGGCAGAAGTGTTTTCTAATATGCTTGAACATTTCGGTAGACTTGAGATACCTTACCTAAATAATGAAGCTAATAGATATGACCACTACTGCAAAAGTTTTTTTGCGTTAAAGCGCTTAGCTAGTCCCTATGGAGCTAACTCTGACTTTATCTTAAAAGGTCAAGAAATGAATAAAAACATACTAGCTCAGTCAGAATCATTCTTTGGTTTCATCGGTGAAGACGCTAGTTGCCTTTGGTTAGCTCTTGCGTTTATATCAGCAAAGTACTTTGCTGATTATGATAACTTAAGAACAACATATAAACTTTGTGACGTTCTTAACGCAATTGAATTTTATCACTCGATACCTGCTAATTTGTGGTTTGAGGAAAATAGAGATCCAGAAAGCTCCGTAATATTAGAGTTTATTGAAGCGAAAACTCGATAGGCTAGTATAGATCTTTTATTAGGTTTGGGACTATAATGGGACAGTCAGTTAGTTATCTCTAGTTATACTAGGTTATTGCTGATTATCCTGTAACCCATAATATATAAAGGGTTCAGTCTGATAGGTGCATATATTCTCATCCCAAAATCGCCCTCCGGAGGCAGAGGTCGCAGGTTCGACTCCTGCTGGGTGCGCCACATTCCCTTATTAATACAACACGAAAATTCCCACTATTTTATCTATAGCGCAGTCTAGCTAATAGCGAGCGAATTCCATACAATATTAATACTCAACGTATTTTGGAAGACATAATGAAAGCAGAAATAAAGTGGATCGGTGATGAATTATTTATGGCGACATCTGAAAGTGGCCATACGCTAGTGTTAGATGCAAATGCCGGAGCCTTAGCCCCGAGTCCATTGGAAAATGTGCTATTATCTTTAGGTGCATGCTCATCAGTTGATGTCGTCAGTATATTAAAAAAAGCACGCCAAGAGATTCAAGGCTGCAAAGTAGAGATCACAGCTAAGCGCGTCGATACAGTGCCTAAATTATTTTCTGATATTCATTTACACTTCATTATTGAGGGCAACAATATCAGTGAAAAACATGTTGAGCGAGCGGTAAGTTTATCTGCTGATAAATATTGCTCTGTGGCCTTGATGCTTAATAAATCGGTCAAAATAACCCATGATTTTGAGATTAAAGTTTTGCAACGATAACCTTTAGCTGTCGGCAGCTAAAACACTTATCAGGCCAGATTGACCTTGCTAGCTATCTCTCCTAATGTTTATCAAATATTCGCAACATTCAGTGAGATAGCTCCCCCAAGGTGATAAATTTATAAGTCACTCATCCAATCAAGTTGCTTATTGGCTTTATTTTTCTTATTCATTAACTCAGTGATCAACGGGGTTAATATCAACTCCATTGCTAAACCCATTTTCCCACCAGGTACCACAAGGGTATTCATGCGAGACATAAATGCACCATCAATCATACTTAAATAATAAGGGAAATCGACATTAGTTGAATCTCTAAATCGGATCACCACAAAGCTTTCGTCCAATGTCGGGATTGCTTTCGCACTAAACGGGTTTGAAGTATCGACGGTAGGAACGCGCTGAAAATTAACATGAGTACGCGAAAATTGCGGGGTGATAAAAGAAATATAATCTTCCATACTTCTAACAATACTCGCCGTAACAGACTCTCGACTATGACCACGTTTATTGGTATCACGTATTATTTTCTGTATCCATTCAAGGTTAACAATCGGTACCATGCCAATAAGTAAGTCTACATGTTTAGCGACATCATTTTTTTCTGTTACTACGCCGCCATGTAAGCCTTCATAAAAAAGTAAGTCTGTGCCATCGCCAAGCTCCTCCCAAGGAGTAAATGTGCCTGGCATTTGGTTATAAGGTACGGCTTCATCAAAGGTATGCAGGTATCTACGCATTTTCCCCCGACCAGTTTCAGAATAGTCCTTAAATAGCTTTTCTAAGGCATCAAAGTCATTAGCTGCATCACCAAAATAACTAATATTACGCTGATCTTCTCTCGCCTTACGCTTCTCTAAATCCATTTCTGGGCGCGAATAACGATGAAAGCTGTCACCTTCAACAGTCGCTGAAGTAATACCTTGCGTGCGGAATATATGTTCAAACGATTCGGTTGTCGTTGAAGTACCAGCTCCTGAAGAGCCTGTGACGGCAATGATCGGGTTACGTGATGACATAAAGTGTATCTGCCTATTTTTACGTGGGTAATTGTTATACGAGGTATTACTTGATGGGTCAAGTTTTTAGCTCGTGTCGGTGTTTTTGAGGCACAAAAAAGCGGAGCCTAGGCTCCGCTTTCAATTCCGACAGAAATAAATTTAGTAAAAACTAAATTATGCTTCTGCGCTAACCTCTTCAACTGCTTCAGCGGCTTCTTCAGCTGCTGGGCGGTCGACAAGTTCAACGTAAGCCATAGGCGCTTTATCACCAGTACGGAAACCACATTTTAAAATGCGAGTGTAACCACCTGGACGTTCTTGGTAACGAGGACCAAGTTCGTTGAATAAAATACCTACTACTTCTTTATCTTGTGTACGAGCAAACGCTAAACGGCGATTTGCAACACTGTCGGTCTTAGCCAATGTAATCAATGGCTCTACAACCATACGTAGTTCTTTAGCTTTAGCTACAGTCGTTTTAATCAAACCGTGCTTCACTAAAGAGCTTGCCATATTGCGGAACATCGCTTTACGATGACTGCTATTACGGTTTAACTGGCGACCGCTTTTACGATGGCGCATAAGTTAATCCTTCTCTCAACTATTAAAAAAACGATGATCGACTTAGTCGTTATCAGCTATGCTTTCAGGTGGCCAGTTTTCTAGGCGCATACCTAGAGACAAACCACGAGACGCCAAAACGTCTTTGATTTCAGTTAGAGACTTCTTACCTAAATTAGGTGTTTTAAGAAGCTCAACTTCAGCACGCTGTACTAAATCGCCAATATATTGAATTGCTTCTGCTTTTAGGCAGTTTGCTGAACGAACAGTAAGTTCAAGGTCATCAACAGGACGAAGCAAAATAGGATCAAACAGTGGTTTTTCCTCTTTTGGCTCTACTTCAGTTACATCACGAAGCTCTACAAACGCATCTAGCTGTTCAGCTAAAATTGTTGAAGCGCGACGAATTGCTTCTTCAGGGTCTAACGTACCGTTAGTTTCCATGTCTAAAACCAGTTTGTCCAAGTCTGTACGCTGTTCAACACGTGCAGAATCAACATCATAGGCAATTCTTACAACGGGACTGAATGAAGCATCAACTAACAAACGTCCGATTGCACGATCTTCTTCCTCGGCATCGCGTCGAGCTGAA
>Ga0209345_10005872_pt1 | contig 11242 bp, 8 predicted proteins | sample Cruoilmetagenom7_FD_187294 | JGI IMG/M metagenome (GOLD analysis project Ga0209345, IMG submission 187294) | Oil polluted marine microbial communities from Coal Oil Point, Santa Barbara, California, USA - Sample 7 (SPAdes) (version 2) | ecosystem: Environmental > Aquatic > Marine > Oil seeps ...
AGCTCTCCTCTTAAATTTTAAGAGGAGAATGAATTTTAATTATTTTTTAGAAATTAAAAGAAAGAGGAGTTAAGACTTGAAATAAAAAAACCTGTTAAGTTTGTTCCTTAACAGGTTTTGTTTTTATAAGAGATACTTGTTTGCTCTAAATGACAGAAAGATTCTTCGCTTTGCTCTGAATGACAATTATATTACCTAAAAATAGTCTGTTTTCTATCTGGACCAACAGAAACCACATGAATAGGAATCTCCAGTTCTTTCTCTAAGAAATCGATATAATCGTTTAATTCTTTTGGGAACTGAGACACTTCAGTCATTTTAGTTAAATCTTCTTTCCAACCTTTAAATTCAGAATAAATAGGTTTGATGTTTTCTGGTTCAATATTATAAGGTAAATGCGTAATTGTTTCACCTTTATAATTATAGGCAGTACATATTTTTAAGGCTTTAAATCCTGAAAGCACATCGCCTTTCATCATCATTAATTTTGTTACTCCGTTTACTTGACATGCATACTTTAGTGCCACTAAATCTAACCAACCACAACGTCTAGGACGACCTGTAACTGCTCCAAATTCATTACCAATTTTCGCCATATCTTCGCCAACTTTATCGAATAATTCTGTTGGGAAAGGTCCAGAACCAACACGAGTTGTATAGGCTTTAAAAATACCATATACATCGCCAATTTGGTTTGGGGCCACACCTAAACCTGTACAAGCTCCAGCTGCTGTAGTATTGCTTGATGTTACAAAAGGATAGGTTCCAAAATCGATGTCTAATAAAGACCCTTGGGCTCCTTCAGCTAAAATGCTTTTGCCAGATTTTTGTGCTTGATATAAATATTCTTCAGAATCTATAAACTGTAAAGATTTTAAAACTTTAATAGCCTCAAAAAACTCTACTTCCATTTCATCTAGATCGTATTGAACATCAACATTGTAGAAGTTAATCATGGCTTCATGCTTGTTTGCTAAAGCGCGATATTTGTCTTTCCAATCTGGATGTTCTAAATCGCCAACACGAATACCATTTCTTCCTGTTTTATCCATGTAAGTTGGACCAATTCCTTTTAGAGTTGAACCAATTTTTGCTTTACCTTTAGAGGCTTCACTTGCAGCATCTAAGAGTCTGTGAGTAGGCAAAATAACATGTGCTTTTCTAGAAATAATTAATTTCGTTTTATAATCAATATCAAATTGATCTAAGCCTTCTAATTCTTTGGCAAAAACTACAGGATCTATTACCACACCATTACCAATAACATTCATGGATTCTTTATGAAAAATTCCAGATGGAATGGTTCTTAAAACATGTTTTATACCATCAAATTCTAAAGTATGTCCAGCATTTGGTCCACCTTGAAAACGTGCAATAATGTTGTAGTTGGAGGTTAGAACATCAACAATTTTTCCTTTGCCTTCGTCTCCCCATTGTAATCCTAGTAGTAAGTCTACTGCCATTGTAAATAATTTATTTGGTTGTTTTTCTGTTGCCGTAAAAGTAGAGTGAATGGTTTTTAATTTCTATATCAAAAACTTCTTCTATAGTTTTTTTAATGCTTTGTATTCTTGGGTCGCAAAATTCGATAACTTCTCCTGTATCTGTTAAAATAACGTGGTCATGTTGTTTGTCGAAATAGGATTTTTCGTAATGCGCTTGATTCTGGCCAAATTGGTGTTTTCTAACCAAACCACATTCTAATAATAATTCAATAGTATTATAAAGTGTGGCACGAGATACGCGATACTTTTTGTTTTTCATGCTTAAGTATAAAGATTCAATATCGAAATGTACTTCGCTATTATAAATCTCTTGTAAAATAGCATAACGTTCTGGTGTTTTACGATGACTTTTTTCTTCTAAAAAAGCTGTAAAAACGTTTTTTACAATTTCCTGATTTTTAGTATCTGTTTTTAAACTCATAATTCCGTGGCAAATTTACATTAATTTTTAAATTCTAGATACTTTATCAATACCATTAATTTTTTTTAAGTTGTCCATGAGCTTTTTAAGTAATGTATTATTTTTTACAATCACATTTATTTTACCTGAAAAAGTACCATCGTCGCTTTGAAAACTAATGCTTTTCATATTAACGTGCATGTTAGAAGAAATGACTTTTGTAATATTGTTTACCAAGCCTAAATTATCTATTCCAGAAAGTGTAATCTGTGCAGCAAATTCTTGTTGCGAAGAATCAATCCATTTGGCAGGCATAATCCTGTATGCATAATTAGACTGTAGGCTTACAGCATTAGGGCAATTCTTTTTATGTACTTTTAAACCATCATTAATAGTTAAAAACCCAAATACTGGATCTCCAGGAATGGGATTGCAACAAACTGCTAATTTGTAATCTAGTTTTTCTTCCTCTTTACCAAATACTAATAAATCGTATTTTGAAGTTATTTCATCTTTATCAAGTTCTTCTTTTGTAAGTGTCGGTTTTCTAGAGATTTTATTTTTTAGATAACTCATAAAAGCATTGCTTCTAGATGAAGCAAACTCTTTTAGCATCGTATTATCTATAGTCCCAATACCTATTCTATAGAATAAATCTAAACTGGTTTTTAGTTTAAAATGACTAACTAGTTCGTTTATAGATTTTTCGTCTAAGGCAATTTTTAGTTGTTTTAATTTTCTTCTTAGAATCTCTTTACCATCTTCAGCAATTATTTTCTTATCTTCTTTTAAAGCAGATTTAATCTTGCCTCTTGCTCTTGCTGTTGTGGCATAGTCTAGCCAATTGGAATTTGGTTTAGCGTTATCTGAAGTAAGAATATCGACACGATCGCCACTTTTTAATTCGTGACTTAATGGAACCAATTTCCCATTTACTTTAGCACCACGAGTTTTCATGCCAACTTCGGTATGAATACTAAAAGCAAAATCTAAAGGAGTTGCACCTTTTGGCAAGGATTTAAGTTCTCCTTTTGGTGTAAAAACAAATATTTCTTTAGAGTAAAGATTGAGTTTAAATTGTTCAACAAAATCTACTGCATTTGCTTCTTGGTTTTCAAGAGCTTCTTGCAGTTTAGTAACCCAAGTATCTAAGCTATCCTCTTTTTCATTACCTTCTTTATATTTATAATGCGCTGCAAAGCCTTTTTCGGCTATTTCGTTCATGCGTTCACTTCTAATTTGAACTTCAACCCAACGCCCTTTTGGCCCAACAACAGTTATGTGTAATGCTTCGTAACCTGTAGATTTAGGTGAAGAAATCCAATCTCGAAGTCTGGTAGGATTTGGCCTAAAATGATCGGTTACAATAGAATATATTTTCCAAGCAAGAAATTTTTCTTCATCTGGTTTACTTTTATAAACTATTCTAACAGCAAATTTATCGTAAACTTCATCGAAAGACACGCCTTGATTTTGCATCTTTCTACGAATAGAAAAGATGGATTTTGGACGTCCTTTTATATTATAATCTAATTGCTCTTTATCTAATGATGTTTTTATGACATTGTTAAACTCATTTATATAAGCATCCTGCTCTTCTTTACTTTCTTTAATTTTAGTTAGAATATCTTTATAAACTTCTGGTTCTGTATATTTTAAACCTAAGTCTTCAAGTTCGGTTTTTATATTATAAAGTCCAATTCTATGGGCTAAAGGCGCATAAATATAAAGAGTTTCAGAAGCAATTTTAATTTGCTTATCAGACCTCATAGACTCCATGGTCTGCATATTATGAAGTCTATCAGCAATTTTTATAATAATTACTCTAACATCATCATTTAATGTCAGGAGCATGCGTCTAAAATTTTCGGCTTGTAAAGACACATCCATTTCGGTGTCTAAAGACGAAATTTTAGTTAAACCATCAACAATTTTTGCTACAGTTTCACCAAATAATTGTTCAATATCTGCAATTGAATAATCTTCATTGTCTTCAACAACGTCATGAAGTAGCGCAGCAGCAATTGAAGTTGCGTCCATGCCAATTTCTTGAGCTACTATTTTTGCCACTGCAATAGGATGAAAAATATAGGCTTCGCCAGATTTTCTTCTTTGGTCTTTATGAGCATCCACAGCAACATCAAAAGCTTTTCTAACAAGTTTTTTGTCATCAGCTGTTAGCATTCTATAGCTAACACGAAGCAACTCTTTGTAAGCTTGGGTAATTGCAGTATTTTCTTTTTCTAGCTCAAGTTCCGTCATAAATTAAAAGTAGTATAAAGTAAACGAATTTACAACCCTTTTGCGCTTAAAATTATATAGTTTTTTCAAGAATTATAATTTTAAATTTTTCACTCTTTCTAAAAGTGTTGGATGTGAATAATGCAAAAACACATAGGCTTTATGTGGTGTTAAATTACTTAAGCTGTTTTTAGATAATTTTTTTAGTGAAGAAATTAAAGGCTCAGCCTTGTAAGTGTTTTTTGCATAGTTATCGGCTTGATATTCGAATGTTCTTGAAAACCAATTCATGATTAAACTAGTGACTTCTGAAATTGGCGAATACAATAAACCAAAAGCTATTAGCCCAATATGAAAACTTGGAATTTCAACTCCTAAAGCATTTGAAAGTAAAGGGTTTGAAACAAAAATGGATAATACATAAAGTGTTATTCCAGTTAGTAATATGGAAGCTGCTAAATTAAAAATAATATGCTTTTTTTTATAATGTCCTACCTCATGTGCTAAAACTGCTACAATTTCTTCATCTTCTAAATCGGTAATTAAAGTATCAAAAAGGGTGACCCGTTTTTCGCTTCCAAATCCGGAAAAATAAGCATTGGCTTTGGTGCTTCTTTTAGAACCATCAATCACGAAAATTTTATCTAATTTAAAACCTACAGTTTTGGCATATTCCGAAATTTTATTTCTTAACTCTCCTTCTTCTAAAGGAGATTGCTTATTGAATAATGGGACGATTAATCTCGCGTAAAACATATTCATAAAAATCGTGAAAACGGTAATTAAAGCCCAAGCATATAACCAGAAATTTTTACCTGAAAACTGATAAAACCAAATAATTAGTGCTAGAATGCCACCACCAATTATTGTTAACATAAGCCAACCTTTAATTTTATCTAGAATAAAGGTCTTTTTAGTAGTTTTATTAAAGCCAAATCGTTCTTCAATTACAAAGGTCTTGTAGTATGAAAGTGGTGTTGATAGAAAGTCGCTACCAATCATGATAATTCCGAAGAAAATAAGTGCTATTAATATGGGGTTTTTAGTGTAGCCTCTAGCTATGTTATCTATAAACTCAAAGCCATCAAAAAATAAAAAGGCTAGCGTTAAAACTATTGAAAATGTAGATGTTAAAAGTCCGAATTTATAATTTGTTTTTTTATAAGCTTGAGATTTTTTGTATTCAGTATCATCATAAACATCTTGGAGTTCTTGAGGAATAACATCATCAAAATGTTTCGCATTTAGGGCATCAAGAATTTTATCAACTAAAAAACTAATGATTAAAATAGTTATAATAATGTAAAAAAGGGTAGTGGCTGTCATATTATATATTAGTGTCATTGCGAGGAGCTTTTTTAAGCGACGTGGCAATCTGTTTAAATTTAACTCTCATTTAAAACATTACGTAGGTCATACTTTCCTCGTAATGACAGTTTATTGAAAATTTCGCTGTCTTTTGGCTTCAAAAATAAGTATTCCTGCTGCAACTGACACGTTCATGGAATCGATTTCTCCTTGCATAGGAATAATAATATTTTGCGACGAATTTTCTAACCAGTCATCACTTAATCCAGTAGCTTCTGTACCTACCACTAAGGCAGTCGGTTTTGTGAAATCTTGTGTGTGATAATCGACACTTGCTTGCAAAGCAGCACAATAAATATTAATCTGGTTTTGCTTCAAAAACTGTATGATTTCAGAAGTTGTACCAGTTGCTATCTTGTTAGTAAAAATACAACCCACACTAGAACGAATAATGTTCGGATTATACAAATCGGTTTTAGGATTTGCAATAATTACAGCATCTACATTTGCAGCATCTGCAGTACGTAAAAGAGCTCCAATATTACCTGGTTTTTCGGGCGCTTCGGCAACTAATATCAAGGGATTATTTGATTCTAATTGGATGTTTTCTAAAGCATGGTTTTTTGCTTTAGCTACAGCTAAAACACCTTCAGTAGTATCTCGATGAGCTAATTTTTGAAATACTTCAAGAGAGATTTCAATTAAAGCCCCCTCATCTTGAGCCAAAGAATAAGCTTCGTTTTCAGAAAATAAATCTGGATAATATAGTAATGTTTCAATGCTGTAACCACTTTTTATTGCCAGAGAGAGTTCTCTCTTACCTTCTATGATAAACGTGCCAGATTTTCTCCGATCTCTAGACTTTTCTTTAAGTTGAACCAGTTTTTTTATAAATGGATTTTGTGTGCTGTGTATTTGCTTAAATTGCTCCAATTCTTTTTGTTATCTTTAATGCAAAGTTATAGCAATATGAAACATAAATTACTTTTTCTGATATTAATTCTATTTTCTTTTCAAAATAGTATTCATGCTCAAGTGCCTTGAGGTATTACAGAATTAAAAGCTTGTGACGACGACACTGATGGATTAGCCATATTTGACCTTACTATATATGACAGTTACTATCCATTTTGTCTTTTTAATGCAAGTTATACTGATTATTATGCACCAACACATCATTTAACAGCAGAAGATGCTGATACTGGAGCAAACCCCATAGCAAATCCAGAGATGTTTCAAGGATCAAATGGACAGGATATTTTTATGCGAGCAGAACCATTGAATTCATCTACAAATGAGGTGTTGACTTCTCGAATCTATGTACTCACTTTTTTTTTTGGGGTTGCTAGTTTTTACATGACACCAACTTGCGATGGTGCCACAGCAACCATAACTGGTGATAATGGCGGGTTTTTTAATTTGAATCCAAATCCACCAGATGGAGCAGCAATAGACCCTACAACTGGAACAGTAACAGGATGTATTTCTGGAGAAACATATTATGTAGAATATACTACTTTAGGTGCTTGTGCAGACTCTTCAATAGAAAATTTCACATCTGGGTGTTATGGTAGAATTAATGTAAATGCTTTTATAGATGAAAACTCTAATGCTGTTTTAGATGCTTCAGAAAATTATTTCAATCAAGGCGTATTTACTTATGAAGTAAGTAACTATGGTGTTGTACATCATGTAAATTCAATGTATGGTTATGAAATTCAAGTATTTGAAGCTGGAAATACATATGATATAGGTTTTACATTGTACGCAAATTATAATAACTGCTTGAATCAAACCATTAATATAATAGAAGATGTAACTGTCACAGAAGGAGAAACGGTTGAGGTAAATTTTCCTTTAGAACTTATTAGCGATTGTAATGACATTGGTTTATATTTATTTGCCAATGTACCTTTAAGATCTGGAGTTACAAATATTAATACGTTAGTCGTATCTAATTTGGGAAGTACAACTGTTTCTGGTTCTGTTGAGTTTACTCATGACCCAGATTTAGCATTACTTGATGTTTTATTTGTTGATACTGGCAATACAATTACTAATACTGCAACGGGTTTTATATTAAATTTCAATAATTTGCAACCTTTTGAAAATGAAACCGTAAGGTTATATTTGGATGTACCTACAGATGCAGTACTTGATGATACAATGACTAATTCTGCAATATATAATGTAGATGATTTGATACTTGAAAATAATGTATCTACACTAACTCAAACAGTTGTGAATTCTTACGATCCTAACGATAAAATGGAATCTCATGGCCCAGAAATTAAATTTGATGATTTTACAGAGGATGATTATTTATTTTATACCATTAGATTTCAAAATTTAGGTACAGCTGAGGCTATAGACATTAGAGTAGAAGATGTATTAGATGCGCAATTAGATATTTCATCCTTTAAAATGCTACATGCAAGTCATGATTATGTGTTAACTAGAGTAGATGGTAACTTAAACTGGGAGTTTGAAGATATAAATCTGCCAAGCGAAAGTATGGACGAACCTAACAGTCATGGTTATATTTATTTTAAAATTAAACCTAATTCTGGATTTCAAATAGGAGATGTTATTCCAAATTATGCCGACATCTATTTCGATTTTAATCCAGCTGTTACAACCAATACATTCGAAACAGAGTTTGTTGCTAATCTAAGCGTTGAAGGGTTTAATTTAACTCAATTTAGTATGTATTCTAATCCAGCAAAACAATTAGTGAATATTCAATTTAATACTAATGTTGGCAACAACATAAACGTCCATATTTTTGACTTACAAGGTAAATTAGTAATGAAAGCGAATACTGTTTCAGAATCTAATACCATTCAATTTAATGTCTCTAATCTATCAAAAGGCATGTATTTTGTCGAATTGATTGGAAATGATTTTAAAATTGTTGAAAAGCTAATAATTCAATAAAAATTTCAAGTACATATAAAAAGCTTCAGAAATATTCCGAAGCTTTTTTATTTCAAGTAATTCACAATTAAAGCCACCACATAACTATAGCTTTCCATACCTTTTTCTTGATTATTGGCTTTTAAAAAGCGACTATAAAATGTTTTGAACAATGGCTCAGCTGGATTTTGGTAACTGTCCCAAAACAATTGTACTTCTTGATAATTTTTTAAAATGCCTTTGTTTATTGTTTTTGAAATTTCTAAATATAAATTGTAGTCTCGTTTATATAATTCTATCAAACAGTGTTTCAATAAAAAGGTGTAGCCACTGTAATTAAAATAAATATCTTGATGATTAATAGCTGCAAAACCTCCAATAAAATTGGCTTCATTTTCTTTAGCATAGCCTAATTGATGCGCCACTTCATGTGATGCAACCACAGAATATCTGTAAGGAACAATCAAACTATTAATTTGTGCTTCGTTTGTTAACGGATTTAAATAGCCACTAAAACCCATATAAGTTAAAGGCAAACTAAATAACGATTTTTTAATACTTTTTGGATGATATTCTAAATGAGGAAATTCGTTTTCTAAAGCTTCATAACCTTCAGGAACTAGGCTTAAAATTTCATTTTTGCTATATGGAATATCTATTTTAGTAGAATCGTTTTTTGCTAGTTTATTATGAAGTGCATTCGATTTTTCTATCAGCTTTTCAGTAACAGAAATTAGTTGTTCGGTTGTGTAATCAGGTTCTATTTGTAATTTTTCATGTAAAGGCAATCTGTAATAATTCATAGCCCAAAACAAATGAAACGCAAAGTATATAATAGAAGTAGCAGAAAACACATCTATTAGCCAACCTTTTGTGTCTTTTAAAATGCGCCTTCTATTTCTAATCAGCCATCTTATAATGTAGATAATAACAAATCCATAAAATAAATCTCCAAACGAAAATGGCAACCATCCCAAACTATATCGAAACAAACTTGATATAACAGGATATAACCCTAAACTATAATAGGTTTCAATAACTTCTGGAAACTGCTTTAGAAGTTTCACTATAAGAAATAATGGAACTATAGAAAAGGCAATATATGGTTTTGGGTTTTTTAGCATCTTTCAAAAATAATCAAATGTTTGTAATACTCTATAAGATATAATTACCTTTGTGAAACTTTTAAAATACAGATATGAATTCAGAAATAAGAAACCTAGAACCAAAACAACTTTGGAATAAATTTGCCGATTTAAATGCAGTACCTAGAGCTTCAAAAAAAGAAGAAGAGGTTATTGCTTTTATGAAAGATTTTGGTAAAAAGTTAAATCTTGAAACGATTGAAGACGAAGTTGGAAACGTAATTATAAAAAAACCAGCAACTTCTGGAATGGAAGATCGTGTAACCATCGTGATGCAGTCGCATTTGGATATGGTTCATCAAAAAAATGCTGATACCAATTTCGATTTTGCAACGCAAGGTATCGATATGTATGTAGATGGAGATTGGGTTCGTGCTAAAGGCACAACTCTTGGTGCAGACAACGGTTTAGGTGTAGCAACTATTATGGCTATTTTAGAAAGTACAGATATTCCACATCCTGCCATTGAAGCACTTTTTACAATCGATGAAGAAACAGGAATGACAGGAGCTATGGGTTTAAAAGGAGGCTTGCTTGAAGGAAGTATTCTTTTAAATTTAGATACTGAAGAAGACGATGAAATAGGAGTAGGTTGTGCTGGAGGAGTCGATGTAACAGCAACAAGAACTTATAATGAAGAAGAAACGCCAGAATTTAAAATTGGGTATACCATAACTGTAAAAGGATTACAAGGTGGACATTCTGGGATGCAAATTCATGAAGGACTAGGAAATGCCAATAAAATTTTGAATAGGTTGTTATTTGATGGTTTTGAGAATTTTGGATTACGTATTTCTGAAATCGATGGAGGGAGTTTAAGAAATGCCATTCCTAGAGAAAGTAAGGCTATTGTTGCTATTGATGCTATTCATGAAGATGCTTTTAAAGCTGAAATGGCTGAGTATGCTAACGAGATAAAAACAGAATTAAAAACCAAGGAACCAGATTTAGAGATTGTAGTTTCTAAAACAGAAACTCCTAAAAACATCATGGATTTAGGTGTTCAAGAAGGGTTAACTAGAGCATTATATGCAGCCTTAAATGGTGTGTTTAGAATGAGTGCAGATATTCCAGATTTGGTGGAAACATCTAATAATATTGCAAGAGTAATTGTTAAAGATGGAGGCATTAAAATTGGATGTTTAACACGTTCTTCGGTTGAGAGTTCTAAATGGGATTTAGCCAATATGCTTCGTGCTACTTTTGAATTAACTGGTTGCGACGTGGAATTGTCTGGAGATTATCCTGGTTGGAAACCTAATATGGATTCGGCTATTTTAAAAGTGTTGGATAATTTATACGAAAAAATGAATGGACAAAAGGCACACGTTGCTGCTTGTCATGCTGGTTTAGAATGTGGTATTCTTGGACAGAATTACCCAGATATGGATATGATTAGTTTTGGGCCGAACATTAAAGGAGCACACTCTCCAGATGAAAGAGCACAAATATCCTCTGCTCAAAAATATTGGAAGTTTGTTTTAGAGATTTTGAAGCAGATTCCTAAGAAGTGATTTGTATCTTGAAACGTTACCAATAATTATGAAAACAACACTAAAGCATAAAGAACACGACTGTAAAATTATTGAATGATACGGGTTTTTTGTATTCAATATTTTAGAATCTTTTAATCCGAATCCAAGCGTTGCTGATTTGTTAGAATCTGATATTTTAGATAAGGCATACTTCTATACAAAAGAGGAAATTGAAATACGAAATCAACAATG
>Ga0209345_10005873_pt1 | contig 11241 bp, 9 predicted proteins | sample Cruoilmetagenom7_FD_187294 | JGI IMG/M metagenome (GOLD analysis project Ga0209345, IMG submission 187294) | Oil polluted marine microbial communities from Coal Oil Point, Santa Barbara, California, USA - Sample 7 (SPAdes) (version 2) | ecosystem: Environmental > Aquatic > Marine > Oil seeps ...
CTATATAACTCCAATTCCTAATGGTCGTGTAAGAGGGAGAGATATAGATCATGAATTGGAATTTCCAATTAAAGCTAAGATTAAAGAAGATAAAATTCAAAACTTAGAAGAAATTTTACAATTTCTAGCTACGCATCCAAAGTTAACTCATGGCGATGGAAAATTGATAGCGTCTGCCTGTAATGTGATTGATTATGATAAAGCAAGAAGTCATATCACCAGAATGCAAAATCGTCATTTTATTCGTTACGCAGCTTTTGTAAAAAACGCTTGTAATTGTGCAAGATTTGTAACAGACAGTTTAATTGCTTCTGTAACTGATTTCAACATTAAAAAGAGGTTAAAAAAATCGAAATGGTTTACACCAAGTACGATTGGAAATGTAGTTATTGCTGATACTGAAAACTGTATTTATGAAGTTAGTGAAACAGGTGAGATTTCAAATTATCAATCGTCTGTTAAAAAAGATAATAGGCGTTATTTTTTAGATCGTTTGCAAGATCATAGTCCAAATTTTATTGGAACATTAGAGCCTAAGCAGGTTGAGGTTAAAAATCATCATGCGCAATGGTTAGATGGTATTGCAGCAGGAGCTTGGTTTGAATTGCATGTTACTGATATTGTTCATGAGTATAGGTTTAGACGAATATCTCCTCATGGTAATATAGATGTTGATGGATTATATAAAGTGGATAAAGAATGTTTTAAATATGATGAAGCCTATAGTTTTGTGCATTATTCAAATTGTGCATTCTACCATATAGAACAACATAAAACAATTTATAGATTCGATTTAATTAAGAGGCTTAGTTAAGTGCAAAAGGTGCACTTAGCTTAAAAGTTGGAATTACCACTCTAAACTTTTTGGTATTAGTAAAGTTCACCATGTTATAATGTCCTTGCATTGCACCAAAAGGAGAGGCTAGTAAGCAACCAGAATTATAAGTATGAGATTCTCCAGGTTTAATAATTGGTTTTTTTCCTATAACACCCTCACCATCAACTACTTCTATATTGTTAAGAGCATCAAGAATTTTCCAGTGTCTGGAATTTAATTGAACAGAATCTTTGCTTTGATTTTCTATGGTGACTTTGTATCCAAAAGCGAAGTGTACTTTATAATTCTTATAAAATGTACCTTCAAAATTAGTTTCAACCGAAATTTTTATGCCTTTTGTTACTTGTTGTACCATCTTATTTTTTAGGTGAGTAAACACAATTATACCTTAGTAAAAATACTAAATAAATGTATTTGAAAGCCAAAATTCTTCTTTCTATGAGAATTTTAACAATTTAATGGATAATCAGTTAGTAATAGTCGTTGACGAGCCTTCGTCAACACCAATGAGTCTATCATATCTCGCTCCAAGGTTTCGATAATAAACTAAAACTTTATAGTTATTCTCGGTGACATCAAAATTTCCGCTAATTGCACCTTCATCTAAATCTCCGTTTTGGTTCACCATAACATATTTATAATTATAGAATCCTTGCTTTAAAATTAGAGACGTTTCATAATATCCTGTAGTTGTGTTAAAAGTCATTTTTGTATCTTCAGTAATAGCGTAATTATTAAAACTACCATACACATGAATATTATTATCAAACATTTCAGGATGTTGTAATGAAAAGTGAATCACTGTGTAATCGGCTTCAATATCTAAATTATCAGCATCCACAGCAGTAATTAAATAGTTTCCGTTAATATCTGGAGCATAAGTATAAGGTCTGTCTGCTCTAATAATATCCGTAAATAAATAGTGTTCATATATATCTTTGAGATCTATGTATTGCACGCCAATGTTTGCAGCTCTAACATTTTTGTTTTCAAAATATAAGTATTCATTACCTCCCCAAAAACTGGATTCGTCATCATATTTATAAATGAGCTCACGACCGAGGGTGTATTGTGGTTTTAAGTTAGTTATTGCTGTGTTTAAATTGTTATTTTGAATAACAGCAACTTTTATAGTTTGCTTGGGGTTGTTGAATAGAATGGTAGGTGAAGATATTTTAAAATCAACCGATTGCTTATGCTTTATATACTTCACATTTCTTGAGCGCTTTATAGATACACCAACATTAGTCAAATCTTCATAAATCATAAACTTTCTGCTAAAAACGATGTTTCCATTATCATCAAATATTTTAAGAATATAGTTTCCTGATTTTTTTATTTTGGTTTGCTGATTTGGTAATTGTAGTCTGTAATGCGAATAAATTTGGTAGGTATTAAATGAATTTTCGTAATCTACTATCCGAATATTATCAAAGCCTTGTAAATATTCAGATTTCATGAGTTGTGAAGGTGTCCAGTCAAAATTATAATGATCAATTACATAATAAAAATCATCCTCATTACCGTTAATAGCATCAAACGATAGTTGTACTCGTTCATTAAGTTTAATAATTGGTAATTCGCTTTCGTTTGTATGTCCTTTAAAATTAATGGTCTTAATATAATCTGGAGGGTTGACCTCTTCTTCAACTTGAGAAAAGCCAAGAAAAGAACATATTAGGAATAAGAATAAAAACTTATACTTTGTCATGAATATTTGAGTTATTTGGGTAAAGATAAGCAAATTCTATGCCTAAAAAATTCACCTAAAAGTGATTGCTAAATTTTGAGTAATTTATTATGAAAATTGTTTATTTAATCCGTAAATTTGCACGGATTTTTAGACAACTAATCTCAAAAAATTAAATATGTCAAACGACATTCGAATAAAAAAAGGTCTAGACATTAATCTTAAAGGTGAAGCCGAAAAGGCTAAAGAAGCTGCTATTATTAGCAATTTTTTCACCATTAGACCCGAAGACTTCCACGGTGTTATTCCAAAACTTGTTGCTAAAGAAGGTGTTAAAGTAAAAGCTGGTGAAACTGTTTTTTACGATAAATCTAATGAAGCTATTAAATTTGCTTCTCCAGTTTCTGGCGAAGTTATTGAAATTGCACGAGGAGAAAAAAGAAGAATTTTATCAATTAAAATTCAAACAGATAAAGAGCAATCATATCACGATTTTGGATCGTTGAATGTTGATAATGCATCTGCTGAAGAGGTAAAATCAAAATTATTAACTACTGGTTGTTGGCCATTTGTAAAGCAACGTCCTTATGACGTGATTGCAAATCCAGATAAAGCACCAAAAGCAATATTTGTTTCTGGTTATGCTTCTGCACCCTTAGCTGCTGATTTAGATTTTACGCTTCAAGGAAAAGAAAAGGAGTTGCAGGCTGCGGTAATAGCTTTAGGTAAACTCACCGAAGGGAAAGTTCATGTTTCTGTAGGGAAAAATGAAAATTCACCTTTAGCAGACCTTTCAGGCGTAACAATTCATAAAGTTTCTGGACCACATCCTTCAGGGAATGTAGGTACTTTAATCAATAAAGTTGATCCAATTAATAAAGGAGAAATAGTTTGGACAGTAAATGCTCAAGATCTAGTTATAATTGGAGAGTTATTATTAACAGGAAAGTTTAATGCTGAACGTATTGTGGCATTGGTTGGGTCTTCGGTTCAAAAACCAAGATATTTTACAACGAAGCTTGGGAGCGAAGTAGCTACGATGATTTATGATCATGGTATAGAAAAAGATGCTAATGTTAGAATCATTTCTGGAAACGTATTAAGTGGTAAGCACATAAAACCTGATGGTTATTTAGACTATTATAGCAATGTTATTACTATAATTCCTGAAGGTGATGATTACGAATTCTTTGGATGGACTAAGCCTGTATTTAATAAAATATCAACATCAAGAGCATTAACTTTTTCTTGGTTAACCCCTAAGAAAAAATTTGATTTAAATACCAATACAAATGGTGAGCATCGTGCTTTTGTTACAACTGGAACTTACGAGGAAGTTTTTCCTTTAGATATTTTTCCAATGCAAATCTTAAAGTCATGTATGTATAAGGATTTAGATGAAATGGAAGCACTTGGTATGTACGAAGTTGCTCCTGAAGATTTTGCTTTAACAGAATTTGTATGTGTGTCTAAGCAACCGCATCAAAAAATTATACGAGAAGGTTTAGACTTAATGCTTAAAGAGATAGGATAATGGGTTTAAAAAATAGTTTACATAATTTTAAAGTAAAGAATAAAGACAAAAAATGGTTGCCAGCATTTTCTGCAATCCATACGTTTTTATTTATGCCAAACGAGACCACTCATAATGGAACACATATAAAAGCAGCCGACGACTTAAAGCGTACCATGAATACGGTTATTTTGGCTTTAGTACCATGCTTAATCTTTGGTATGTTTAACGCTGGTTATCAGCATCATTTAGCTGCTGGAGTAATTGAAAATGCTAGTGGATTTTTCGACTCGATTTTTTGGTCGTGGGACAATTTAGTTATTGGTCTTTGGAAAGTATTACCACTTGTAGTAGTTTCTTATGGTGTTGGATTGGGAGTTGAATTCATATTTGCGATAATTAAAGGACATGAAGTGGAAGAAGGTTATTTGGTAACAGGAATGTTAGTACCATTAATTGTACCTATAGATATTCCATTATGGATGCTTGCAGTTGCAGTAGTCTTTGGAGTTGTTATTGGTAAAGAAGTTTTTGGTGGAACAGGAATGAACATCTTAAATCCTGCTTTAACTATTAGAGCATTCTTATTCTTTGCATATCCAACTTGGATGTCTGGAGATAAAGTTTGGGTACATGGAGCCGTTGAAAAAGCTGGAACTCCCGATGCTATTTCTGGCGAAACTATATTAGGAAGTCTAGCACAGAATAATGATGTGACCTATAGTGTTATGGATATGTTCTACGGAATTATTCCTGGTTCTGTGGGAGAAACATCAACCTTGTTAATTTTATTGGGAGGTTTATTTTTAATATTCACAAAAATTGGAAGTTGGAGAATTATGCTTTCTGCAACTGTAGGAGCATTAGTAATGGGATTAATTTTCAACTTTGCAGTAGATTCAGAATGGATTGTTGAAGGCAGTAAATTTTACGGACTAATGAGCACAACTTGGTGGCATCACTTATTAATTGGTGGATTTGCCTTTGGTGCTGTGTACATGGCAACAGACCCTGTTACAGCATCTCAAACCAATAAAGGAAAGTGGGTTTACGGATTCTTGATTGGATTCATTTCTATAATGATACGTGTATTTAATCCAGCATACCCAGAAGGTGTTATGTTAGCCATTTTATTAATGAATGTCTTTGCACCAACTATTGACCATTATATAGTTCAAGGTAATGTTAAACGTAGACTTAAACGTGTAAAAACAAAAACGGCTTAACGATGGAAAAGAAAACAGATAAAAATTTATACACAATGCTATTTGCCACAGGTATGGTAATAGTTGTAGGATCTTTATTGGCCTTTGTAGCATCATCACTTAGACCAAAAATTGATGAAAATAAACGTATAGAAAAGCAACAAAATATTCTCTATGCAATGGGAGTAAATGAAAATGACGAGAGTAGCGCCGTTTTTATTGCTGATGATAAAGTAGGAGATGAGTTTACTAAATATATTACAAGTCAATTTGTAATCACAAATGGTACAGAGGCTAAAGAAGATAACGAAGCTTATTTAATTGATATTAAGAAAGAGCAGTCTAAAGCAAAAGATGGTGAAGAAAGAAGACTTCCATTGTTTGTTGGAGAAAAGGAGGGTGAAATATTTTATATTGCTCCAATTAGAGGTAAAGGCCTTTGGGATGCAGTATGGGCATATGTAGCAATGGATGAAAATATGATAGTTCAAGGTGCTTATTTTGACCATCAAGGGGAAACGGCTGGTCTTGGAGCGAATATTAAACAGCGATTCTTTATGGATGATTTCATTGGAGAGCATTTAATGGACACTTCTGGAAAATTTGTTGGAATTAATATTTCGAAAAGTAATGGAGATCCTTTAAATAATGATAAAACGGATAATGAAGTTGATGCAATAGCTGGAGCAACAATTACAGGTGATGGCGTGGCAGCAATGTTACGAAAGGACCTTAAATTATATGTCCCTTATTTTAAAACATTAAAGAAGTAATCATGGCAAAAGACAGTAGATTAATATTAGATCCTTTAGGAGACGATAATCCAATTACAATTCAAGTACTTGGTATCTGTTCTGCGTTAGCAATTACTGCGGAATTGAAAGCATCAATTGTAATGACCATCTCTGTACTTTTTGTAATGGGAGTTGGTAATGTGGTTATCTCTTTAATAAGAAATATAATTCCATCAAAAATTAGAATTATTGTGCAGCTTACAGTAGTTGCCGCATTAGTGATTATAGTAGATCAGGTTTTAAAAGCCTATTCATACCAATTAAGTAAAGAATTAGGAGCATTTATTGGATTGATAATTACCAACTGTATTATTATGGGACGTTTTGAGGCTTTTGCTTTAGCAAATGGACCATGGCGTTCATTTCTTGATGGCATTGGAAATGCATTAGGATATGGTTTAATATTAATTATTGTTGGATTCTTTAGAGAATTATTAGGGTCAGGAACTTTATTAGGATTTCCTGTATTAGGAGATCCAATTGCAAAAACAGGATTATACAGCATTGGTTACGAGAATAACGGATTTATGTTATTAGCACCAATGGCATTAATTGTTGTTGGTATTATAATTTGGGTTCAACGTAGTAGGAATCCAGCATTAATTGAAGACAACTAGAATATAGCATTATGGAACATATAGAATTATTTTTCAAATCAATATTTATAGATAACATGGTATTTGCTACGTTCTTAGGAATGTGTTCATACCTTGCAGTATCTAAAAAAGTATCAACAGCAGTTGGTCTTGGTGCAGCAGTAATATTTGTATTAGCTATTACTGTGCCATTAAACTGGTTGTTAGATCAATACATTTTACAAGATGGAGCTTTAGCATGGTTAGGAGAAGAATATGCTAGTTACGATTTAAGTTTCTTATCATTTATCATGTTTATTGCAACTATAGCTACCATGGTACAATTAGTAGAAATCGTAGTAGAGAAATTCTCACCATCATTATATAACTCACTTGGTATATTCTTACCGTTAATTGCAGTAAACTGTGCTATTTTAGGAGGTTCGTTATTTATGCAATCTCGTGAAATTGCCACTTTAGGTTTAGCATTTAATTATGGAATTTCTTCGGGAATAGGTTGGTTTTTAGCTATTCTTGCAATAGCAGCCATTCGTGAAAAAATTAGATACTCAAACGTACCTGGACCTTTAAGAGGTTTAGGAATTACATTTATTATCACTGGTTTAATGGCAATTGGTTTCATGAGTTTTGGTGGTATGTTAACTGGTGGAGACGAAGAAGTTAAAGAAGAAACAACTGTTCAAGTTGAAACTGTGAAAGAAGATACTAAAGAAGAGTTAGCTAATAACACTTTAAAAGAAAAGGAATAACATGATATTAGCCGCAAGTACATTAGGAACAATATTAGCAACGGTCGCTGCATTTTTGGTCGTAACCTTACTATTGGTAACGTTGTTATTATTTGTTAAACAAAAATTATCACCTTCAGGACCTGTCAAGATCCTAATAAATGGTGAACGTGAAATAGAAGTTAGTTCTGGAGATAGTTTGTTAACGACTCTTGGAGCTGAAAAAATATTCTTGCCATCTGCATGTGGTGGTGGTGGAACTTGTATACAATGTGAGTGTCACGTATTGTCAGGTGGAGGAGAAGCTTTACCAACTGAAACACCTCATTTTACTCGTAAAGAATTAGCACATGGTGCACGTTTGTCTTGTCAAGTAAAAGTAAAGCAAGACATGGAAATCACGATTCCTGAAGAAGTTTTTGGAATTAAGAAATGGGAAGCGACTGTAGTTTCAAACTATAATGTTGCGACATTTATTAAGGAATTTGTTGTAGAAATTCCTGAAGACATGGACTATAAAGCTGGAGGATACATTCAAATTGAGATTCCAGAAATTGAAGTTAAATATTCAGAAATGGATGTGTCAGCACATCCTGAAGATCACCCAGGAGAGCCTGATAAATTTAAAGCAGACTGGGAAAAATTTGGTCTTTGGCCATTAGTAATGAAGAACACCGAAGTGGTAGAAAGAGCCTACTCTATGGCTTCTTATCCTGCTGAAGGAAGAAAGATAATGCTTAATGTTCGTGTGGCTACACCTCCTTTTGATCGTGCAAAAGGCGGTTGGATGAATGTTAATCCTGGGATTGCATCATCGTACATTTTTAATCAAAAAATTGGAGATAAAGTAACCATTTCAGGACCTTATGGTGAATTTTTTATTAATGAATCTGAATCTGAAATGTTATATGTTGGTGGTGGTGCAGGAATGGCGCCTATGCGTTCGCATTTATACCAATTATTTAGAACATTAAAAACGAATCGTAAAGTCACGTATTGGTATGGTGGACGTTCAAAAGCTGAATTATTTTACATCCATTATTTTAGAGCATTAGAAAAAGATTTTCCAAACTTTAAATTCTTTTTGGCGCTATCAGAGCCAATGGAACAAGACAATTGGAAAGTTAAAGAAGATATAAATGATGAAGAAGGCGATGGTTTTGTTGGCTTTATTCACCAAGTTGTGATCGATCAATATTTATCTAAGCATGAAAGCCCAGAAGATATAGAATTGTATTTCTGTGGCCCACCATTAATGAACAATGCGGTTCAAAAAATGGGAGAAGATTTTGGTATCGATGATGAAAACATAAGATTTGATGACTTTGGAGGATAACCAATGTTAATCTTATTATAAATATTTAAAAGTCAACACGAATGTGTTGACTTTTTTCGTTTATAGAATTATGAAAAAACTTATACTCTTTTTTTTTCTATTGATAGTCGTTAGTGTAGTTGCTTATCAGTTTAAGCCAGTAAAGCATATTGCTAATGCAGTAATGGTATCTCCAAATTATATAAATAAAGAAGGTGCTACAATTAGTAATCGTGTGATACTTCCTGAAGGTTTTAAACGTGTAGCTTATCCAGAAGATTCTTTTGAGGAGTATCTTAGACATTATAAGCTTAAAAAGTTTGGTTCAAAAATTATTAATTATGATGATAGTTACTACTACTGGCAAAAAGGGCATATAGGAATTTTAGAAATCCCTGTGCCTAAAAACGGTTTGCAGCAATGTGCCGATGCACTTATTAGAGTAAGAAGTGAATACCTTTGGGACAACAATAAAAAAGATGAAATAGGCTTTAATTTCACCTCTGGTCATTATTGTTCTTGGTTAAAATACGCTGAAGGCTATAGACCAAAAATAAATGGAAATAAGGTAAGCTTTACTAAAAAAGCAAGTGAAGACCACTCTAAGGAGAACTTTTATAAATACCTTAATTTAATTTATACGTATTCTGGAACCTTATCACTTTTTAATGAATTACCTAAAATTACTTCAGCGAATGATTTAAAAATAGGAGACATGCTTATTAATGGTGGAACACCAGGACATATTGTAATGATTTGCGATGAAGCAATAAATGAAAATGGTGAAAAAATATTCTTATTATTTCAAGGTAATACACCAGCTCAAAGTGTGCATTTGGTTAAGAATTTAGAGGATTCTAGAATCTCACCTTGGTATCAATTGGAAAAAGATGCTGTAATTACTGTGTCAAATTATACGTTTTATGATTCTAAATTTGTGAGGTTTAAGTAAACTATTCTATGCTTTTTGATGTTTAATTTTCCATAAGGTGTGATTTACTTATATGTCTAAAGAATTTAATCATTTATAGGTTCGTTTTTTAAAACTTCAATTGTTCTTTTAGAATTTTCTTTTATCCTATTTCCTCTTCTTTCCATAAAATAGTAGAGCTCGGAGTTATTTTTAAATTTGAGATGTTGATGTATAAGCCAGTTAGTTTTATTGTTTTCAGTTATAGGTTTCTTTAATTTTCGCAGTTTTGATTAAGTTATTTATGTTTATGGTATCCTTTGCAATATCATTTATAATTTGGTCAATATATATACTTGAGCTTTAAGTTTAGTTTTTCTTTCTTCATTCCAATTATTAATTCACAATGCAATAAGAATTCCAATAACTACAAGTATAATTTCACCAATGGCATATTTAAAATATTTGCCAGTTTTGTTTTCACTCATAAGGTTGTAGCGTATTTTTCGAAAAAACTTAATCATAATATATTATCATGTCATTACAAGAAACGAAGTGTGGCACAATTTGCAAAATTGCCACACTTCGCTTACAATAATTTTAATTATTAGTTCTTTATAGCTTTAGTTTTATATAGCTTTTTAGAAGCCTCTTCATACTTATCGCCTGCATTCCAAACTGGAGTAGCACCATCATTAGCGATGTTGCGTCCCGATAATACGTAAGCTCTAAAGAATTTTAAAAGATAGTCGTAGTCTAAAGTGTGTGCCTCGTCTCCAGGTCTGTGATAATATTTAGTTACTTCACCATCAAAAGACCTAAAACCTAGTGAGAATGTTGGCGCAGGAATTCCTTTTTTTGCAAAGTTTACATTATCACTTCTATCAAATAATCCTTGTTCTTTCGCTGGATCTTCAATGGCTTTTAATCCGAATGTTTCTGCTGCACTAAAAATATTATTTTCAGCATTAGTTCGAGTCAATCCAATAACAGAAATCAATGAAGTATCATTATAACCAGCATTATCACTATTAAAGCAATACACCATTTGCTCTAATGGTAATACAGGGTTTTCTACATAAAAGCGACTTCCTAATAAACCTTTTTCCTCACCAGTAAACAGTATAAAAAGAGCTGAACGCTTCGTTGGGTATTTTGCTAAGTTTTCAGCCATACTTAAAACAGTAGTTGTTCCAACGGCATTGTCTCTAGCACCATTATAAATAACATCACCTGTTTCGTCTGGAGCTCCAATACCAACATGATCGTAATGTGCCGAGTATATAATGTATTCGTTTTTAAGTATAGGATCAGTTCCTTCTACAACGCCAATAACATTTTGAGATATTACTGACTCTTCTTTCTTGTCGCTAACAGAAATTTTTGTACTTATCGATTTAGACCCTTTTAATTCGTTAAGCATACTATTTTCTTTATCTAATACCCAAGCATGAACAATATCGTCATTATTTTGTGCTGATGAATCTTCATTGCCAGTTACTACAGATAGCCTTGAACCATTAAAATTATGACTAACATTATCCCACATTTCAGCTTGCATGTCCATTAACTCAACAATGGCAAGCGCACCATTATCTTTAGCTAATTTTTGCTTTTGGCGTCGTAATCTATAAGAAGATCTAAAGTCACTT
>Ga0209345_10005874_pt1 | contig 11241 bp, 7 predicted proteins | sample Cruoilmetagenom7_FD_187294 | JGI IMG/M metagenome (GOLD analysis project Ga0209345, IMG submission 187294) | Oil polluted marine microbial communities from Coal Oil Point, Santa Barbara, California, USA - Sample 7 (SPAdes) (version 2) | ecosystem: Environmental > Aquatic > Marine > Oil seeps ...
TAATACAATAAAAGAATTTTTACCACGAAGGACACGAAGTTTTAATAAAAATATATAATTCTGCAATCTTCGTATACTTCGTGCTCTTCGTGGTAAAAAAAAGATATGCTTTATTTTGGTTACACTCAAGTTTATTTTTGGCCTAAAGTGATATGCCCTCCATACCGAAGTACTAAACTAGTCTCCATAAACGGCTATTTTCCGCAATCTCTGCGTCAGCCATTCGTCTTCCTTGACCTTGCAAAAATTATCTCATTTCTGGATGGCGACAAACATTCGGGAGACCTTTCAGTATTCTCTTTTTGACCAATAAATCGTCGAACAGTACATTCAGGGCGGCTGGAATCTTTCTCATTGTGTTTATCCATATACGTCTGTCTTCATTTATTGAGTGTTAAGCGGTTAGAAAAAATATAAATAATACTATTTTCACTGTCAATCATTTGTATTTTGGTGTTTATGTGCATGATAAGCGGAAAACCATATAATCACTTTTATGTGTAAGGTTCCCAATGAAACATCCTGATACAGCAAATAAATCAAATAACAAAAAATCATCAATAATATTAACACCAGAGTGTCAAGACTTATGGGTATTATCACCAAAGCAATTGTTTTTATATGATGAGATAATTATCGATGAACAAGATTTAAATAAAATTCAAAATCCCCAGAAGGATACTCGTTTAGCAGCAATGAAGGCACGAAATGCTGCTAAACTAATTCAATGGGGATATTTACAACCTGCTAATTACAGTTCGCTAATTGATAAAGATGAACGGAAAAATATTAGATTAATGGCTGAAAGACTTGTAAAAAGCACATTCCCTAAAGCAGAACAATCTTTTCAAAGTAGCAAATTTTATCGGTTATCAATTTATACACACGAAAAATATGCTGAATATCTTGAAAAGTCAATCTTAGCTTGTCCATCTCAAGACAATGATTTGTTTTCATTTATCAACAGATTAAATTCAATTGAAAACAGATTAAGAAACCTCAAAGGAAAAGAGAATAGCGATGGTTTATTTGAAGAGTTAAAGTGGACATTAGAGCGTATTGCAGCCAAAGCAATAGCAGGCATGATAATAAGTCAAAAAATGAATGTTTCCAAGCTCTATGACACTGATGAATATGCTCCCTTTATATCAAATTCAACTGTTAGTTCTGTAAACGACATGACAGTGTTTGAGCCTGAGCGAGACTTATCAGTGTTTACAGCAACTGTTGCAGCTTTAAGTAAAAAAACATTGCCCGATGTCAGTATTGCCGATGAAAATAGGCTTTTTTCATCAATTAGAGATAAATCAGAATTTGAATCTGTCAGGAAAGCATTACGAGTATTGGAAGATGTTTTTGGAGAAATGTTAAATGAACGTTCTGATTTAGTTCGCAGAAAGCTGATTGTTGAGATTGAAAGAATAGGAACCGAGTTAAATGAAAGAATGGAAGAAGCAAATAATACAATAGGAGAACAAGCAAAATGGACTACTATGGAAATGTTAGCTGGGCAATTTGCAGGGTTTTTAGCACCATGGATTGAAAAAGCAAAACATGCTTCAACTAATGAAAAAAACAATCGTATTTCTGAAACAATTTTAAAGGAAAACGATTTAGCTGGAGGAGTGTTTTATTTAATGGAAGTTTGGAAACGCTATAGACTACTGGACGATGAGCAATATAGAACATTAATTAAAAAATCAAACAATGATTCAATTTGGGGACAATACACAAGGGAAACTCCATGGTATGAGCAATAAACAAGAAACACATAACAAATCACTGCACTGGATTTTTACTCCGCTGCACTTCGTAAAAACCAGTGAGTTCAAGCGTTAGCCCAGCAAGAAACGGATCAGGTAGCACGTGAAAAGAATTAAGGACATTATTAAATGAGAATCAATAGGGTCGTAATCCAAAACTTTCGCTCTTTTGAGCATCTGGATGTGCCGATTTCTTGTGGTACAACTTGCGTTATTGGCGAAAACAATACCGGCAAAACAAATTTTCTGCATGCTATTCGCCTCTGTCTTGACGCAGGAATGTCTTCCACCTACCGCTCACTCATTCCAAAGGATATCCACTCCACGGTCGATATTTCGAAACCAAACCAAGTACTTGTTGGAATGGAGATCACTGATTTTACGGGTAAAGTTAATGAAGAAGCACTTGTCGGCGCATGGCAGAGTAAGCCGGGGCTGTCCCGTCTAATTTATCGGTTCCGCCCTAGGACAAGCGTTCGGGAGGACTTGGCTTCCGGGGAGGTTGAGCCGGGTGACCTAACAATTGAAGACTATCACTGGGAGATTAGTGGCGGTGGTGATCCCGGCCGTGATCTTGCCGAAATCGGATGGAATGAAGATGTGGGCGCACAAATCCGGTTCTCAGACCTGCAATCCTTCTTGGTTGTTTTTCTGCCCGCTCTTCGCGATGTCGAGAGTGACCTTCGGCAGTTTCGCTTTTCTCCACTCGCTCGTTTGATTAACGCGATGGAAATTGATCCAGATGAGCAGGAGGACCTTCTTGATAAACTTCGTGATGCCAATGAAAATATAGCGAATTCACAATCTGTCCAGGATATCGCTGGGGCAATTGATAGATCATTCAAGGCCGTTTCTGGACCGGCTTTCAGTATGGATGTGAACCTTGGTGTGGCAGAACCGTCTTTTCAGGCAGTTGTACGGGCGCTTCGTATCCTCATGTCGAATGCTGCGATGAGCGATTTCGACCCGTCATCTAACGGTCTCGGGTTAAACAATATCCTCTATGTCTCAATCTTGATTGAGTATTTCCATAAACGACTGGCGCAACAAAAATCTGCCGGACAGATCATTCTGTTCGAAGAACCGGAGGCTCATCTGCACCCGCAGTTACAACTTACGCTGTTCAATGCGCTCAGTGCGTTGCCGTTCCAGTCAATACTCACGACTCACAGTACACACATAACAGCCCAAGCTGATTTGAAGTCCTATGTCGTGCTCACCCAGGCTGGAAAACCGGCTGTCGCATCGTCAGTGCCAGCGGAAGACGATGAATTGGATGAGGACGATATCAGCGATCTTGAACGCTATTTGGATGCGACAAAATCGAACCTTCTCTACGCGCGGAAAGTTATGCTGGTGGAAGGACCAGCAGAGTTGTTTCTTATTCCCGCACTCATCAAGCAGGTCAAGGACATCGATCTCGCACGCGAAGGTATCTCGGTAATTCCTATTTACGGTGTACATTTTGATGTTTACGCACGCCTTTTTTCCCAAAACGGACTACCCAAGAAATGTGCCATTGTCACTGATGGTGACTTAAAGCCAAGTGATGCGGTGCCAGACATCGAGGGGGAAGACGAGTTGCCACCGCCTCCTAACCTCAAAGTGCTGGAGAATGACTGGGTGCAGGTTTTTGCCTGTAAAACGACATTTGAACGGGCCTTGGTGTTTCCGGGTACACTGGAGATGTTTGCCAATGCTGCGGAGGAAGTTGGTGCTCCTATTGTTGCGCAGAGGCTGCGTGAAGGCCTGAAAAAAATTATCGACGATCCCGACAAAGACGAGGACAGAGCGAAGGAGGTGCTTAAAACCCTTCGTAAGTCGGTTCTCAATACAGCAAAGCGTTTTGGTAAAGCCAGATTTGCTCAGGTGTCAGCGCGCCATGTGGAATGTGCCGAGACAATACCCAAATATCTCGGCGATGCCGTTACATGGTTACTTGAAGAATGAATCTTACAGCCGAACAAAAGAACGCCGTTCGTTGTGATGAAGACGTGCTGATTACCGCATGCCCTGGTAGTGGCAAGACGCGGGTCATTATCTCTAAATTGGTCCGGACGATGAATGAGGTTCGTAACACGCCTCGCATGGTCGGTTGTATTACTTACACGAACACAGCAGTCCATGAAATTGAGAACCGGCTTCGTCATCATTCGCAGCCGGGTGATGAAAACTTTTATGATGTTTGCACGATACATTCATTTTGCCTTAATCACATCTTCCGCCCTTTTTGCCATCTAATTAAAGGCTATAAAAAGGGCTTCAAAGTCCTGACACCTGATAGCGAAGAATTCGCCCATTACGTTACGGCGACTTGCGATAGATTTGGCCGCTATAATCTGAATTTCCAGGAAATGGAGGAGTTCTCAAATCTGCGCATTAGCCCAGATGGCAAGCCCGTAGGATACTCCATAGAGCGAGGCGGAATAACACCGGAAATGGCAAAGGATTTCTGGAAAAGCATCCGACAAGCTGGTTTTGTAGATTTTGCCAATATCATTTATTATTCGCTTTTGCTGCTCCAGAAAAAGCCAGAAATTCTCGATTACATCGCATCTAGATTTGCCTGGATTCTGGTTGATGAATTCCAGGATACTTCCGATCTACAGGTTGATATCCTTTCCCTGATCGCTGATCGTGGGCGGACTAGTTTTTTTCTGGTCGGTGACCCGCTGCAATCGATTTTTCGGTTTGCTGGTGCGAGGCCCGATCTTGCGGATGCCTTTGCTGATCGCATTGGTGCACGTACGGATCTTCCACTATCCGGGAACTTCCGATCAAGTCAGCCGATCGTAAACCATGCGGAACTTATTTTTCCGCGCACTCCGCCAATGGCGGCGCTCGGCGAAGTAAGAGACTATAAACAGCAGCCACAGTGGCACCATGGCCATTCTGCCTTTGAGGTAATAATAGACTATTTTTTACCTGCCCTTGAAGGTCTTGAGATTCCATATGGCAACGCCGCCATTCTTGCCCCTACATGGTTTACATTGTTTCCGTTGGGTCGGCAACTCCGTGATTATGGGATCGGTATAGTAGGCCCTGGCGCTAGACCCTATCGGCGTAATCGTCACTTCGCACCATTGGCGGAACAAGTCTGCGGCTATCTAATGGAACCGAACCCAACTGCCATCGTTGGTATTGAACGTACACTATTTAACACACTTCTCGATACGACAGGTCGGGCAAATTTCGAGGTCTTTTCGTATCGTGGCCGTGTCGTGGTATTTCGTCTCCTAAAAAAGGGCAGTGAGTTGCATCAAACACACATGGGAGCAATTGACTGGCTGGAGGCTGCCGCCAATGCATTTTCAGAGGTTTTGATTGAGGCAGACTATCTGACGGAATCAGAAAGGCATTTGTTTGCTGGTTCCGTGGTGGAAATGAACGCGGACATGCAAAGAAACAGAGTGGATGTTAACAACCTTACGATCTCCGACTTGGGAATCTATGCAAGTCCGAATGCCGCACTCAAGCTTTCGACTCTCCATAATGCAAAGGGGCGCGAGTATGATGCGGTAGCTATGATAGATGTTCATGAGGGGCGTTTGCCGTCCTATCATGCGAGAACAACAGATGATATCGCCGAATATAAGCGTCTGTTCTATGTGGGAACTACGCGCGCAAAGCGCTTTCTTCTTTATGTTACCGATGATACAGGACGTAATGGCGCATCGCGTTTTTTGCAAGAAATTCAACAAAGTTTTCAGTGAGCATCTTAATCAATGGATACAATATTATGAAACAGTTAGTACATACGACCACAAGTAGCCTAACACAATTTTAAAAATGGCTAACAAGGCTAATTCAGCCGACGCAAAAACCCGCGCGGCTGATTAGCGAACGAACCCCGCAGTTAAATTTAGGTTAGGCAACATTTGAATTGTTCAATGTGTTGTTTGCATATTCTGTTTTATTTTCAATCGGTTATGATCTTTCAACGTAGATACGTCCTCTTTTGTTTTCGGGATAGGCTCAATTAATGATTTATTGTACGTCGTATATTCTCAGTTTTCAAGGTTGAAAGTTATGAGAAAGTGCTTAACAGGTAAAATAGAATTCTAACTGATTGAAATATCATCACAATAAGACTCTTTTCTCTTTTTGGGGTCGGGGAAAAAGGAGAGGAATCCATCGCTTGGTATTTCAAAAAAAGACTGTAATTGATTCAAATGTTACCTAACCCTCCAAAACTTAACTGCGCGAAACATACATTATGCCTCGACTATAGATGCCTGCTATCAATTTTTAGTCCTGACCATGCTCAAAACGTTGTGATATGTATTTGACATCTTTAGTTGTTTCAGATTATAGATGGTGGCAAGATACCTGTTATTTACTGCTTCGATATTCTATATCGCAGACAACGCCGCGCTATTTTTAACAGAAAGCGGGATTTCCGGCTAATACATGGCACCAGGGTTATTCTGGATAACCTCACAAATTGGATGATATCCGACGGATACTATCGGTAATAGCAAGAAAAAACTATATAATTACTGGTTCTCGCCGACGCGGAAGCGCGTCAGAACAAGGCACTCGACGAAGTCAGCGCTGCGATTAGCAAAAAACAAGCACTTAATGAGGTACGTATTATGAACGGATATGTAAAAAAATTCAGTGATTTGAGGGGGTTTGGATTCATCACCGGTGAGGATGGGAATGATTACTTCGTTCATTATTCGATGATCAAGGGTGCTGGCTTCAAGACCCTTAATCTCAACGAAAAGGTGACTTTTATACCAAGAATGACCAGTAAAGGATTGCAGGCCTATGATGTTATGTTAGGTTATGATGAGCATAGGATTCCTTTAAAGTTGAAATTGAATCCGTTCACGCCTCAAGACCCAATAACTGATCCAAACAAGTTTGCAGGCAGAGTTGAAATATTGGCTAATGCTATAGATTGCTTGTTTAATAACAAAAATATTTTGGTCATAGGCGCAAGAGGAATCGGAAAAAGCTCTTTATGCTATCAACTGCTTAATTTGACGAGAGGCGACACAACATTAATCGACAGAATTGGATTAGATACTGGTGATTTCAAATTTAATCATTGTACGGGTGACCACAGATGTTTGCCAGGACATAACCTGGAGATAATTACAAACGCATTACTCTCCTCATTAATATCAAGAAATGATAGCTTACAGCAAAAAACAGGTGAAAAACGGAAGAAAGAACTTGATTTGAAATTCTTTAAAGCTTCTGAAGAATCAGAACACAAGACTATTATAAGTGAATTGGCATTATATTTTGCACAAGCGGTGGAAGCCTATTTGGGTCAATTAGACGATCCTACGACTGGAATTTGCTTTCTTATAGATGAAATTGATGTTCTTGATAAGACTATTGAGATAGCGCCTTTTACGAAAGCTGTTATTGAAAAATTGCGGCTCGACCAGTATGGAAACGTCTCTTTCGTGCTATCAGGAGTTACTGGCAGTATTACCGAATTAATTTCACAACATCCATCTGCCATTAGGTTAGTTGAAAATTTAGAGATTGAGCCGATGAAATACGACGAATTGGTTTCAATCATTGATAGAGCACTATACGAAACAGGAGTATCAATTTCAGAAAAAGCACGTGATTCTATAATTTACTTATCAGATAAATTTCCTTCACCCGTTCATTTGTTGGGATATCATTCTTTTCGGTTAGATAACGATAATATTATCGATGAATCAGATGTTTATCAAGCGAGAGATTTTATCGTTCAGAACCTAAAGCGCCAGGAATTCGAGGGCCGCTTGGAGAGAATTGGCAAAGGGTTGGGTGCTAAAATTCTCCAGGCCTTAGCAAAATCAGAAGATGCTCTAAACGTTGATATTATTGCAAAACAGCTGATGGAAACCTCTCACAAGATCCATGGTGTGGCTGCCAATTTAGTTAATGACGGGTTTTTGAAAAGAACGAGCGATGGATATCAGGTTGCTGAGCCTCTTTTTCATATCTATTTGAAATGGGTATATAGATAAGGTGCATAAAGAAGTATTTGCTAACAATGCCCTGCAGTCGGATTGCCTGCACGCTGCGCGTTCCGGCAACCGCTGAGGGCAATAGTTCCCGGCGACTGCGTCGCCGGGAATCGCGGCGCTGACTTCGTCAAGTGCCTTGCCCCGGCGCTTTGCGCCGGAACAAGCCACTTGACCCGACTGCGCGCGTCGGGTATGATCAGCCCTACGGCCTGCTCACACCCGACGTGCTCGCGGGTCAGCGCCGCGATTATGCCAATGGTAGATATATGGATATTCTTGAAGAAAGCGAATGTAACGGGGGGTATAACAGGTGACGGGGTCAGACTTGGCATTTGGGTATTTGAAAGTTCTTACAGCAGTCTGAATACTCAAATGTCAAGCCTGACCAGAAACACTCATAGGTAAAGAGAAAGGAGAAAATAGTGAGTTGGTTGAAAAAGATTTTTGGTATGCGACAAGAGCAATATAGTGATTTACCAGCTGATTTTAGTCAACCATCAGTTGAACAAGAGCAATCTGATGAAGATCGTTCGAACGATCTTGAAAAACTCATTGTTGATTTCTTAAATCTACATCCTTTAACAAGTGGTTCATTAAGTGAGTTTAGAAAAGGAAGAGATGATTTTGATGAATGGGGTAATGGTATTCTTATTGGAAGCAAAGAGTGGATTATAAAGAAAATATCCTCTAAATTAAACGAACTCAATTCTTCCGAAATTATTATCACGCGAGCGAAAAAATATGAAATATTGGATAGCAACCTGGAAGGCTTTTCAATAAGAATCATGGCAAAAACCCCCAATTCTACTATTGGGTATTATTTGGGTAGGTTAACCGATGACACCTATGGTTTATTTGGGTCCGGATTTAACGCTGATGAACATGAACCCGTAACAGAAGAGAAGAAAAAGGCTTCTTATATCGAGAAAGAGTTTGAGGACAAAGCGTCCATTCCAATAAAACCAAACGAGCAATCCACTCTCTACCAAGAAATAAAAAATATAGTAATGGAAGTAGCTAGTCCGACTAATATTACCTTCAGAGATTATCAATACATAGTCGCGCTTGGCGAGGAAGCTGTTCCGGCAACCATTGAAATATTAAGAAATCCAGAAAATAAATATGGAATGGCCGATCAAGTTATGCTCGTAAATGCTTTAGTTGCTTTCGCAAAAAGGGGGAAGGAAGAAGCTTTTGAAGCATTGAATGAGATTATTTCATTTAAGATTGATATCTATAATCCACATGGAGAGGCACAAGATATTGCCCACAAATTTTTACTAGGAAGAAAATCAGGAATGAACAACAGCAAGGACGAATTAGCTGCTGTTCGTGAAAAGAATGAAAGGCTTCAAATTATGCAGGATCAAGCAAACATTTGTGAAGAAAAAAGTGCACTTTCTGATTCTGTATTTAAAGACCTTTCAGCGGAGTTAGAGAACGAAGATCAAGATATTCGAACAGAGGCATCGCGACTCTTATCTTCCCTAAACCGGTCCACACCCTTCTAATTGGAAGTTAATATAATTTTTTGTGGTATGAGACTTGTTGTTAAATTTGTTACATCTCCAATGAATATGGGGCATAACCATTGCATTCACCAGACGGCAAGTAGCGCGGCGGCGCTTGCGCAGCAAGTTCGCGTGGGCCGCTGGTGATGCAGGGCGATAAATTGACCGTGAGCTACGCACACGGTCAATTTATCGGTGCTGTTGAGTTCCACTCCAACGCCCCTGATAAGTGCCGCTCACGCTCCACTTATCAAGGCCGTTGGAGCCGACTGCGATTCTCAGCATGAGAAAAAAATAAAAACCCATTTCCTTCTCATGCCTGCGAGTCTCGCGGCTCAACAGCAACGTTATACCTAAATAGAAGAGGAGAACCCCAAATGTTTAAAGAATTTTTGGAAGTAGCCCAAGAAGAGATAAACACAATAAAACAAGAAAACCAAACCCTTGATGAAGAAGAACACAGGATAACAACTCGCCTCGATGAAATATCGAAAATCCGATCTGAATTTGTCATAGATAACAACAGTCTCAACGCCTATATATCGGCATGCCCCTCTAATCGTTATACATGTCCTATCTGTTTCATAAGGATTGGAACGTCCATTGAAATGAAACCAATACCCGGAGATAATGATACAGATATTTTTAAGTGCTCTCATTGTTCCTCCTTTATTGAAGTTAAAGCATAATTGGACGATTTAAGGTTTTTTCCAAAAATACGTGTCCATTCCATCGTGACATCACGTATTTTTTGAGACAAGATAAGCAATTGCGTACCTACTGAAACATCGCCTGATTTAAGTGCGTTTTCCAAGTCAGAATCATCGGGGAATAACTTTAACACTGAATCAATAAACGTTTGCGGATATTCCATGTAAACCTCCTTGAACCTATTAGAAATTGTATAACAACCGCTTTAACACAGACCGAGCAAAAGGCCCCCCGGCTGGTTAAGCGGAGCGGTTGGGCACGAAGAGGAGATTTGAGTCATGTTATCATTATCCCCGATATTCATCTCCATCTATGTCGCCTGTCGAACTTGGAAATTCAACGAACGAGAAAAGGGGCTTTATTTTCTATCTAATTTTAATCAAGCTGAATATTTCTGCTGCTTGATTAAAATTAGTGTCCCTTTCAGTTATCTTTAAAAAAGAGGAGGAAAAAAATGGAATGTATTTTTACATGTCCAACTTGTGGCATGCAGATCGTATGGGATAACCAATATGATAAGAAGCAACCCAACTGTCCGCAATGTCCGCCTGCTGAAGAACAGTTTGAAAGCCACTCAAGTAGTGTTGTGGAGCTGTGGGACCAAATCGAGGAAGATTGGAAAACGGGTGATCTTAAGCGCGCTACGCAGGGCCTTCTAGATATTCTATTATTGCAACCCGAGCCCACTCAAATGGCCTGGGAGAATCTTCTCATGCCGGAGCGAGCAGATATGTCCGGGGTTCCCAAAGATTTACTTAACGAGCTACCCGAGGTCTTTTCGGGATACTCCTCCGCCGAAGAGCGCGAGAAGAGACGCCAATTTGTCAAAAAAATTCAACAGTACGTGGTGCAACCAAATGCTGAACCTACTTCTGGAGCAAATTCCCAACATCGATCTGGTGAGTTCTCAGCACCTGATATAATCAATGTCGAAGCTGCGTCGTTAGAAGAGGCAAGAAAACAAGCAAGGCTTCAGACGCCTGATGGGTTTCAATGGATCTCATTGCAAATTGAATCTGATGGCAATCAAAAGACCATAAAGGAAAATGGGGGAACAACAGAAACGGCTTTTGTGAAGGCGCAGAAACAGGTGCCGGAAGGTGCAAAAATTCTAAGTAAGCAGGAAATCGTTTCTCCTTGGAAAAAGGGCATCACCATAGAGGCCGAAGATGAGTCTCAAGCTAAATCTTTGGCAATAGACCAGTCAGATAGTGCTGCTACCATTGTATCAACAAAATTGGTGACCCAAGGGAAAAAGGGTTTTTTGGGAATTGG
>Ga0209345_10005875_pt1 | contig 11240 bp, 9 predicted proteins | sample Cruoilmetagenom7_FD_187294 | JGI IMG/M metagenome (GOLD analysis project Ga0209345, IMG submission 187294) | Oil polluted marine microbial communities from Coal Oil Point, Santa Barbara, California, USA - Sample 7 (SPAdes) (version 2) | ecosystem: Environmental > Aquatic > Marine > Oil seeps ...
CACGGGGTGCCCGAGGATCTTTTCCTGAAGCTGGTGCAACAGGAATCCGGCTTCAACCCCAAGGCCGTGTCGCACAAGGGTGCCTTGGGGCTGGCGCAGTTGATGCCGCAGACCGCCAAGGTGCTGCGTGTCGATCCGACCGACCCCTACCAGAACCTCGACGGCGGCGCGCGCTATCTCAAGCAGCAGTTCCGCGAATTCGGCAACTGGCGGCTGGCGCTGGCGGCCTATAACGCGGGGCCGGGTGCGGTGAAAAAGCATGGCGGCGTGCCGCCCTTCCGCGAAACTCAGAATTACGTCAAGGTCATCTGGGGCGGTTAAGCCCTGACTGGGTCGCGCCCCTCCAGCCCGCTGTAGTGTCGCTCGACCTTGGCCACGCGCAGCGTATAATCCGTATACCAGCGATCCTGACCAAGCTGTTGCGCCACCAGATGCTGCGCATCCGCCTTCCATGCCAGGATCGCAGCCTCATCGCGCCAATAGCTGACGGTGATGCCGAAACCGCCCTCGTTCCGCGTACTCTCCATGCCCAAACAGCCCGGACTGGCCAGTGCCATCTCGCTCATCCGGGCGGCCATGGCGCTGTAGCCATGATCGCCCGGTGCGCGTTGCGCGGTGAAGATCACGGCGTAATAGGGCGGTGCGGGCAGGGGGGCGAAATCCGAGGCGGGCATGGCGACAACCTGTCATTTTGCCCCGACTGTCGCGCATGGACAGGGATCAGTCTACCCCTTGCAATTCCTTGCGATGCATCCAGTCAGCATGGCGCGGCGCGGTCTTCGTGCGGCTCCATTCCTCCAGCATCTCCCATTTCACGGCATTCAACCGCTCCAGCATCGCGTCTTCCTCCGGATCGGGGCAGGCCAGTTCGACGCGGTGGCCGTTCGGGTCGAAGAAATAGATCGAGTGGAAGATCGAATGGTCGGTCACACCCAGAACCTCGACCCCGTTCTCCTCGAGATGCTCCTTGAAGGCGACCAGTGCGTCGCGATCCGCCACCTTGAAGGCGATGTGCTGCACCCAGACCGGCGTGTTCGGATCGCGCCCCATCTCGGGCTTGGTCGGCAGTTCAAAGAAGGCCAGCACATTGCCCGCACCGGCATCCAGAAAGACATGTATGTAAGGGTCGGGTTCGTGGGTGGATGGCACATGATCCTCGGCGATGGCCAGGATGAAGTCCATGTTCAGCATCCGGCCATACCAGTCCACCGTCTCTTTCGCGTCGCGGCAGCGATAGGCGACATGGTGGATGTTCTGGATCTTCAGGGGAGCGGTCGACATCGGCAGGTCCTTTCCATGGGGTTTCAGGTCCATGCCTGCATGATGGTTACATTTGTAACTATCAACCCAAAAGAAGACCGCGCCGCAGGGCGCGGTCACACCATTGTCAAACCGGCCGCTATTCCGCCGCGATCTGGATCACCGGTTCCATCGTGGACAGTTCTTCGTCCGACAGGTGGCATTTGATCTGATGCCCCTCCGCCAGATGGCGCACCGGCGGCACCTCGCGCTCGCACAATCCGCCGGGCACCTTCTCCTTCCAGCCGCAGCGCGTCTGGAACGGACAACCGGGCGGCGGGTTCATGGCCGAGGGGATATCCCCTTCCAGCACGATATGCTTTTTCTGCACCCGTGTATCCGCGATGGGCACGGCAGACAGAAGTGCCTCGGTATAAGGGTGATAGGGCGGGCTGAAGACCTGATCGGTGCTGCCCAGTTCGACCACATGGCCCAGATACATCACCATCACCCGGTCGCTGAGATAGCGCACGATCGACAGGTCATGGCTGATGAACAGCAGGGTCGTCTTGTGCTGGCGCTGGATCTCCATCAGCAGGTCGGTCACGGCGGCCTGCACCGACACGTCGAGCGCCGAGACAGGTTCATCCGCCACCACGATCCGCGCATCCCCGGCAAAGGCGCGCGCGATACCCACGCGCTGCTTCTGCCCGCCCGACAACTGCCGCGGCATACGGTCGGCAAAGGCGCGGGGCAGTTTCACCAGATCGAGAAGTTCAAGCATCCTGTTACGACGCTCCTCCTCGGACGCACCGATGCCGAAAATCTCGAGCGCGCGGATGATCTGCCGCCCCACGGTCATCGACGGGTTGAGCGTGTCGAACGGGTTCTGGAACACCATCTGCACGTCGGACACCGTCTTGGTGTCACGCTCCTGGATGGGCACATCGCCGATGCTGCGGTTGTCCAGAAGGATCTGACCGTCCGTCGCCGTCTCCAGCCCCATAAGCACCTTGGCGAAGGTGGATTTCCCGCAGCCGGATTCCCCCACGATGGCCAGCGTCTCGCTCTCGCGGGCCTCGAAACTCAGGGTCTCGTTAGCTTTCACCACTTTCATCTCGCCGCCGCCGAACAGCTTGCTGGCCGAGACCTGGTAGTATTTCTTCAGGTTCTCCATTTTCAGGACGACCTTGCCGATATCGCCCTTCTGCTTGACCTCTGCCTTTTCGGGCGGGGCGGCCCAGTCGATTTCCTCGAACTTCAGGCAGCGGGTCTCGTGGGTCGCTTCGGCATCGACGGGGGCCATCTTGATATAACCCTGATCGCAGCGTCCGGCCTCGAAATAGTTGCAGCGTGGCCCGAAGTTGCAACCCTCGGGCCGCTCGTGCGGCAGGGGGAAGTTGCCCGGAATGGCGATCAGCGGGCTGGCGTTCTTGTCGGCTCCGGGCAGCGGGATCGACCGGAACAGCGCCTGCGTATAAGGATGGCGCATCTTGTCGAAGACATCGGTGATACTGCCACGTTCGACCGCCTCGCCGGAATACATCACGCAGATGCGGTCGCAGGTCTCCAGCACCAGACCAAGGTTGTGGCTTATGAACAGCATCGAGGTGCCGTATTTCTTGCCCAGATCCTTGACCAGTGCGACAATCGCCGCCTCCACCGTCACATCCAGCGCGGTGGTCGGCTCGTCGAGGATCAGCAGGGCAGGTTTCGACATCAGCGCCATGGCGATAACAATGCGCTGCTGCTGCCCGCCAGACAACTGATGCGGATAGGCGCGCATGATGCGGGCCGGATCGGGCAGTTTCACATCGGTGATGACTTGCAGCGCGCGCGCTTCGGCCTCCGCCTCCGAGATCTTCTCGTGGATCATCGGCACTTCCATGAGCTGCTTTCCGATCCGCATGGCGGGGTTCAGGCTGGCCATCGGCTCCTGATAGATCATGGCGATCTCGTTGCCGCGGATATCGCGCAATTCCTCGGCCGACATGGCACCCAGATCACGGCCCTTGAACTTGATCGACCCGCCGACGATGCGCCCGTTTACGCCCAGATCCTGCATCACCCCCAGCGCCACCGTGGATTTGCCGCACCCGCTCTCCCCGACCAGGCCCACGGCCTCTCCGGGTTGCACGGTCACCGAGAAATCCATCACCGCCGGGATTTCGCGCAGCCGTGTGAAGAAGGAAATCGACAGCTTGTCGATCTCGAGGATCGGCCCGTCATGATCCCATTTCGCCATCGCTCAACTCCCGTGTCGCCGTTTCATCTTGCCGTAAATACTCCGGGGTGCGGGGCAGGGCCCCGCTGCACCCTTTATTCAATCGCGCAGGCTTTCTTCGCGCAGACCGTCCGCCAGCAGGTTCAGCCCCAGAACAAGGCTCAGAAGCGCCATCGCAGGGGGCAGGGCCGGATGGAGGTAGATCGACAACAGCTTGCGCCCTTCGTTGATGGTCGATCCCCAATCCGGGCTTTCCGGGCTCAGGCCCAGCCCGAAGAATCCCAGCGTGCCCAGAAGGATCGAGGTATAACCGATGCGCAGGCAGAAATCGACGATCAGCGGCCCGCGCGCATTGGGCAGGATTTCCCACAGCATGATGTACCAGGGCCCTTCGCCACGGGTCTGCGCTGCGGCCACGTAGTCGCGGGTCTTGATGTCCATCGCGAGACCCCGCACGATGCGGAACACCGTGGGCGAGTTCACGAAAACCACCGAGACGAACACCACCAGGATTCCGGCCGGCACGTCGAACAGGTCCAGCGACGCGGGCAAGACGCGGATCAAGACCCAAGGCTCAATGGGCAGCAAGCCTTCCGTCAAGATCAGCGACAGGTAGATCCAGATGAAGACCCCCAGCACGACGATCAGAAGCGGTGTGCGGAAGCTCGGCTGGGTATAATAGCGCGAATTCAACAAGACCGCAGCGAAGATGATCGGGAAGGCGAACATAACCGCCGCCATATAGACGGGGATTCCTGTCTGCACGATTTCGGGTGTGACCAGCAGGTAGAACAGCAGGATCACCGGGAACGCGAGGATCAGGTTCGCCAGGAACGACAGGAACGTATCCAGCTTGCCCCCGTAGTAGCCGGCGGGCAGGCCCAGCGTGATGCCCACCATGAAGGCGAAGAGCGTGGCGAAGGGGGCGATCTTCATCACCTCCCATGCGCCGACGATCATCCGGCTGAACACGTCACGCGCCAGATTGTCTCCGCCCATCAGGTAATAGGGATAAAGCCCCAGCGCCTCGGCGTCCGGCACCGGAATGCCCGGTTCCTTGTTCTTCAGCCCCGAGATCTGCGACAGTACATCATGGGTCACGATCCAGCCGAAGGCGCCGCCGAAAATGCCCGTAAAGACCCAGAACATCACCAGCGCGAAACCGATCATGCCGATCACGCTGTCGAACAGCTTGCCATAAAGGCCGAGCCGACGCTTGAAGGCGATCGACAGCCCGAAGGTCACGGCAAGCGCGATCCAGACAGGGATGAACTGGATCAGGATGCGGGTGATGATCTCGCCCCAGCCAAGAGGGTCCATGTGCCTGTCCTTCTAGTTTATGTTGATGCGGGGGTTGAGATAGACATAGCCGATGTCCGAGATCAGCTGCGTCACCAGCACCACGATCACCGAGACGACCGAAACACCCAGCAGCAACTCGATGTCATTGTTGCCAGCCGCCTGCACCAGAACCCAGCCGAAGCCCTTGTAGTTGAACAGGGTCTCGACGATCACGACACCGTTCAGCAGCCAAGGGAATTGCAGCATGATCACCGTGAATGGCGCGATCAGCGCGTTGCGCAGGGCATGGCGGATCACGATGTCGCTGAACTTGACGCCCTTGAGACGGGCGGTGCGGATATATTGCGCCGTCATGACCTCCGCCATCGAAGCGCGGGTCATCCGCGCGATATAGCCCATGCCGTAAAGTGCGATGGTCAGAACCGGCAGGAAGAAGTTGTTGAAACTTGCGTCCTCCATCGCGCCGGTGGCTGTGCCGTTGAACCAGCGCAGCCCGACGGCGGAAGAGGCGAATACAGCGATCAGGATCACGCCCGAGACATATTCGGGTGTCGCCGTGGTGGTGATCGCGAAAGTGGACAGCGCCCGGTCGGTGCGCGACCCCTCGCGCATGCCCGCCAGAACACCCAGCAGAAGCGCGGACGGCACCATGAGCACCATCACCCAGAACATCAGCTTGGCCGTCAGTCCCAGCCGCGTGGCGATGATCCCGCCCACGTCGCTCTTGAAGACGGTCGATGTGCCCCAATAGCCCTGAAGGATGCCGCAGAAGGTCGGGGCCTCGGCCATAGCCTCAGGGGTCACCGTTCCGGTGACGCAACGGCCGCGCACCCCGTCCGGGACCTCGAAGGTCCATCCCGGCAAGACGCCAAGCCATTGCGCGTATTTCACCGGCATCGGTTGCAGATAGCCGTTCTGTCCGAGATAGCTTGAGACCTCGGCGTCGCTCATGCGGAAGTTGCCCTGGGTCTTGGCCAGTTTCTCGAGGTTCGGATAAAGGTTCGTCATGAAGAAGACGATGAAAGTCAGGCAGATCGCCGTGAGGATCATCACCCCCAGCCGGCGCAAGATGAACAGGCCCATTCAGTGCCCCCTGTCGGTCAGACTGTGGCAGGTCTCTTGCAGACCCGTCCCTTTTTGTTGATCGACCGCAGATCGCCACGCAAGTTGACGCGCCGTTCTGCGAAACCGGCCGCGCCCTTGGCAGGGCGCGACCGGACAGTGCGCAGGATCAGGCCGAAAGACCCCATTTGTAATGGTGATGCTCGAAGGAGATGTGCATATCCGTGCCCACCAGACCTTCGCGCATGTGGCGATAGAGCGAGCGCCAGTAAGGCTGGATCGTCACGCCTTCCTCCTGCACGAGAGCCTGCATCTTGGCGCTGACCTCGCGGCGCTTGTCGGCATCGGCGATGGCCAGTGCCTCTTCCAGCAGGGCGTCGAACTCGGGGTTGGACCAGCCGAATTCGTTCCATGCCTCGCCCGAGCGATAGGCGACCGCATAGATCTGCACGCCCAGCGGGCGGTGGTTCCAGTTGGTGGCGCTGAACGGATACTTCGTCCAGTCGTTCCAGAAGGTCGAACCGGGCAGGATCGTGCGCTTCACGTTGAAGCCCGCGTCGCGCAGCTGTGCGGCAACCGCGTCGCAGGTATTGCGCATCCAGTCGTCGTCCAGCGAGGTGATCTCATGCTCGAAATCGGCCATGCCGGTCTCGTCCAGCAGCGCCTTTGCGGCGACGGGATCGTACTTCATGGGCGGCAGTTCGGCGTATTCGGGATGTACCGGGGCGACGTGATGGTTCTCAGCGGTGACGCCAAGGTTGCCATAGCCCAGTTCAAGGCAGACGTCATTGTTGACGGCCATGGTGATGGCCTGACGCACGCGCTTGTCCTCATAGGGGCGCATGCCACCGACTTCCGCCAGCTGGTTGGGCCGGATCACCACGGTGGCGCCGGTCACGACCTCGGATTTCACCAGACCAAGTCCATCCATGATGTCGATGAATTCGCCCACGGATTCGTGCAGCATGTCGACTTCGCCGGATTCGATTGCGGCCAGCCATGCTGCGCTGTCGGTGCCAAGGTCGATATACTCGATCCGGTCCACATAGGGACCGCCGTAGACATCGGTGCCCCACCATGTGTGGTCGGTGTTGCGCGCCAGCACGCATTTCACGCCAACTTCCAGCTCTTCGATGATGAAGGGGCCGGTCCCGACGTTCTGCAACTGATCAGGATTGTAGGAGCTGTGCACGATCGCCGCCGGATAATCCGAGAAGTTGGCGATGATGGCGATATCAGGGGCCGACAGGTTCAGTTGAACCGTCATGTCATCGACCACCACGATCGCACCGTCACGCGCCATGTCAGTTGCATCGTCGATCAGGCCGCCGACACGGGCGGCCATCGAATTACCCTCGACGCCGCGCTCGCACCAGCGCGCGATGTTGCGGGCCACATCTTCGGCAGTGAAGGCGTCGCCATTGTTCCAGGTCACACCCGGACGGACCTTCAGCGTATACTGGGTCGCGTTGTCATTGGTTTCCCAGCTATCCAGCAACATGCCGCGGAAGCTGCCGTCGCTGTTGTATTCGACAAGGTATTCCAGCGTGCCACGGGTCGCATTGGCGATTTCGGACCAGTCGGCGGTCCGCGTGTCCTTGAGCGCGCGCAGGCTCATCTGGCATTTGATCGTGCCGCCCTGTGCGGGGGTCGCCTGTGCCTGCGCGGGCATGTTCAGACCGCCCAAGGCATAGGCGGTTGCCGCTGCGACGCCAAGACTGGTGGTGCGCGCCAGGAATTCACGGCGGCTGAGTTTGCCTTCCTTGAACTCCTCTGCATACATCAGGGCCGCCTTGTGGATCGGCTTTCCCTTGAACGTGGTATGTTTCATCTCGAACTCCCTGTCACGAGTATGTGTTTCTTGAAGGTTGATCGGTCGCTGCCGGAAGGAACCGCAACCCTGTTGCAGTCACATGACCGAAGACGCCCCTCATCCTTGGAGGCATTCGGCACCAGTTTGATGAGTGCGTCAACGCACGCATTCGTCATTCTGTTAGCGGAAAGCGACATCACCCCCTAACAGAAACGACATCGATGTCGCTGGCAAGCCATAAACGCGACAGTCGCGTCGATTAGACCCGATGGGCCGTCACAGCAGCGCCCGGAAGGGTGGCGCGTTGTGGCGCGTCTCAGCGCTGCGCGCTGCGTCGCAGCATGCTGGGCGATTGCCCGGTATGATGCTGCACGAAGCGCGAGAAATACGCAGGGCTGGAAAAATTGAGGCTTTGCCCGATGTCCTGCAAGGGGCGGTTCGTCGTCTCGATCATGTCGCGGGCGGCATAGAGGCTGCGCTGAGTCAGGATATCCGCCGCCGTCATACCCGAGGCTTCGCGGCAGGACCGTGTCAGATGCGTGGGCGTCACCCCCAGTTCGGCGGCGTAATCGCCCATCAGCTTGGGGCTGGCGTAATCGCGCGCGACCATGGCGCAATAAGCCTGCACCAGGCGATGCGCGGCAGGCATGCGCGGCATATCGTCGGCATGTTCCATCATCTGGCGCCGCAGCCAGACCGACAGAAGCATGGATTGCGCGCGCATCACCTCGTCGGCGAAGGCACGCTGCGCTGTCTGCTCACGCTGCATCGCATCAAGGATGGCCGCAATCTCGGCCTGGGCCTGGACGTCCCTGATCCGCAGATGCTGCGGTTCATCGGGCAGGCCCATATCCGGGCTCACCGGCAAATGGGCCGCCAGACCGAACCCTTGCTTGCCCAGATCCAGCGCCAGCAGCGTGCCTGCGGGCACGAAAACGGCATTATGCGTGCCGATGCCGCTGCGCAGGCCCTGCAGGATCATCCGCCCTTGACCACGGGTGATCCACAGCAGCAGGTGATGATCCCGACTGTGCAGTTTCTCCAGCCGCCACGAGGCCCCTCGTGCCATCTGGGCGATGCTGCCGATCCGGATACCGCCGGTCACCGAGGCGGGCAGTGCGGATGCAGATTGCGGAGCGAGGTCCGCGCGTGCCGCGATGGCGTGCATGTGGTCAGGCTCCCGTTCATGTCCTGGGACAGCGCAAGCCTAACAACTGCTGTGGCGCTGCAAAAGGGGAGTGGTTGAAAAAAGGCAAGTTCACGCGGTTTCAGGCAGGTTCTGGCCGATAGCGGTTCCATCCACCCATGCGCGCCCGAAACCATGTGCGCTGGCGCTTGGCGAATTGTCGGGTTGCGATGGTGGCGGCCTCCTGCGCGGCATCAAGCGTCATCTGCCCTTGCAGATGGGCGATCAAAGCGGGCGCGCCGATCGCCTTGGCCGACAGATGGGTCGGGTCCCAGTGGCCAAGATTGGCGCGGGCCTCATCCAGCGCGCCTTCCGTCAGCATGGCCGCGAAACGGCGGGCGATTCGTGCATCGAGCCAGTCTTTCGGCGCATCCACGAGGATCGGCGTGACGTCTGACAAGGGCAGCAGGGGCGCAGGCGTCGCGTCCTGCCAGTCGGCCAGACCGCGTCCGGTGCCATGCCAGACCTCCCAGGCCCGCTGCACGCGCATCGGGTTTTGCCAGTCGATCCGCGCCAACGTGGCACTGTCCAGATCGTCGAGCAGGGCCGCAATGCCACCCTCGCGCAACCGCGCCTCGGCCGCCGGGCGGACATGGGCGGGCAGGGCAGGGATCTCGGCCAACCCCTCTGTCAGCGCGGTGAAGTAAAGCCCCGTGCCGCCGACGATGATGGGACGCCGTCCCGCCCGCAGCACAGGCGCCACCTCGCGCAGCCAATGTCCGACGGAATAATCCGCATCCCCCGGCACATGCCCATAGAGCAGATGCGGCGCGCGCGCCTCGTCGGCGCGGCTCGGACGTGCGCTGAGAACGCGCCAGTTGGCAAAGACCTGAATCGCGTCGGCGTTCACGATCACGCCACCCGACGCCTCGGCGATCCGCAGCGCAAGGGCGGATTTGCCGCTGGCGGTGGGGCCGGCGATCAGGACCGGGCGGTCGGCGGGAAGCTGGGTCAGGTCAGTCAGATACATGCCCGCCTGATAGAGCAAACAGCACAAATCGCAAAGGTGGCGCTTCGCGGATTGAACCTGCCCGCGTTTTACGACATTTTGCCCCCCAATCAGCCACCCCGGAACGGAGACCCCATGCCAGACGACGCCGATACGCAAACCACGCCGCTGGCGCATACCAAGTTCCGCCGCGTGATGCTGAAGATCTCGGGCGAGGCGCTGATGGGCGATCAGGGGTTCGGCCTGCACCCGCCAACCGTGCAGCGTATCGCGCAGGAGGTGAAGTCGGTCCACGACATGGGGGTCGAGATCTGCATGGTGATCGGCGGCGGCAACATCTTTCGCGGCCTGCAAGGCAGCGCGCAGGGGATGGAGCGCACCACGGCGGACTACATGGGGATGCTGGCCACGGTCATGAACGCGCTGGCGATGCAATCCTCGCTCGAGGCGTTGAACATCCACACCCGCGTGATCAGCGCCATTCCGATGGATCAGGTTTGCGAGCCCTATATCCGCCGCCGCGCGGTGCGCCATCTTGAGAAAAAACGCGTCGTGATCTTTGCGGCAGGCACCGGCAACCCCTATTTCACCACCGATACGGCCGCCACGCTGCGCGCCAATGAAATGGCCTGCGAGGCCATCTTCAAAGGGACAAAGGTGGACGGCGTCTATGACAAGGACCCCAAGAAACACGCCGATGCGAAACGCTATGACCGCGTCACATATGACGAGGTTCTGGCCCAGCATCTGGGTGTGATGGACGCCAGCGCCATTGCGCTTGCGCGCGACAACAGCCTGCCGATCATCGTGTTCTCGCTGGATGAACCGGACGGTTTCAAGGGCATCCTCGCGGGCAAGGGCACCTATACAACCGTGCACGGTTAAGCGTAATGTGAGCAAAAACCGCCTCGGCGGGAGACGAATTGAGGGAAATGCAGCACGATGTCTGACGAAGAGTTCGAGATTGATACCGACGACCTGGAGCGGCGTATGGACGGAGCCATGGCGGCGCTGAAGACGGAATTCGCGTCCTTGCGCACGGGCCGGGCCTCGGCCTCGATGCTGGAACCCGTGATGGTCGAGGCATACGGCCAACGGACCCCGATCAACCAGGTGGGCACGATCAACGTCCCTGAACCGCGGATGGTGACGGTCAACGTCTGGGACAAGTCGATGGTGGGCGCTGTCGAAAAGGCGATCCGTAACAGTGGCTTGGGCATCAATCCTCAACTGAACGGCACGATCATCATGCTGCCGATCCCCGAGTTGAACGAGGAACGCCGCCGCGATCTGACCCGCGTGGCCGCGCAATATGCCGAGAACGCCCGCGTGGCCGTGCGCAACGTGCGGCGCGACGGGATGGACCAGATCAAGAAGGCCAAGACCAAGGGCATGTCCGAGGACGACCAGAAATTCTGGGAGACCAGCGTGCAGGAATTGACCGACAAATACACCAAGATGGTGG